>ERZ1673693.44-NODE-44-length-163545-cov-6.978506_pt1 | contig 163545 bp, 265 predicted proteins | sample MGYA00580223_ERZ1673693 | MGnify/ENA primary metagenome ERZ1673693 (study PRJEB41218, sample SAMN15661741) | gut metagenome | host: Homo sapiens | place: Canada: London | collected 2015-08-20/2019-03-30 | study: EMG produced TPA metagenomics assembly of...
TGGAATTTGCTGTAAATGTTCCAGCTTCATATTCACTTCCTTCATATGTCCAAAGGCAATAGTATCCATATGTCAAATTTTAGTATCTACCGTTGACTGAGCAAGAGATTTCTTAGCTTCTATTGATTCTCTTGTAACATTATCTAATGCTCCCTCTTTGATTGGCTTACCAATTTCCCAGTTAGGATCAGCCGTTTTTGCTGCATCATAAAATGCCTGTCTGTAAATTCTCTCATATTTTTCAAGAGTGTACCCGGCAGCCAGTCTGTCTTTCTTCTGCATTTTACGATACAAATTGTTATATACATCTGAGCGTCTTGTTGTATCACCATTGCATACACCATTTTCACGCAGAAATTCTTTTTTTGTCAGTTCATACATTTCTTCTTTGCTGCTATCCGGAATTGATATAATCTTTTTTCTCGAACTTTCATTTTCATCTGTCACTAAAAGTCCTGACAATCCATTTACAGGATTAATATAATCTCCGTCCTTATCATAATGACTCATCAGATTTTTTATTCCCTGAATATTGCCATACATTGCACCATTTCCAGCAGACATCATTTGTTTTACAGCAGACTTATATTGTTTACTATTCGTGTTAATTCCGGCAGCTTTTAATTGTGCTTGAACAGAACTGCTATTCAACTGGGACAACTGAAAACTACCTATTGAATTCACTCCTGATGTTCCAAATGATTTTTGAAATAAAAAAGCATAATCCGTTATCCTTGACATAAACCAACCTCCTTGTCTGTCTACATTTTATGTATTGTAAATTAACAATGTCTACTCATGTATATGCTGCTCACAGCTTTTCTCAATGAAATTAATATTATCTGAAATATATATTATGTCTTTTAATCTTTACTTAATTTTAACATTAGAAAAAAAGGTTTTCAATACTCATTGCAGAAAATCACGATATAAGCAAAAATCAACAGAACAGAAAGTAAAAAAACTTTGTCTATTCTTATTCCCTCAATTTGAATACCGAAACCATACCGCTATCCCTGCCTTTTATCAACTTTTCCAAACTTCCGTTTTGTAGCTTTCATCTGTTCAAAAGCAGAATCGACCTGACAGTTGATTGCACCTATAAGCCTTCCATCCTGTGTTTTCTCCGGATTCATCACATAATCAAGAGATCTCTTTAGATGTTTTCCGTGAAAATGCCCACCACAATCCTTCATATTAAGGATTTTACTGATTGCCAATCTTTACCACCGCCTCATCTACCTTCTGATTCAGTTTCCGCATATAAGCTATCAGCTGTGTCTTATCTTCCTTGGAATACAGCCCGGCATTATTGTTAAATACTATCTGGTTGATATTTATTCCAATTCTGTTGACTTCATTAATGAGTTCCTTCAGAATCTTCCTTATTTCCGGATAATCATTTGGTTTCTGACTGATAAGAAGACGGATATACTCAGAATCATTTTTAAATCTTCTTCTTTTATCCGTTCTGACGATACCAGTGCCAGCACAGACCCTGTCTGGGAAAGCATTAAAATATCCGATGCCGTATAAAAGGAAAATTCCATACTGATAATATGGCGCAGTTCCCGCCCCAGTGCCAGCGAATCCCCGTTCTGATTCTGTGCTGCCTTTAACGCAAATTCAACCACACAGAACCCGCCTGAAAAGTCCACATTTAAGTATCGTGCCTGTGCTAAAATGCTTTCTCTGTTTAAATGTTCTGAATCCAGAATTGAAGTAAAAAGCTGTTCCTCCAGATTTTTATTGTTTTCCTCCAGCACAAGTTTGTTGCAGAGTATCTGGGAGAGGTCTATCAGCGGATATTTCTCCGGCAGTTCAAACAGCGGCAGGTCATTTCCATCGGCATACTGTATCAGTTCATCGGAAATCTGCCCTTCATTGATTCCCAGCGCTGAAATGCCATGCGCAAGCATTTTTCCGATAAGTCCTATCAATGTATCCTTGTTATCTGTGACACTGCGGTTTGTCAGAATTACAAATTCCCCGCCGTGAATATAATCTTCCACTTTGTATTCACTCTGCACACACTGTAGGCAGTCTGCAAAATAAATCCACCGGACAATATTTTTCATACCGCCTGCTCCTGCTCTTAAAAGCAGTACATTTTCCAATTCCGGTATCTTTACCATATCTTCACAGTTCATGTTTTATCAATCATTATTATAAAGAATTTTTATTCATTTCCGATATATATTTTTAATTTCTTCTCACTGTCCAGTCTGCATGCCATAATGACCGACATTATCATGTATCTTACGACCTCTTTTGTGATTTCTTCTTCAAAACGCGCTTTCATTTCAGCCGGGTATCCCGACACTAAAAAATGCACCCGGTAGTTATCGTCTTTTCTTGATAAAAATGCGCTGACATACAATCCGTTTAAAACCGCAGTCACAATCTCGTCATCTGTCACTTCGATATTAATTTTATATCCTGCGGAAGTAAAGGAAATTTTCCCTTCCCTGTTGTGAAATCTCGCGTCTGCAATTTCCGCAATTGAATAATTGTCCGTCTGCTGCATCATCGCCCCGATAATCGCCGTTTCCATTTCATTTTTCACGATATAATCATAACATTCCTTCGGTGTTTTAAACATTTTCTTTTTCCATTTCTTCGTTAATGTAGTCTTCCGATGCAGCCATTGCCGCCAATGTCATGGTCAGCAGCTTTTCCAGCTCCCATCCGAGCTGTTTTGCGCCGCGCTCAATGACTTCTCTGGAACAGCCTGCCGCAAATCCTTTGCTTTTATATTTCTTTTTTAAGGACTTTAATTCCATATCCTTTGTGCTTTTAGAAGGGCGCATTAATGCCGCCGCCCAGATCAGTCCTGTCAGTTCATCTGCTGCAAACAGCACCTTTTCCATTTCATGTTCCGGTGCTACGTCCACCGTAATGCCATAGCCGTGTGAAACAACACCGTGAATGATGCCTTCCGATACACCGCCTTCCCTTAACAGCTCCGATGCTTTGATGCAGTGCTGTTCCGGATACAATTCAAAATCAATATCGTGTAAAAGTCCTACGATTCCCCAGTATTGTGCATCATCGCCGTATCCCAGTTCATTCGCATACCACTTCATCACGGCTTCCACGGTCAGTGCATGCTGAATGTGAAATGGGTCTTTGTTGTATTTTTTGAGTAATTCAAATGCTTCGTTTCTTGAAATATGTTCCATTGTTGTGATCCTCCTGCAATGTTATTATCTGCATTGTATCACTTTTTACTGTGTTTGTGATATATCTTTTATAAAAAAACTATTTCTCCCCCACTCTATACACGACTACCTTCTCCCGTCTGCTTTCACCATCGGATATGTCACTGCAATCAATTTCTTCAACAAATGTTACATTATATTCCTGTGACAGACACATAAGATACTCATCTGACGGATAATAACACATAACAAGCATTTCTCTTTGATTTTCATAATAACTGTCTATAATATTCGGCAGAACACTCTTAAATATTTCAACTGAAAATGGATTGAAAAAGAAAAATCTGTCTACGTTATCCGGAATCTTAAAGCCCACTGCATCAGCACATATAAATTTCACTTTATTCCCTGACACCGCATCAGCTTTATTTGATAACGCCCGGTTGTAAATCCGTTCATCATATTCTATCCCAATAGAATGACATTTTGTCTGATATGCCATAAAAATGCTTACCCTGCCTTTTCCACAGCCATAATCTAACAGGGTATTATTTTTACCTATTATCCCGGTATTCGCTAGTCTTTCTAACACTTCATAGGATGTCGGCTCATATGGATACCTGAACGTATCCGACCTGGTGTCATCACGTCCGGTTGTTTTTATTCTTAAAAGTTTTTCCCATTCTTTTTCTTTCATTATTAATATTCTCCAAAAAATCTTTTCCGAGTTGTGTTTAGCCTGCTAACACTAATAGTATATCCATTGATTTCATAACAAAAGTAACTCAAAAGCCGCAACCCCGTCGATAGCGGGAATGCGGCTTTTCTAAAGCTTCTCAGCCTGTATATTTTATTCTTTTCAAAATTCCAGATTACATTCTATCATGGAATGTTCTAGAATATACGATAAGTTTTTATAAAAGCCCTAAAATACTGAGTCCATAGCAAGCATAAAATGTTTAATACACACTTACTACACACCTTACATAGTTAATTTTCAATTTTCTTCATTTCATTGAAAAGTGTTTCATTAGTAGTATGCGAATAGACATTTAGCGTTATAGCAAAATCGGAATGTCCCATAATTGTTTGCAGTGTTTTATAATTTACACCTTTTTCTATACAACGTGTTGCGAAAGTATGTCTTAAAATATGTGGATGTAGATCAGGGAAATCAGAATCTTCTTTTTTCAATTCTTCCAATACCTTCTTTAACATCCTTCTTATACAATCATCATATATTGGCTTATTAACATAACTGACAAATACTAAATTTTCAAACCCTTCTAATGGTTGTATCGTTTTATTAATATTATTATCTTTTTCTTTTTGGATTAATAGAATTTCTTTAGCTCTTTTTGTCATAGGAATAATTCTATTACCATCTTTTGTTTTAGGTTTATGAAATCTTGGATATCTACCAATCCTTTTACCTTTTTTGTCTTTTCCTGCACTCGTAGCTAAAGTTTTATTTACAGTTATAATGTTATTTTCGAAATCCACACAATCCCATGTTAAACCTGAAGCCTCGCCTACTCGCATACCTGTTTGTAACATAAATTCAAACAGTTCAGCATATTCAACTTGCGAACTCCTATATCTTGGCTTGTATATATAAGACACAAATTTTTCTTCCTGTTCTGCGGTCATAGGTGTTTGTTTTTTCTTAGGAGTATCATCAATTTTCCATATAGCTGCTTTTACAGGATTTTTACGAATATAATCATTATCTACTGCCCGTTCAAACATGGTGTATAAAATTGATCTTACTCGTTTTCGATAAGCATCGCTTGGAAGATCATTCAAAATATTTTGTATAATATTAAGATTGATACTCTTTAATTTTCTATATCCTATATCTTCTTTAATTTTATTATACATTTTTGAATATTGGTATCTTGTAGTGTCTCGAATATTTGAGCAATATATACTCATCCATAATTCAAACCACTCATCAACAGTAATATTGGGTGTTTTGACTAATGATAAAACTTCGTCATCATACTTTGCTTTATCGAGTTTCTTTCTTATTGCAGTAAGATTATTTGCATAAACATAACTCTTTTTCCCTTGATTATTAATATATCTTGCTTGATATATTCCATCTTTTCTTTGTGTTATACCTATGCCTAATTCTTTCCCTTTTAGTGATTTTCCCATAATAGTAACTCCTTTCCAAAAAACACAAAAGGGGAATAAATATATTATTATTAATATATCATATTCCCCTTTTGATATCAACAATTTTCTATATCTATTTGCTGTTATTATCTATCCATTTATCAAGTCTTTCTTTATTGGCATACCAACGATTACCTATTTGAACTCCAAATCCATTTCTTCCACGAAGCAGTTCTCGACATTTGGTTTGTCCAATGCCAAGATAATCGCAAGTTTCCTTCACAGACAATAATTTTTTATCTTTTTCCTGTGCTTCCAAATCCGCCTTCACCTCTTTTTGTATCACTAAGATTTTCTTTTACATTAAACCCGAACTGTTCTACTGGCTGAATAATAATCTGTGCGATTCTATCTCCTTCAGATATAATCCTTGTCTCATTACTCTGATTATACAGTGCAACCATGATATTTCCTCGATAGTCCGAATCAATTAATCCAACCTTATTTGCTGGCGCAAGTCCCTGTTTACAAGATAAACCACTTCTAGCATAAACAAGACCGACATATCCATTAGGAATTTCCATTACAATCCCTGTGTCAACAAAAGTTGTTTCACCAGAAAGAATTTTTATCTTCTTCTCTTTATTATGTACAACTGCATATAAATCTGCTCCTGCTGCAAATTCACTGCCATATGTAGGGGTTTTTGCATTCTCATTTGTTTTCTTAATATTAATCATTTTCATCTTCTAAAATTCCTTTCTTGACTAAATTTCTAATTTCTTTGCTAATATTCATAGAAATGATTTCATTTACAATACTTTTATTATCCTTGTGATAATATGGATAATAAGTTGTTCCATTAGATTGAATCTCGTATGAAAAATAGTTTTCATCTATGTTTACATAGAAATAGGCATAGATTACTGTCTTATTGTTTGACTTATACATGGAAGAATAATACCTGTAATTTCCATGCTCGTCATATCGAAAACCATATTCTTTTAAAATTTTATTGGTAATACCCTTGGCAAGCTTCAAAATAATTTTCACCGTCCCTCACATTTACTTTAAATTTGTCTACATGTTCATAATAGTAATTTCTTTTTCAAGATACTTTAGATATTCGTCCCATTTGCCAATCATGTAAATATATTCCTTGCCCTTGACACATTTGAGCCTCATATCTGCTTTAATATTCTCCCAAGGGGTCTTTTTAGTAACCAAAGTCTGCAAGAAAGAATTAGTCATTCTACCTATGGTTAAAAGCTTCTCAGGAGGAATTTTAGACACTATTTCTTTATACTGTGTCAATTTATCATCTGGAATCTTAAAGTCAGTTTTTGGGAGATTTTTAGGTGAATAGGGACTTATACCTGCGCCATTTGTTTTGGGTTTTAATAATGGAATTACTTTGTCTGAATTAATATATTTGAACTTGAATAACACTTCAGAATCCGTTTCATTTATATCAAATATGATTGATGGATTCGATTGTTGAATTGTTTTAACAATATTATGACCTCTTCCGATGGAAGGTATATATGCTTGTAATGTACTATTGCCAAAATGAAAGACTTTGTTTCCGAATTGGCAATCAATATGCATGTCTACATCTTCATATGTTCCGTTAAGTTTCCTGCAATAGTCATTTGTATGAGAATCGACAGGAACTTTTAACCTGTAAATTCCTTTGAACTTGTCATATAAGTAAGCTATGTTTATCACCTTCTTTTAATATTCTTCGTATTCTTTTTCATTGCTTACAGACGGCGCATTGTTTTCTGCTTCTAATACAACATCTAAACATTCTTGTCTGTTGTCGAATATTAGCTCATTAAGACTATCATATAAAAACAAATAAGCGTGTTTATCGTGTTTGTCAATTCCAACAAAGTAGTCGTCATCTACGGTTCTAATAAACAATTCAATAACTTCATATATACCTACCGGTCTCAATATTCGAGCGTAGTATACAACATTACCCTTTTTAATATCATCTTTAGTCATTATCGTTTTCTCCTTTCTCTATTAATCACAATATAAAACTATTTTGTTTTGAGCAAGAGATTGTTGGACGTCAATTACATGCTGATTCTTACTGCCTCTGAATTTGAGTGTGAGGTCTTTTTGCTCATCTATATATTCTCCATCTACTACGACATTACATAGCTTTATTATCTCTTGTCTCTTTTTATGAATTTCCATAGTGTGTTCAAAATCTTTATCAGGAAATGTTGGTTGATTAATTTTTGTTATTAATGAATTCCACTCAAATCCTGTATACAACCAGATAGTTTTCTCAGGGAAGGAAATACGGATTTCTTTAATTAGAGACAAGACTTCATCGAGGTTCTGTTCGGCTAAACACTCACCACCAAGAAAAGATATTCGCTTAATATATGGTCTATCAATAAGTTTCATAAATTTATTTTTTGCTTCTTCTGTCCATTCTTTTCCACCATTAAAGTCCCATGTTTCAGAGTTAAAACAGTTTTTGCAGTGAAACGGACATCCTTGAACGAAGAGGGAGACTCCAACTCCCTCACCGTTTGAAATATCCATAGATCTAATCTGTGCGTATCTCATTATAAATCCTCCGCAATATCTGTCATATGAACATATCTCTCCTTAATTTCCTGAGTACGTCCTTTTCCCCAGTAATTAGTACCAATATATCCACAAGTCCTTCTTGCTACATTCATCTTATCTTTGTTTCTATTATGGCAATTTGGACATTCCCAAATAAGTTCGCCGCCTTCATCAATAATTTTAATTTCACCGTCATAACCACAAATCTGACAGTAATCAGATTTTGTATTTTCTTCTGCATACATGATATGGTCATAAATAAACTTATTTGCTTCCAAAACAGCATCTACATTATTTACCAATCCATCTGTCTCAATATATGAGATTGCACCTCCAAGTGATAAAGCTTGGAATTCTGATTCTTTGGCAAGTTTATCAAACGCATTGATTGGTTCTTTGACAAATGTATGATAACTATTGGTGATATAATTTCTATCTGTAATTCCCTCAATAATTCCAAAACGTTTCTGCAAACACTTAGCAAATTTATAAGTTGTATTTTCTATTGGAGATCCGTAGATTGAAAATCCAATGTAATGCTCTTTGTTCCACTGATCGCACTTATCATTCATAAACTGCATTACTTTAATACCAAAATCGTGACCTTCCTGTGAATCAATATGTGATTTACCAGTCATATATTTTACACATTCATATAACCCTGCATATCCAAGAGAAATACTTGCATATCCATTGTGAAGTAATTTATCAATTTTCTCACCCTTTTCAAGTCTTGCAAATGCTCCGTACTGCCATAATAAAGGTGCGACATCAGATAATGTTCCTTCTAATCGTTTATGTCTGCAAAGTAATGCTTTATGACATAATTCTGTTCTTTGTTCCATTAAATCCCAAAACTTTTCATAATCGCCTTCAGATGATAATGCTACATCCACAAGATTTAATGTAACAACGCCCTGATTTAGTCTTCCATAAAATTTGTAATTACCATTTTCGTCTTTATAAGGTGAAAGGAAACTACGGCAATTGTGACTATAAATACCACTAACTTCAAAATGCTCACTAGCTGTTGTCACATCATAACTATACATTTCTTTATGAATCGGATTGATTTTGATAACCTCTGATTCAATAGCATATCCTGATACATTTGATTCAATATAGTTATCACATTTCTTTTTGCATATAATGTAATTAACTAATTCATCAGTTGGGTAAAATTCAACCCTATATCTAATCAATTCTGGATTTTTCTTTGTGTAATGATTATGATAAATTTTAGCTGGGATTCCAATAGATTGTGCTAATGCCATCTGCTGAAGTGCTAATTCTTTATTAGTAGAGCCGATTTGAACAGTAGAAAAGTTATTTTCATTTTGATGTGAATTGATATATCCGTCTGCATCAATCATTCCTGCAAAAAAGGCAAGCTTCGCTTCATAATTCCATGAGAATACTTCATTTGGAATTTGTCTATTTACTTTATTAATGCCGCCAAATTTTGATGTAAAATAATTTGTCACATATTGAATTCCACCGTTATTATCTGAAATTGCACATAAATCTTTGTATGTTCCTTTTTTACCACGTTCTTGTAGAATTGTTTTAACATTCAGACCAAAATACTTAGTAAATGTATTACTAAATTTTTCTTCAATTTCATCTTCTCCTGTTGCAGCAATAGAAGCGAATACATGATTATTTTGATAACATCCATCACATAGCATAAATCCAAGTAGCCATGCTTTATCAATATTGAATAGAGTTGATTCTTCGTTATACTGATTTGAATTGATTAAAATTTTATCTCCAAGTTTTAACTCTGATGCACGTACATTTCTACCATTTCTCAATGTTAATGGGTGATCTGTTGTACATAACAACCTTCTACCATTTGAAAAATCAACATCTAACCATTCGCTTGATACATTACGAATAATTCTTTTTGTATCAACAAATCCTTTTTCTGTATCATAAATTGTTACTTCTGATAAATCCATATATAAATTAGGATTATCTTCGGAATACTGATGTTTGATTTCAAATGAATCAGACAATCTTCTCCACATTCTTTCAAATGATTCTACATATAAATTATCCTTAATCTTATATGTAACGAGTTCTTTTCCGTCAACACAGCCCATACATGGGAAACAGTTACCTTCTTTATATTTCTTCATAATCTTCTCTGAAATATAATCAGGGTTCATTCTCTTTGCAGTACACTTAGCTGCAAGTTTTGTTAAATACCAATAAGGGGAATTTTCATGAATATTATCTTCTTCTAAGACATAAAGAAGCTTTGGAAAAGCCTGTGTGACATATACGCCAACTTCATTTTTAAGACCAAGTAATCTCTGATTAAGAAACTCTTCAATAATCATTGCAAGTTCTTTCTTATACTCTGTAGTCTCTCCAAGATACATGAATACACTCAAAAAAGGAGACTGCCCATTTGAGTTAGACATAGAATTACACTGATAGTTAAAAGTCTGAACACCATCTGCTACTTCTTTTTTGGTATCAGATTCTGCATATCTCTTACAATCTTCATCAGAAAATCCCCATGACTTATATTTCTCATAGTATTTATTGTAACTATCTCTTACAAATGGTGCTAAATGTGTAAGAGTAATTGTAGCCCCTCCATACTGAAGTGATGTAACACCAAGAATAATCTGAGTTGCGATTGTACAAGCAGTAATAAATCTATGTGGTTTTTCAATCATTACCTTGTTAATACAAGTACCATTCTGTAACATATCTTCGAGGTTAATAAGTGAGCAGTTACTCATCGCATTCATACCAAAATAATCAATATCATGGAAATGAATAATACCTTCATCGTGTGCTTGTACAACTTCTGGTGGAAGTAAAAATCTACGAGAAATATCTTTGCTAACAATTCCTGCCATATAATCACGCTGAGTATTTAATACTTTTGAGTTTTTATTGGAATTTTCAGTATTCCAATATTCGCTTTCACCATCTAACAGTTCATCAATCTCGGAATCTGTTGTATTCTCGTTTTCTCTCTGAAACTCACGAATACTTCTATATCCTTCATAGGCTTTTGCAGTAAGTCTCTGCTTTTTTGTAATCAATTTATCATAAACCATTGATTCAATATCAGAGATACTTACTTCTTCTTTATCCTTACACTCATTTTCGATTTCATCTGCAATGTCTTCAGCAATTTTTGGTTTTACAATGCCCGAACCATTTTTCATAGCTTTAAGAATTGCAGTTGAGATTTTTGATTTGTCAAAATCAACTTCGGAACAGTCTCTTTTAATTACTTTTGTCAATATGTATATTCTCCTTTCTAAATTACTGTTATGATTGCATAACCAAGTACACATGTCGCAATCGCTGCTACAGCTTTCCAATCAATCTCAAATTCTATACAATCTATAATATTGAATTTCATTTTATCTCCTTTCTATTTCTCCCAAGTTAAAATTACAAAATTCCAATCCTTTTTATCGCCAGATGGATATTCATAAGCAGTTAGTTCATGTGCGGCATCGCCCTCAAGCTCTTTATCTGCTAAAACCAATGCATCATCACGCATTCCATCCAAAATTTCTTTTACTTCTTTTACTGTTAAACACATATATGATTCTCCTTTCTTGATTCCATAAGAAATCAACCTTTCTTGTGCTTTTTTAGCCTCGCAAACCCAGTATTCATGCGGTCTGCGAGAACACCCCTTTTTAAAATCACCAATTCTTTTCTTCATTTTTTACAAATCCTGCAACTTTGCCGTCATTGAGTAAAACGGTTTCGTTCTTGTATTCAAACTGTTCTAAGCAATCACCAACAGTAATTTCATCATAATTCATATCATTATTCATAAAAATCCTCCTTAATTTAGCGCAAGTAATAATCTAAAACATATTCAACACATTCTTCTTCTGTGTCAAAAACAACATCACAGTCTTCTTCAGATTCCCATGGATATACATTTTTTGTTCCATATCCAATAATAGGAATTCCTTTCATGCGAGCGTGTTCCAACTCTTGCCCCGTCCCTACAGAACTATTAGAGTTATTTAAATTAACAATTACCAAATTACTTTTGTCAATTTGATTCATAAAAAATCGCTTAATCTGCTTATGAGTCTTATGTAAAGTTTTGTAATAATTAAAAAAATCATTTGGATTGATTACTCTAATATTATTGAATCTTTTTGATTCATAATTTTCGAGTATACTTTTAACATTATTTCTCCAACCGTTAGCTTCTGCTTGAGTTAATCCGCCAGTCTTGCCTGCCAAATAAACCTGAAAATCTTTCATTTGTCATTCTCCCAATTTAATAGTTTGTGTTTGCAATTACCGTTGCTGTCCACTTTATAATTCTCTCTTAGTATAAGAATATTGAACGGAATATTTTTATCATGTCGAACACAATCTAAATGCGAACAATTACGATTAGCACAATATATTCTTTTCTTATTTTCTCTCATTTTTATGCCGTCTCATCAAAAAATTTACACACGGAAGCAACTTCTTTGATTGGTCTATCATAATTTTTAACAAGATAGTCGAAATTATCTTCCTTCCCATCAAACATGAATTTATCTGCCTTATATCTACGTTTAGACTCTTTTTTATTTGGTCTTTTCTTCATTCGCTTTTTTAAAATTGAATTTTTGACAGTTAAATAAATGGAAATGTATGAGTCAAATAAATCGTTTAAGCGTTCCAAACCATCAGGCGTTAAAATTACAACTTTTTTTCTATTATAATCATAAAAATCTGATAATCGACTACCGTAATACCAAATACCTTCATCGGTCTGATAACTTCTCCACTCCAAAAATTCCTTGTTTTTAATCATATCTTTAAACTCATTTTCGGTTACGAAATGATAATCTACGCCATCAAGTTCATTAGATCTTGCTGGACGTGTAGTGTAAGTTAAAATTCTTTCATATCCCAATTTTACTAATTCTCTTGCAATTGTGTCTTTGCCACTGCAAGACTTGCCAACCAAGCAAATACTCATTAATTTATTCTCCTTCCACGTAATCTTTAATTTGATTTAGAAATTTTGCCTGAACAGTTTTGTCATTTGAGTACAGACAACATGTAATTGGTTCAAGCAAGTTTAAACTAAAAATTGCCATGATTGATTTTGCATCAATCTCATATCTATGACTTTTAATTGTAATTTCTTCATCAAATTTTGTTACAATCTCAACAAAATCATGTACTTTTCTAATTGTATCCAAACGAATAGTTACTAATGTTTCTTCCATTTCTTTCCTCTCTTTATTCATAGATTCTTATATAAGATATTTCGCCGTCAAAAATACCACCTAAAGTAGACACATCGCCTGTATTACCCCATCGGTTTGATATATTTGGAATCAATGTAGAAGTATCAACAACAAATTCTACGATAGAATCATTACTTATTGTATGCTCATCGGCTTTACAGTCTGCAAGAATGCAAGGAATTATTTCACCGTTTTTCATCACGATATCAAAATATGTTCCAATTTGGGTTGTATAGTATGAACCTATTGCGCAACAGAATCTATTGTTGACCTTGTATATGCCTGTTTCATCTAATACATATTCACTTTTTAACCTGTATTGTTGTGAGTTTTTATTGGTGATATGTCGAGCATCCATATAGCTTTTAAACAGCTTGCCAGATGGAACGTTACAATCTGTAAAAGTAAGATTTTCTTCAATTTCCTCTAGCTCATCTTCTAATTCAATATTCTCTACAATTTCTTCAACTGCTATCATTTTTTGTTGTTCGTAATATGTTCTATATTTTTTATAAATATGAGAATATATTTCTGCTTTTTCTTCTTGTACTGTTGCAGCTACAGTTAATTGTTTATTATTTGCTGCCCACAATGGGGCGACACAAATAACAGCACTTAAAAATACTGTTTTTGTAATACTTCCTTTCAACGTATGAATCTCATACACCCACTTTCTTCATATTTTTTCGTATACAATTTCAAATATTTTTCGTTAGAATTATCAAATCCAATGGGCTTTAATTTTGCTTCAACAATGCCGTATTCTTTTTTGATTTCTTCTACTTCATTATTCTCTTTCGTTCCAACCGTAACATATGTATTGTCGGGAATTTTAGAGAAAATCTCTTTTAATTGCTTTGCTTTATAATACAAGTTTTCATGCTCACCTCCTCACTCTCATTAAATTCACTGAATTACTTAATCATTTGTAAAAATTCTTCTTCTAAAATAATTGGAATATTAAGCGATTTTGCTTTCTGATTCTTAGAGCTTGTTGAATTGATGTCGTTATTAATAAGATACGATGTTTTAGAACTTACAGAACCTACGACTGTACCGCCATGAACAATTATATCGGCTTTTAATTCATCACGGTTTTTATAATGATTAACTGAACCAGTTACAACAAATGTTTTACCTTGTAATGTTTTTGGCATTTCATCTAAGACTATATTAGGTGTCTCAAAGGTAAACTCATTCGCTAACTGAAGTATATCTGAGTAATGATTTTTCCAATAAGTATTGAGTGAGTTTATTAATGCATCTCCAACACCAGGCAAATGTCTAAAGTATTCTGCACCTTTAACTGTCATTTCATCAATAAATGTGTTGAAATCATGATCTACTGCTTCTGAAATCATTTTACTTGCTGACTTGCCGAGTAATGGAATTGAAAGACTATAAAGAAAATGTTCCAGATTGGTGTTACGGGATTTTTCAATAGATGCAAGAAGTTTATCTACTGATTTTTTACCAAATCCATCAAGAGCTTTTAACTGTTTCTCATTAGCTGATAAATAATAAATATCTCTGATTGAATTAAGCCAACCAAAATTAATAAATTTTTCTATTGTTGTTTCTGATAACCCATCAATATTGAGTGCATCTCGTGACACCGCATGTGTAAACTTACCAAGAAGCTTGCCCTTACAATTATCATTGGTACATACAAGTAATTCCGAGTTATTGTCTTTCATTATCTTAGTAGGCTGACCACATATAGGGCATTTGTCTGGAATGTTGATATATGACACATCTAAAACTAAATCGTCAAACTTGCTTGAATCAAATTGCTCTGCCCATCTTATAGCAGGAATAATCATATTGGCTTTATAAACGCCAATCTTCTGACCTTTCCAACTTCTTCCAAGAATCTCATTCATTACAGAAACATTATGAAGTGATGCTCGACTTACTTCACTTCCTTCAATATCTACTGTATCAAAAATTGCCACAGGTGTTAAAATTCCAGTCTTACCACAACTCCATTCAATATCTCTCAATGTTGTTTCTACAGAATCATTAAATATTTTGTAAGCGATCCCATTCCTGAAATGGTGACTTGTATTACCAAGTGATTTTCCGTAAGCTACTTCATCAAACTTAAATACAACACCATCTTGAGGAAGATTTTCTTTTTCTGCAATATTAATAAAATTATCAATATGTATCTGTAACTGATTAAATTCGTTTATTGTAATATTATAGCACGGAACTATATCGAATCCTAAATTCTGAGCATTTAATAATCTTTTGTAGAATGAATTATCACTATCTCCTTCAACAACTTCCCAAGCATACCAAGATAATTTTCTATCTTTTACAACTGATGTATCGAGACTTGATAATGTGCCTGCCGCTAAATTACGGCTATTCTTATATTCTCCGTTTGTATTAATCTCAGAAAAATCATCTAATTTAATCAGTGCTTCACCATCAATTATATAAGTTCCTTCCTTATTAATATGTAATGGAACATTGGTGAATTGCCTAACATGTTCTGTAACATCAGATCCAACAATACCATTTCCTCTGGATTCTGCTAAAATCAAATCACCATCTTTGTAAGTAAGACGTGTTGTTAAGCCATCTAATTTTACAGAAGCCACAAGATTATGATTATTTGCAAATTTAACAATTTCTTCTACGCTATGACACTTTTCAAGCGAAAGCATTGGTGTTTTATGTGTGACTTCTTTTATATTATTTAATGTTATTGCACCAACATTCTGTGTCGGACTATTTGCTAATACAACGCCAGTCTCTTCTTCCCATTGTCTGAGTTCTTCTATCTTTTGATCAAACTCGTAATCACTCATAATAGACTGTCCAGTATTATAGTAAGCTGCGGAAGCTCTATTAAGTTCTTCAATTCTTTGTGTGATTTTATTCTTATCCATTTATCCTCCATTATTCGCTTAATTCAAAAACCAACAATGTATATGTCTCATTTTCAAGATTATCAATAATACAGGTGTAGTATCCCTGTGGAATTAATTCTTGAGCTTGTCGAAATAATTCCTCCCAATCTCCGCTTGTGATTTCCCATGCAAATCGCAACTTATGTCCTCGATTCATTTCTTCTTCTGACAATATATACTGCATTATTTCTCCTCTCCGCAATATTCTCTTAAATATGTAAGTATTTCTGACTCTTCTAGGAAGAAGCCATCAATCTTCCTTTTATTTCTTTTTATATCATCTTTCATATAATCTTTGTCCACATTTATCACAATAACTCTGTCTTGGAACAGCATTATCAACGACATAGTTACATACAGGACAATAACATTTATCATAGCCAAGCAATTTTCTCATTGGTTTATTTTTTCTTTTTAACTCTTTGTATTCTTCATATTCTTCGCCTGAAATAATATAAAATGCCATAATTTCAATCCTCATACATAATCAACTCTTCTGCGTATGGAAGTGTTTCAACCCATTTACAAAATGTGTCTACCCACTCTTCTTTGAGTCTATGATGTCTACGCTGAAAATACATATTACGAAGTTCTGCATAATTTGTATCCCATGTTCTCATTTGTTCAAATCCTTCAGGTAACATACGTTTTGCTCGGATAAGAAGTCTATCCATAGCTTCTGTTTTTTCCTTTGAGGGTTTTTCATTCTTTTGAATCGTCTTATATTCTAATCGTAGAGATTCTAGCTTGTTTACTGTATAATTCCACCAATCCATATCTTCCTCGCAAATAACAAACATATCTAATGTAATAGGTTCGTCATTATTAAGTAACTTGTGCATAGTTGAACAACTATTCTTTGTGCTGAAATGATATGTATCAGCCTCGCTCCACCAATATCTCGGCATATCTGTATCAACAGCCACATGAATCATTCTCATAAATTTACAATGTTCTGAACCAGCTTTAATAAGCGTCTGTGCGAGTTTCATATCATTATCACCTATAATAAAAGGTTCGCCACCATCATCTCCATACATATAGCATTTATCTGTATTAAAATTTTTACAAAATTCTGAACAGTGTCTGCCAGATGGTGTTTTTAGACAATTAAAACTATCACTCTTATGCCAAGAATTCTTCGGATTTCTCATCCCACGAAGACTATGCTCGAATCCCCATACTTCTGTGTTTTCAAATTTCAAATTCTAATCCTCCTTGTTATATCGTTCCAATATACTGATTCCCTGTCCCTTTACAAGAAATACAAATTCCACATTCTTCTTTGATTCCACAATCGAAAATTCCAGTTCCATTACACTCTAAACATTTTATTTGAAGTGCAAATTTCTTTTCTATTGTGGGCTGTTGCTTGACTATTGTATTTCTGTGATAGCCACAATAAATATTAATTCTTTTTATCATAATCTACTGTAAACAACATATCTGAAATAGTATTTACATCCCAATTAATTTTACCCATATAATCCTGATTTTCAGTCCATAACTTTGCTTCTAAATTATTATTTTGATTCTCTAAAGTCATTTTTTTACCGTCTTTTAGTACGAAATTTAATACATTATTGTTTTCATATTTTTCTAATAAAGACAACACATCAATTGCCATATCTAAGGCTTCATTTACATACGTATATGGCTGAAAATTAGGTGTATTTTTACATTCTTTGATTCTCTTAATTGCTTCTGATTTTGAAATCATTTTCTCACCTTTATCGCTTTCAATTCTTACTGGCATTCTTCTCTCCTCATCAAACTGCTTATCCTTTTTTAATTTTTCTGTATTTTTAGGTTCTTGGCAAAATCCATCAATCATACCCCCACACATATAATCATTACATTCTTCACCTGGTCGTGGACAACTCATATTTTTATACCTCCATCAATTTTCAGAAGAAACTGTCGATTACTCTGCAATTTCATATTTCAATTTTGATATGTCGTATCCCATTTTTTCTAGTTCATCAATCCACTTCTGTTTTATTGGATATGTAGCGGTAAAATTTTTAAACTGTGTTATACAATGATAAACAAGATCTCCAATTTGTTGTTTACCGTATCGAAATTCTTTTAACCCCTTTTCATACTCTGAATTTGTAACATATTCTGTTCTATATGGAGACTGTGGTTTATCCTCTTCTCCAAGAACAGCACCAACTGCAATATCTTCACCATTTACATTTATGTATACATTGCTAATTTTATATTTCATGTATTTTTACTTACCTCCTTAGGAAATCCGTCTTTCCTTGGCTTTTTGAGTCTCTGAAACGCCCTATTTATGGGCATCCCAGAAATCCTCTACTTTATTATTCTCTACAACTGAGCCAATAAGCTCTTAATTGGCTCTCTATTCATATTTTCTTTAGCTCATGATATGTAACTTGGATCTGACTGAGCAACATCAACAAGCTTTTCACCACTATGTTTTCCAAAATTCAGAACATAATCCTCTAACTTAATGACTTCCTTTTTTGGTACTTCAAATCCATCAAACAGAACTTCTATATCCTTGCGACTTGCAAGGTAGTCTGCTAAGTGTAAAATTGTCTGATATTTGTTTTTAGGTAATGGCAATACCGTTGAACTTCTTTTATCAGTATTCCATGCACCCATATGGCTCTCAATTGTAGTTGCAATCATTTCGATTTCTTCATCAGGAAGTTCATTACCTTTTAATTCACGAATAACATTAGCTGCTAAAAGTGGATGATCAAACTTTGTATATTTATTTTTTGTGAAATCATCATCATTTCCGCTTTTTCGTGAATCATGCATCATTCCTGCAACTCTCATTAAATCTTTCTCTCTTTGAGTAAAATTTTTACCAAAGCAATCAACCGCAAAAATGTGATTCAAGAATCTTACCAAAGCACATGTATGTCTTGCCAATCCTAAATCACCAAGAGCATATTGAGGATGATACTTTCCCGTACTTGACGCACCCACATTCCAAAAATAATCTGGGATTGTTTCAATACATCTTTCTGCAAATTTTCTAATATCTTCTGACTCAATTGTGTTTAAAATCGAATCAAAAATGTTTGACTTACTATTCATATATTCTCCTATTCTGCTTTCATAAACATCTGAAGCATTGTTTTTCTATCGAAATTTTCCTTCTTTTTAAGTGCATTATTTACTGTACGAATCTCTCCAAGGTGATAACATTTTTCTTTTGCTCTACTTTCTCCTACATATAACAAATTGGAATTCAACATAAAGGTATGTGCTTTAGGTGTAATTAAAACAACCACCTTGAACTGACCACCCTGAGATTTGTGTGTACTGATGGCATAAGCCAATCGAATATTTTTCATAGAACTTTTTGGGATATAGATAAGTGTTCCATCATAATCAACAACCATTGCATCTTTTAGAATTTTTACAACTCTACCAGATTCACCATTAGCAATAAATGTTGTATTTTTATCATCAATATATTCCTCATTATAGATAATTGCTTTGTAATCATTAGCATAATTCATTACAATGTCATTTAATCTAAATTCTGTATCTCCAAATGTGATTTTCGCTTTTGGATCAGAATTAACTGCGTTTTGTATCTTCTTATTTAATGCTACTGTTCCATAATCACCTACGTTATAGCAAGATAAGACTGCAATATCATCGACAGAATAACCTTTGGATAATAATGTCTGATAAAGTTTTACAGTATATCCAACAAGTTTATCTTGAAGAATTGGCATAAATATATATGACTGATCCTCACCAAATACTTGCATTCCTGTTTTTGTCTTATCTAAATATTCAGTACCAGTTCGTGTATCTGTGGCAACCGTAGATAAACCACCTTTACCATAACGGAATACCTTATCAAGTGTAATGGTAGGAATGTTCTCACATTTCAACAAATCATAAAGTACATTACCAGCACCAACAGAAGGAATCTGTGCATCATCACCAATAAGAAGTAATTTTGTCTTCTCAAAATCTATAGCTTCAAGCAATTTTCTGAAAAGAAAAATGTCTACCATTGAAAACTCATCTACAATTACTACATCGTATGGTAATTTATTCTCTTCATTAAATCCCCAATCAGCAGGTGGCATATACATAAGACCTCTGTGAATTGTCATAGCATTTTCATTTGTAAAACCTGACAGTACCTTTGCAGCTCTGCCTGTTGGTGCTAAAAGTAAATGTCTTTTGTTATAAGCATTTAGCATATTTACAAATGCCTGTGTACTTGAAGATTTACCACTACCACCATATCCAACGAGAAGAACAATGTTATTTTCACACATATATTGTGATGTTTTACACTGATTCTCAGTTAGTTTAAAACCATCAAGTTCCTGGAATTTTGAACAATCACACTCCCATTTTGTATGTATCTGTAATCCTTCTTTTATTCTCTCTGCTATATATTTCTCTGTTTCATATGTTTCTTTTTTACATACGCTTAATAACTCTCTATCAAATACCACATCATTATCACCTTTGAGAATAAGAGGCAAATTACTTTTTGCTTCTGGAACTAATACATCAAACTGTTTCTTCAAATCGCCAACATGCATATATGTATTACCATTATTCTCATTCTCATCAAGTAGATAATCTACACAAGCTTTTGCTCTCTGATATGATGTTACGAGGTCAAATCCAAAGAACAAAACTGGCTTTTTGCCATTCTTCTGACATTCTTTACCATCCTTATCCAATGTCAATAATAGAGAATCGGCAGTTTTAAAACCAATCCCACCTAACCTGCAAAGACACTGATATGGTTCTTCTCTAATGACTTCCTTGATTTTGTCAACAGAAGTGTATTTGTCATATAGTTTTTTTACTGTTGAAAGATTAAATAATCCTCTGAATTCTTCTACAATCTCAGCTAATTTGAAATTCTCTATGACTTTATTCTTAATAACATTGAATGTATAATCTTTAATACCTTTTGTTTTTGATAAATCAATGTCATCTAATCTGTTGTTCATTATTCTATCTACGATGTCGGGATATGCTTCTAATAACACATCTGTCTGATTTGGTGTAAGAATTTCATATAAGAAATTTCGTGTTGCAGCTAATGTAGTAGGTTTCTCTCTTTTAATATTGATTACATCGTATCCGACTCCATGTGAATCGGATACTTCTTTTGCTTTTACAATGTAATCAACACCAAGATTAAGTTCTGAAATATTACCTTTAATAGTTGCTGTGCCATATTTGCCAATCTGTATATCAGGATATTCAAATGAATTGACAGAAACGCCATATATTTTGAAGTCAGTAGAATTATATACAGGTCTTTCGGGTACACATTTAAACTCAATTATTTTATCCAACTTTACATCTCCTTCTAATATACGTCCCACTTCTTTACTATTCTCTCTTTTTCATCTGTTTTAATCCAATCGCCACCAACCTTCTTCATTTTATTTCTCTCACCAAATTCTTTTACATTGATGACATTACCTGCTATAAATGGGGATTCAATGAATGACTTTCCAGAAGTGATTTTTGTTTTTAGATACTCGCCATCTCTCATGTTATAAAGCATAAGATATGGTTTTGTTTTATCCTTATAGAATTTACACTCAAGAACATAATACATGTCTTTTGGTGCTTTCGGATTTTTATACATTATGTTTCCAAGATACTCTTGTTCATATACAATCTGTTCCTTTATTGATAATGGCTTATTTTCTAAGTCACTTATTATAAGTTTTACAAGTTTAACCTTATCAACATTACTATACTGTTTAGGTGTCTCTTTCTCTGCACATTTTCTTACATCTTCTTCTCTAATGTTCAGTGATGCAATTTTATCTTTTTTCAATGTCTTGCATTTTCCTAACAAATTGTACATATCAATAATTGATAGCAAATATTTATTCTTACCAAACTCAGAAAAGAAATTTAGTGTTGTAAGGATATGTAATTGTCTATCATCCACAGATGTTTTTGAAATAATATCAGAAAGTAAATCGACAAAATTATCATAATGATTTTTAGACAATTCATATAATTCGTCTGCGATCTGATCATTACAATATTTTATAGAAGAGATTCCTTGATAAATGGCATTTTCGTCTTTATCCATGAAATACTGTGCTTTAGATTTGCCGAATTTTATTCCTTTAATCTCTATACCTTGTGATTTGATATATTCTTTAATATTTGACATCTTTTCATTATTGTCTACATAAACATTTAATGCTGATGTTAATAGCTCAATCTTATGGTAATACCTTAACCATCCAATAAATAAACCTATCATACTATATGGAACGGAATGATTTCGTGAAAATAAATAATTAGATGCATCTTCGATTACTACCAAGAATGATTTTATAGCCTCTCTTGCTTCAGCTTCGGTCATTCCATACTTCTCTTGTGCAATTGCAATAAATCCTGGAATATATCTATTATCCTTATTACCGTGAATATCAACCATATATCCACCATTTTCAATGATAGGTATATCTGCTTCAGTACCTGTTTTTTTAGCAAAATGTCTACGGACAATATCTGCTTGTCCCATAGTAAAACCACAGAAATCATGTAAGAAATCAATAATCTGTTCTTGATATACTAAGTAGCCAAGTGTAGGCTTCAAGAACTCATTAAGTGCTTCGTTACCATTATCTTTGTAAATACCATTGAATAACTGTTCTCTATAAGATTCACCTGCTGGTCTAATAGCACCACTGACCATAGCCATGACATCAAGATATGAGATATTATCATTCTGTGCTTTAATATTCTCCAAGGTTTCTTTGCTAAGTGTTCTTTTTAATGAATCACTTGCAAAACCACTTTCAAACTGGAATATCAATGTAGTATCTTTTGCTATTGAGTTAATAACATTTTCATCTGAGAAATTAACTTTATCAGGTGTTAAATAATCTATACCTGCAAGTTTACAAGCACCATCAATTAGTCCAACAGCATTTAACCCTAGTAAATCTAGCTTTACATAGTTTAAAGAATCAATTTCGTGCATATCTATCTGACTTACAGGACGAGGATCTGATGTGATAGACAATGTTCCAAAATCATATCTTATATCTGTAGGACTACAAACAATTCCTGCTGCATGTCTGCCAAGCGATGTAATTGTTCCAATCACCATATCAACATATTTAAACATTTCTGGATATTGTTCTCTGATTTCTTCTGGCATATAATCCTTGCCCTTATCATCAGTTTCTACCATATTTGATAATTCCTGAGTTTGATCAGGACTCATTCCATATGCCCTACCAACATCTTTTATCGCTGCTTTTAACTGAATTGTATTAAAAGTAATAATGTTACAACAATACAAACCTTCCTTATTAAATAAATACTCACGCACTTTATATCTATCTTCTGCATAAATATCAGTATCTACATCAGCCAATGACATTCTTTCAGGATTCATAAATCGTGAGAAGTTAAGCTTATATTTAACTGAATCAACATCAGTACATTTAATCAAATATGCAATCTCACTACCAGATACAGAACCTCTTGAACATCCATAATGCATATTATTTTTTAGCAACCAATTCTTGTAATCTGAATCAAGTAACATAAAATCAATAGCGTCATTATGTTTATATGTTTCTAACTCCTCCTGTATCCTTGGAATATACTCTGTTTTATAATTTGGTAGTTTACTTATCCCACGTTCTTTTACGCCTTGAACTATTCGTGCCTTAAATTCTTTTTCAGCATCAGGATATAATCTTGGATATTTGTTACTATAGTCCAGGTCATATGATTCAATATTATCTGCGAATCTATTTGTTTCTTCGATTGCATCAAGATAAATTGATTTTGGTAATGCGTTCTGTAATTCAAAGGCAGCAACCATATCATCATAAGATTTCCATGACAAATCACACGCATCCTCGTCATGGAAATTAACATTTTTAGATTTCTGCATTACAGCTCTGCCCATCATATGATCCTTGTCAATAGCATGTACATCGCTTGTAGCAATAAGTTTCATTCCATATTTCTGAGCAATTCTATACAAATACTGATTGTAATATATCTGAACGTCAAAATTATGTGGCTGTATTTCCAACCAACATCTATGTTTATTTTTAATAAGGAATTTCAAAAATCTTTCCTGTACTTCTTTCGTCCCTTTGCATAACATACCTGCAACACAAGCTGTTAATACTAAAATATTATCTGATGTATTCTCAAGTTCCTCTAAGGTAATTCGTGGATTATAATAAAAATGACCATCATTACGATTAAATGAATCAGAAGAGAGTTTATTAAGTTCTAATACCCCATCATAATTCTTTGCATATAAGCAACAATGGTAATTGTCTCTTTGCAGATTATCCATATCAATTTTTTCTGTTACATAGAATTCTTCTGCATTAATATATTTTAACCCAGCCTTTTCACATGCCTGTCTTTTTGCAACATTATGAAGGACTGCGCCATGCTCTGTAAAAGCAATGGCTTTCATTCCTTCTTCTTTTGCTTTATCAATATAAGCTTGAAAAGGTGTGATTGAGTCAACTTCAAGACCGCTATATGGGTTAGAATCCATACTATGTAAATGTAATACTGTTAAATTACTCAACTTCTCACCTACCTATGTCTATAAACTATTTACAAATGCTAATAAATCATCCTCGTCTGTATCAGAATCAGATTCAGCTTCTTCTTTGAACAATTCTTTCTCTTTTAAATACTGGTCATACGGTTTATGTAATGCCCTAGAATATCCTGAGAGGGTTGCTAATCTAAATTCATCGGCATCTGTTACTTCTTGCCAAAAGATATTTTCATCTTCACTACCCTTATATTCTCTCTCTTTAGAATTAATTTCTTCGACTGTATTGATAATGTCTTCTTTTAAATCGTTAATCTTTTCTTCTGTTAGAGGTACTTGTACATAACAATCATGGATTTCAAATTTTTCTCTAACCTCATCTGGTAAGCAATCAATATTGTTATTTAATACCATTTCATCAACATATTTATCAATATCATCTTCATATCCGAAATTTTTCAGCCACATCTTTGCCGTATTGATAAGACTTTCGCCTATAGAATTTCTTTCTATATATCTATCTTTTTTCTTACCATTTTTCTGTTCAATAGTAACTGTGACATATTTTAAGAAATTCCATTCACATACAATATCTTCCAATGGAATATTTAATGCTTGTCTAATACCTTCAGCATAAATAACCAACTGACCACACTCTGCATCAATTTTTGCACCTTGATAACGTGTAGATGTTTTCCAATCTACAATATGCACACGCTTTTTCTCATTGCCATCTTCATCTTTGTATGGCTCAATATAAAGCATATCAATATATCCTTGCATATAAATATCATCAGATATTTTGATTGTAATAAAATGTTCAACTTTATGTGGGAAAGTAATCAGATTATGATTTTTAAAGAAATGTCTAATGCAATTTTCATATTTATTTGCTATTGCATCATTTTTATCAGAATCACTGCGATTGTATTTGAGTTCTGCACAATTCATTGTAAATAAGCTATCTTCATATAAATCTGGCATATCCTCATATTTAATTTTGCCAGTATATAGTTGCTCAATAATATCATGTACATTACCACCAGATACACAATAGATGCTATTTGTTCTATCTTCTTTCTTATGTAGGATATATTTCAAAAAATATTCCCATCTATCCTGTTTGTAACAATGGTATCTTGACCATGACCATAATGTATCAACACCAAATTTGTTACAAATTTCTGTTAATTCTTTACTTGTCTTTCTTGCCAATCTCTTAACTTTCTCCTTTCTGACTCATCATATAAAACACGATGCTTGAGAAGGAAATTGTATACTTTATTGGGCATATCAGCAGGACTGTCTTTACTTCCTTTCTTAATCAAATCCCAACGATCATATATGTAACTTACTTTTCTAATAGGATAAAATTTATCACATTCCTGTCTAATATGGTTTATATCAATTCCTTCGTCTAATGCCACGACAATCTCTACATTCAAACTAATCAGTATCCTAACCTGTTCTTCTGTAAATTCACAATTTCCTATTGCAACAGCCGTACCATCTTTTCGTGAATACCTTTTAAGCACTGATTTCTGCGCTTCCAAAACGACTGCATAACCAGTCTCTTGAATTGTTTGATAATTCTCATTTAGCCCATATACATTTATTCCTTTTGGATATGTTTTGGATAACTTAAAAAACTTCGGAATATCAAACATCTCATAATTCGGTACAGTAGTTCTCCCACTGATACCTATATATTCATTGTCATCTCCATCCCACTTACGTTCAGGAATAACAATTCTTTTTCTATCATATGAATATCCAATATTAAATCTTTTACAAGCGAATGGAAGCACACCTTCTCGAATCCACCCAATATAAGGCAAATCAGTATATTCTTTCATACACGAATCATCATATACTGGAACGTCTTTATCAATTGTGTATCTTTGGCGTTTCACCTTTTTGAAGATTGCTAATGGATCTTTCTTATTATCTTTGTTGTCACTCTTGTTATATGAATATTTCAAACCTAAAATATTGTGGAGATATTTATTCGCTTTTCCAAAAGATATACCTTTTATTGCCATAACCAATGTAAAAATATCTCCACGTTTATTTTCTTCCGAGCTTCTAATTGCTACTGATAATGTATCTTTCTTTACACATATAGCAGTCTTGTTATTACCTTGTGGTAAGGCGGCTCTCCATTCAGTAGGATATTCGTGTAGTCCATGACACTCCAACGATAATAAAATCTGTTCTATACAATTATTTTCTATAATGTATTCCTTTAGTTCATCTGCATTAATACACGCTCACCGCCTCCATCACAAATTTAAAAATCAACTGGAACAGAAGTAAAACCAACTTCCTTTAATATATTTCTACTCATATCATGCTCACACACAATTTGTATACTACTTGCAGCACCTTCACGGTTTTTACAAATGAAAATAAGCTGATAATGCTTACCTTCGTCCAGTTTGACAGGTATTTTTGATTTATTGTTTTTTCCATCAAATCTATATACCTTTAAAGCATTTTTCTCACCTGTATATTCATCTTCAAATACATCTCTCAACATCAAACATGTACTCGCAGGATCGACAATACTTTTCGCCATACCAATATTATCTTGACTATAAAATCTCTGACGTGCTGAAGACTTTGCTAACTGGAATGTAATAGTTACATGAACTTCCAATCCACCTTCTTCTTTGCACTTAATTGTGTCGTAAATATCAACCATATTCTGTTGCATATCTAACCACATCTTATCGGAACGACTGCCTGAATCGGCTTTATATGTATCAAGAATGAAATACTTAACACCGAGATTTGCATATTTTTTTAGAACTTTTATGAATTTCTGAGTCTTATATCTTTTAAATGGAATAAGAGTAAGCATATTATTCTCAGATTTTTCAACAATCCAATCTGCACATTTCTTTAACAAATCTTTTGTCTCATCTGAATATTTACCATCTCTTACAACAAACTTCTGTAAGTCTTGTTTGTAGATATTATTTGCAACCCATACAAGTAATTCTCTCTGCCACTTACGAATTCCTTCTTCGTTTACAGCTATGACAAGCCTTTCTCCATATTTAATCGTGCTTGGGATTAACATTGATCTTGTTAATGTGGTTTTACCCATATTAGATAATCCACCAATCAGTGTTATATTGCCAGGTAACTGACCACCAGTTTCCTTGTTGAGAATATCCATATTATTATAAGGAAGACCAACTGCAATACCTGCATCTAACTCATCAATTAAATCATAAATGCCATCAGCCAATGAATATGACTGTACATCATCATCTGCATTGATGAAAATATGATTTAACATTGCTTCATATTCTTCATATATTTCATCTAAAGACATATCACAGAATTCATTGATACGATTATTTACAGGAAATCCATTTTTTAACATCTCCAAAACTGTTTTCCACTTATATAACTCTTTGACATACCCATCCATATTGTTAATGTTTACATACTCTTTGGCTTTATCAATCGTTTCATATCCACCATAATCCTCATATTCCTTTTTGAGTTTTTGATGCTTTTCAAGATATAAACCAACAGTCATATCATCCAATACTGATTTCTTTTCTACTACAATAATGTCATTTGCAATCTGCCAATAGACTCGCCATGTATTTTCACTAAAATCTTCAAGCTGCAATGTATAATCAAAAATTAATTCTGGTTGTTTATATAAAATAGCAACTATATTAGCTTCTGCTATTATCTTGTATTCTCGAATCTGTTTTGCACATTTTAATACTTCTTCCTGATAAGGAGTTAATTTTTTATTCTCTTTTTTCTCAGCCAATTAGTACCTCCTCAAAACAGTTTCTTCATTCTGTCACTTGTCTCTTTAGTCTTTTTTACATATCCAGCATTCTCATTATTCTGATTATTGAAGTCTTTAGATTCAACTCTCTCCTCAGTCTTTTTAACATTCTGTAATCTCAAATACACATCGTTGATTTCAGGCTCAATCATTTTCATAATAAGATTGATTTTATGTTTTTCATCTTTGATTTTCTTTTCATTTTCATGTAAATATGTAACAATTTTTCTCTTACACAACTTAAAAGTACATAAAATTGTGTAATCATCATAATTAGCTTTTGCTTCATGATTATTATTCGCTATATGTTCGCCACGTTTAATACCTTGTAACTTTAATGCAAGATACTGTGGAAATTTCATATTATCATCGTATTCAAGAATTTCTTTCTTTACATACTCACATAGTTCAATCCACTGCTTGTTATCTTTCTTTTTTATATTTCTCATTTACCAAATCATCCTTTCTTAAAAACTCCAACAGGCAATTAACCTGTCAGAGCATAATTTTAATTAGGCTAACTGTAACTTGGCAAAATCAATTAACTCTGTAAGAGTATCTGGTGACTGCATTTCAAGATTCTTTAATGAAACATCCTTATCCTTCATCTGCTTGTTTACTTTGAGCAAAGCATCTTTATTATCCTTGAGTGACTTTAATACATCTTTAAATTCAGCAGCCAACTCTTCTGCTTTCTCAGCTTTGTCAACCATAGAATCTGTAGAAGTCTTTAAGTCATTCTTGTATGATGTCTCATTTGTCTCAAGATCGTGCATTGACTCAAAATAATCCTTCCAAATATCATAAGATGGATTCTCAATAATCTGTCCAACCTTAGTTACATTTGTTCTATCCTTCTTAACCTTTGCAAAATAACGAACATCCTCACCATTCTCTTCCTTATAGAACTCAAGGATTGTGTCATAATCAAATTTAACTGACTTATGCATATCAGGCTTAATGCCAACTAACTTACGGTTATCGCCTGTTCCTTCATATACTTCTGTTGCCTGTGCAACTGACACAACATGCTTACCCTTTGCAGAGAGATCAATCTTAGCCTGCTGAAGCTTCATGTTGATAATTTTGATACGTCCCCACTGTCTCTGAGAAACTACTGTATCGTCAACATCTCCACCCTTTCTACGAGCTTTCTTCTCTTCAACTTCTGTAGCTCCAACCTGCATTGTTGCATAAAACTTAGTCTCCGAGTCGATGTCAAGTGTCTGAATCTCATCCGAATCTACTGCTTCGTCAATATCATCCTCTAAATCATCAAGGTCTGATGTGTCGTCTACTAAAATAAGATTGTTGTAAGTCTTGCCATTTGCTAATGTAATATCCTTGCCCTCATAGTGAGCAATACCTGTCTCTGAGTCGATACATGCAACCTTTGGGAATGTAAGAGCAAACCATGACTTACCAGAACCCTCATAACCATATGCTAAAAATTTTCCACCAATCTTTGCTTCTCTTGCTTTTCTAAATGCCAATTTTTTGTCCTCCTAAAATGTATATATTCTTTTAATAAAATGCTCACCCTGTATTAAACAGGGCAAGCGTATTTTTTTTAGTTCATGCCTTCAAGCATTGCAAGAAGGTCATCATCTTCTGACGAAGTTTCCTCATTCTCTGAATCTGTATCATCATCTGAACTTGGTTCTGCACCAGCATCAAGTAATGCTTGCTCGTAGAAATAAAGGTCGTCTTCATCATATTTGCCATCTTCAAATGCTACAGTAGGCTTTCTATCGTCACCAGTTCCCACATATGTAATGTCAGGCTTTACAATAATCATTCTTCTCTCACGATTGCCATTACCTACTGCAATCTTCTTCTCTGCTTCTTCTTCTGAATACAGTCCCATTTCAATAAGTTCCTTGATATCATCAGGAATATCATCTTCTGTAATATTCACAGTAGATCCACCCTCTACTAAATTACCTGTAACTGTAATCTCAGTAATTTTACCCTTCTTAGGCTTGAAAAATCTCTGAAGCATCTTAGCTGTAATCTCTGGATTCTCATTGATAGCAACTTCAAATGTCTTAGGGTATGTAACATTCTTCTTAACTTCAATCTTCTCTCCGTCAATCTTAGGCTTTCCAACATAGTCAACAACATATGCTGTCAGTTCCATAGTACCCTTATCATCATTTTTCTTTCCAATACTCTTTGAATCAACAAGAATTGTCTGTGAGAATGTAGCCTTGAAATCTGCCTCATCGTCAATTTTTGAAAGTACAATAGATGTAATCTCTTTCTTTGTAGAAACATTACCTTCATACTCACTGTAACCGATTGTACCCTTTACATTTACAATCATTCCGTCCTCAAGATGCTCGTTCAGATACTCTACTGCATCATAAGCTGTGAGGAACTTCTTATATACAGTCTTATCCTTTACATCTTTCTCAACACCAACTGTTAAGAATGAAGAATCTGAAATGCTATCATACAGAGACTCATCAAGACGATCCTCCCACGCAATCTCTACTGACTTACTCTTTCCTGCATCGTCCTTCTCATCCTTACTGTAAGCACGAATTACATTATCCTTGTCAGGGAAGAAACCACTTCTCATCTCTGCATATACTATGTTGCAGTTTCCACAATCAACACCTACATACATACTGTTATCTGTCCAACCAGAATCATAACTATTGTCAAGATTGAATGTCTTGTCTGTTACTTTTACACGACCAATAAGATTGAATGCTGCCTTACCTTTTTTTAATGCTTTTCTTTCCTTTGTCTTTGCCAAATTACTTGTCCTCCTTAAAATTAAAAAATTTATATAAATATTGTTAATAAAACAATCTATCTAAACGCCCAAAAAGGACGGAACACAGAAGTTAATTTATGTAAACATCTATGTATAATCAGTGATTTTTGAGCGTAAAAACCCAAGGGTATGCTGTTCTTCCACCCATATTTATATCCTCTATTCAGTTTTGATTTTTGGAATTTTTGAACTGAATTGTTCAAGACTGATTACTAAGCAGTAATCTTTACTTTGATAAGTCTATATGACTGATCAGCGTTTGGATATTTCTCTCTATCCACTTTACTGATAAACATTTCATATGGTCTAATCCATACTCTTTTATCCTTTAAACTCTGATATACAACCATCTTTTCTTCTGTTTCTGTATTAGTTCCAATGGCAACAATCTTATAGAAACCACCTTTGAAATGTTGCACTGTGTCTCCTGGTTTAAAATCTCTATCATACACAAATAAATCATCTGCGCCATTTGATTCCATATGTCCTAAAATCTCAACATTCATTGTGATAAATTCACCATGTTTCAGAAGTTCTTCCTTTTCAATAAGAGCCACATTATCAACTAAATAATCATTCTCTTTTTCTTCACAAGTAACAATCTGTCCTGACTTCCAATTATTTGCAAAATCTTCATTAAATCTAAACTGTGACATCTTCTCACCTCCTCAAAATCCGAATGAAACAGTGATTTATTTATATGGTAATGTTTCTAACCACTTGTTAATGTCTTCTATATCCATTTCTTCTGTCGTAGCTGCGTTTGGATAATAGAATGTAATGCTATCTCTACTTAACCCTTCATCAAGTAACTGTTTCAATACAGACAATGTATTTTCTACACCAAGATGATAAGCTCGTTTCTGATCTTCATTATCAAATGATTTGTCTACACTTTCATTTGCTGAATCTATAACCATTTTCACTTCATTCGGAATATTGCATCCCCAAAACTGTACATCATCTTCAAATTCTGCAAACATAATTTTCCTCCCTACATGTTTATTCTCTATTCGATTTTCATTTTTATTGGAAATTGTGACTCGAATGAGTCATAGATTATAAAACAATTCTATATGCAAGTTTCTTTGTAATAAAACCTGATGGATGTAAGACCATACAAGATAAATGAATATCATCATGTATCAAATTTGTCATTGTGCAATCTGATAAGATACTGTAACCACGCATAGTTTTTGACTTGAAATAAATAGCTTCACCATTGTATTCTTCAAATGCTTTGCAATATGTATCCCAATCTTCAACTTCAACAATTCGTGACTGATGATCTCTTATGGTATCATCCTTATCAATACTCAAATTTGTCTCGATTACTTGAATCACATTCTCACCTCTTTTATTCTCTTATTTGGGGAATTGTTAGCTGAATCGCTAAGACTAATTATTCAAGAAATTTCTAATGTCATTCATCATCTGTTCTGACTCATCAAGATAATATCTGTGAGTATCTACGCCATCATAATATTCAAAATACGGAATTGGCTGCTCATCTTTATCATACATCCATCCAAGTTCTGAATACGCATCAAAATATACTGACACATGTTTTCCATTATAATCAATTACAAATCTGATAATCGCACCTGTAAATGGTGGAATAATTTTTACATCCCATTCTTTATCAAAGTGAAAAGCAGGAAGTTTATGACTCCAACCTTTAAAATCATGCATCTGTTCCACCTTTGATAGCATTAGTGACTTATTTACATTTTCCTGTAAGTTCATTTATTTCTCACCTCCAACTATATATTCTCTGTTTTATTTCAATTCTGTCTTTTGTCCTTATCCATTACATCTTTCATAAAATATGGCTTAGTAACAATATCAAAAATTATGTAGTAGAGATGGTTACAGAAAGCAAAGAACTTAATATTTTTACAATCCAAATCATCACCACCAAGATCTTCTGCTATATTTTCAATAATAAAAGTTACAATAGCATTTCTATTGATAGGAACATTGTGATGAATATGAGATTTTACTAAATAGACCAATCTATCTTCCACCTCTTCAAGTTCAAATTTGTATACATTTTTATATAATTCATTATCTTCGTCTTTTGATTCACCAAAAACTGCCTCAAACATAAAGTTCTGAAAATCTTCCTGACGAAATGCTTCTCTAATTTTATTCTCTGTCTCTTTTTCAAATCTCATATTCTTTTACCTCCACAACCAAGAAATGTCAGATTCATGTACTCTTATTTTACCAATTGCCATTAATACCAACATGACTAGGAAGTACAGTTGTAATTGTTGAGTAATTTCCTGCAATATCGTTATTTATCATATGATATAACTTCAAATAATCATTTACAGATAATTTCTTAATCTTGGCATACAAACTATCCATATTCTTCCATGTTTCGTCATGCTGCTTAACCGTAACTTTCATATCTGTAATCTGTTCCATGAGTTTCTGTTTTTCTTCCTTACGGTTCTCAATCTCTTTGTCCTTCTGAACACAAAACTCTGCAAGTTTCTGTTCCTTATAGTTTTTTAAATACTCATCAACTGGATTAACTTCTTCCAACGCTTCTTCATTTTTAATTGTTTCATTCATATATATATTCTCCTTTATATTTACTTACTCTTCACCAACAAAAACTAATCTATCAATATATTCTCTACCTTCACCTTTGAAAATAGGGATATCTGTATCAATAATCCACTCATTTTCAGACCTAGAAGTGTCTCTTAATTGTGCAGTTGCCATAACACCATCAGATTCAATGATAATCTTATTCCTTACACAGCAACTTCCTCTCTTCTGATAAGTAGGCAAATCGTTCCAGTTAATACCTTTCTGAGTCATAAGCATATCCTGAATATCATTACATGACTTATTCTGTAATTCTTTATGTGAGAAATTGGCTTGACCTACCATCTGAATTGAGTTACGAGAAGCATCTAATTGTCTCCAATAGCAAAGATTTGTTACTTCTTCTTTTGGAATATTGAAACAACGAGCATCGAACATTGCACCTTTGTCTATAGCTTTATCATAAATATCTAATAATCTTCTTTCTTCATCTGTATGAATTCCCATACTAAGTTCAAAAGAATATTTTTTAACTTTTTTTACAAAAGCTTTATTAAATGCCATCGTAGCCATACTCGCTGCAATACTACACAACTTATCAACTCTATAATCAAAGAAACAATCTGTATTTAACTTATCATAATCAACGAGAAGTAATGTGATTTCATCGCTCTGTTGATAAGATAATTTGCAATTCTGAATATTTTCGCATAAATATTTAGCGGTTTCCTGCATTGAATTTATAAATACTTCATCAAACGGTCTTTTAAATCCTCTTGTGAAGCTATGTCCAGCTCTCATGTCTAACCTCAAAATCACTGGCATTCTTCGCTGAAGATAATATCTATTTCTTTTTTCATAACCTTTCATTCTTTCTGCGAGATCACTTCTATCCATATTATTCTCCTTTATAAATATTATTTTTTATTAAATAATTTTTAACTGTATTAAAATCAACATCAAAAACCTCTGAAATTTGTCTGCATTTAAGTCCAAGCAAATATAATCTTATAAAGTATTTTTCATTTTCAGTTTGTGGAACAGAAAATTTATTATTATATTCCGTAAAATTCCATTTATATAAGTAATCGGTAAATGGACATTCCCCAATATAATTTAAAAATTCTATCATTTTTCTTTTTGGGATATAAATGCAATATTGTTGAATATGATCTTTTGATATATCAGCTTTAACTAAACTTGCCTCAAAATCTGATAATTGAGAAATTAAAATGTTCTCTTGTTCTTCTTTATCGAAACATTGTGTAGATAGTTTGATATGTTGAGAATGATCTGAATTACATATTCCACCATCTCCTATATACCAAATTAAACAAATCGTAGGATTTAGTTTTAAACTTTTAGGTATATGTTTAATTCCATCTGGATACCATAGTTCTCTTTCTTTTTTAAAACATTTATCAGTTATTGTTCTGAATGCATATCTACTATATGTTTTTCCTGTTCTTTTATCAAAATATGAGCAATATTTTATACCTTCTTTATACAAAATATTTTCAAAAGGTTTTGAGACAAATTCTACATGTTGATATGATTTAGAAGTATACATAAATTGACTATTTATCCCATTCTTAGCTTTATATAAACATCCATCCCCTAACATAGCACCATACAAATAATCCAACTGTAAATCATTTAAAAATACTTTTTGTTCATGAGCATGATAACTTGGAATATGTATTGGGATATTATAATCCTTTAAATTTTGTCTGACTGTATCAATGCTACAACCTATGATATCCGCTACTTTCTTTTGGCTTAACATTTGTTCACAATATAATTTATATAATTCATCTTTGTCTAAAATAATTTTCTTTTGTGGGATAACTTACACCTCCTAAATCATCATGTACTGGCATATATGTACCTCTCTTTCTTTGCTTTTATATTCTCCAAATACTTTTTCTTTTCTACTTCAACAGCCTTTTTGAAATCAAAATCGCTAATTCCATCATTATATGCTTTATAATTTTCGTAATTGTAAATCAGATTTTCGGCTTTTACTGCCCTATCTCTGTAATTCTCAGCATCCTTTTTTAACTTGCGAATACCACTATTGAGTCTTTTGATTTCATCTAAATCGGAAGCATTATAATATTTGACCATTTTATAATACATAGAACGAATCATACTTTCTTTCAACATTTCTGATTGTTCTTGTGATATGTCCTGCTTTTTACATTTTCGATAACTTCCAAGAGATGATCCTAAAATTCCAATATGTTTTGGTGTATTTTCAAGTATGTAATCTTTATGTTCATTCCACAATTCTTTACCAACCACCAAATAATTATAATGCCCATACCATGATTTCTTTGCATCAGACTTAAAATCCTGAATAGTAACTTTTATCTCATAACATTTAATAATTCCTTTTGAATCCATTGTCATAAAGTCAACTATTTCATTTCCATGACCATTGTTATAAAAGCCAATTGTGATTTCCTCACAACCATATATTCTCTTAATTCTGGTATCTTTTTGCAATGCAGCTTCAATATCTAATGTTTCTTGGCGTTTTGCCAACCAGTCTTACCTCCTCACAAGAAATCGAAATTTCTTGGTACTTTTTGCTTCCAGAAAGCCTTATTCTATAAGCTTTTTGAAAAGTCAACATAAATGGTTTCATGTTCTCCTTTGATTTTTGACTCAATTTCTTCAAATGAATGTTCATATTTATTACCAACAACAATAATGTCAGCTTCAATGGTGTCTAATTCTTCGTGAGCATCAGTCTCATATACTGTTTTTGCTCGATCTGAATTAGCAATAATTCCTGCAATATAGCTCTTACCTAATCCACTATCACCTTTGAAAATCCAAACAGGTCTTTTATTCATTGCACGATTTGTTTCTGCAAATAATTCTTCCGTAATTCCAACATCACCATTTGGATACCAACAGTCATCTCCATCGTCATCTACATAGAAAATATCATTCTCGGCATTGTAAATAGTATCTTCAAAATCTCCTTCTTTTGTCTCGATTTCAAACGATAAATCTTTGATTGGTTTATGTGTTGAGCCGATAAATGAATCGACACGTTTTACTTCACAATGTCCCCATGATGCGCTGCACCAACCACTAGGACAATCACCATATTCCGTCCAAAGGGCTACTTCATATTTTAAATTATTCTCTGAAATACAATTTAAGATATACTTGGAATTGTCTTCAAAATCATCATCTCTATCGTTGTATGTACGAACATGTTCTATTCTTAATGAATGTACTTTTAATTTCATATTTACCTCTCTTTCTAAACTTCGTAAGAAACCGATAATTCATGAGAACCATTTCTCTTTACATAGACTTTCGTGTATGTTGGTCATGAACCTATGACCACTATCTGATTGATTACTCTTTCAGAATACTTCCTACTTATTTATTCTCTTCACTCGGAATGCAGATTTCAAAATCTCCATTCTCATTCATATGATAAGGAAACGCATTAGCTGGAATTGTAACCTTATATGCTTCCATCATACATTCATACATTACAAGAAACTTTCCTTTTGAAAAACATGGTCTAACACGAAATCCGTTTTCACCTGCTACTTGAATATCAAATGGAATCTTTTTAAAATGTTTATCATCATATAATACTGCTACTCTGATTGAATTTAAGATAATGTTTTTCTGCTCAAAATCATAGTAATCTTCAAAAGTTTTCATAAATTGCACTCTGCACAATTCTTTACCATGCATGTATTTATTCTCCTCTCACAGTCACTTCAGTTCGTCTATCATAAGCCCAATCAACATCAAATGAAGTCATATTGTCTGTACTGACTACTTCGCCATTTTTAATTACAACTGGCTTACCTCTATATGGAACAAATACCATACACTCCATATCTTCATTATTTGCATATGACTTAAATATCGCCTGTAATATTCTATCCTGTTGTTCAATTATTGCTTTATATTCACTCAGATTTTTGGAAACATCCAAATATCTACTATGTGAAGCTTCGCTTAAAAATCGAATGTCAGTTTTAATCTTTTCAAGTGTTTCTAAAATTTTACTTAATGTTTTCATTTTATCTCCTTTCAGAATTTCCACAAGAAACGAATCTTTCTTTCTCTCAGTTCACATCATTATGTGTTTCGCCATCTGAGTAATAAATGTTCCAATCCTTGAATAACTCAATCAACTCATCGTTATCCCAATCACATTCATTACAATGTGTAATGGCGATTGATTTTTTATCTCCAAAGTTTTCTATATCTTTTGAGCATCTACTATATAATTCTCCTAAATCAAGTGTTCCATATCTTAATGTATCCTGGAATGGATTTGGTACATTTGTTTTGTCAAACATATATTCGTTAATAAATCTCTTATTACATTCAGATGGGAATTTACCAGCACCATGTCTCGTTAAATAAGTACGAGATACATAACAAGTTTCAATATTTATCTCTTCATTCCATTCAACATTTTCAATTATTCTCTTGGGATTTTTAATACCTGTATTAGACGGTGTTAGATGTGGAAAATATTCTGTATTGTTTTGATCAAGCAATAAACCTTGTGCAGCTTCAAATACAATATTGTCAAACTGATTTAAGAAATAATTATCTGATATAACCAATGAGTGATTATTCATAAAATCCCAATCATCTAAAAAGTGTTCAAATATACCATTATCAAGAAATATTCTTGACCATTCATCTGTTAATATAATATTCTCTCTTTCAAATTGTTCTAAGTAATATTCCCTGATATGATTATCTACATCAGTTATGCCAGCTTTATATCTTTTGATAGTTTCAAAAATTCCCAAGCCGCAACTACCATGTTTATTTTTTCCACGATTTTCCTCTATAATCTGATTTGCCATCATATCAAAAGGTGTAGTCAACATACAATCTTGATTAATATAAACATTTGGGGCATATCCTAATTTCATCAATTCATCATATTCCTGCTTAAAAATAATTGGATTAATAATAAAATCCTCAGATAAATATGTACTTGCATGATTGAATATTCCAGATCCAAAATGATGAAAGACATGTCTGATTCCATCAGGCGTTGTTACGGTATGTCCTCTTTGAGCACCACCATTTGAACAAACAACAATACTATTTGGTTTCTGTGAAAAATAATCTGTCATTAATCCTTTTCCACAATCTCCAAAGTTAGCACCTATCACAATCTTAATGTCTTTCATCTTTTAAATCTCCTATCTTACCAAGTAATTCCTTCTGAGTTAGAAGGTGTAGTAACTGTATCTGCTACATTATTCTCTGCTTCATTAACAATAATATCTACAATCTCATTTGTAATGCTATCCATAGTCACTCTTCTAAAATGTGTATCATCAAGATACTTCTTGTAAGACTTTTCAATCTCCTTTTCATCCCATCTGTAACCATGATTTACATCTAAATGATAAATGTTAAACTTCTGAGAAGCCTCTTCGTATAAATCCTTAGTTTCTACATCAGACTGAAGATTATCTCCTGTCACCTCTGATAAACCATGACCTCTCCCCTTAAATGGAAGATATGGATTTAACTGCTCATCACCCATTGTAATAATAATTCCTTTTCTTCCACGGTTTAAACAATCAAGCTTTGTGTGACGAGAACCGAAATACCATGCTGCTGTGTAGGATTCATAGCTATTTCCACCACCGCCAAATTCAAAATAAATCTTGTCAAGCTGTTCAGCAATACGAATATCTGACTCAAACTGTGAAGCCTGAATTGGACAGCTATCACAAGCTAAGTCACCAATACCCATGATAAGGAATTCAACATCTGTAACCTTTTCATATAACTTAGTCATAATTACATTCAACTTCTTTGCTACCTCAACAGCAGCCTGTCCCATAGAACCAGTAACGTCTAAAGCAAGAATAACAGGGATTGTGTTTGGATGTTCCTCTGTATCGCAACACTCTCTAATAACATTCTTAGGATCAAGTACAGAATCAATATTTCTTGCCTTAAACATATCCTGATTAGAATAAGAACCTCTAATCATACCATCCGTTGAAACACTCATACCCTTTGTTATTGAATAACTTACATAACTATCTCTTGTCCATGAACCGCATCCCATATTATGCTTCCTCCTCTTCATCTACTTCTGTATCATCGTCATCATTGCTACTCATATCAAAATCGAACATTCCGTCAAACATATCACCCATATTTCCACTCATCATCATAAGTGGTAACATAGAACTCATTCCACCATTTCCATTCATTATGCCAGTAGAATTGTTGTCACCTTTCATCATCTGAGAAAGCATCATATACTTGAAGATATTGTTTGTACCTTTCTTGCGCTTGATAACGTCACTACCAAACATCGAAACAATCTTGCCATAAAAATATGTATTACCCATAAATACATGTCTTTCAGGAAGTACAGTCTCGATTGTTGAGTCCTCATAATTGATTACTGTGATCTTTGTCTTATCGACTTCAATAACACATCTTGGCTTACCATTTACAAGAATGATGTCGCCCTTCTCTACCTTATTAGTTGGAATAATAAAGAAGAATTCCTCACCAATATCAAATACAAAGTTACTACAGTTTGTGAGTTTGCCAGTCTTGATATTATATGTCTTGTAACCACCATTTGTCTTAACTGCAATACCACCATTCATAGAAAGTCTACACATTCCACTTCCTACCTTGCCAAACATACCATTTAAAAAATTGTTCATCATATTTATTTCCTCCTATAATATAAAAATTATTGTTTACAAATATTTATTCTCTCAATCTATCCAATACTCTCATAAAAACGTGTCTTGTAAGATTCTTAATATCACCACTGTACAATCCACATTCAATGTCACAAGCCTTTAGAACTTCATCAAGAGTTTTATTCTTCTCTTCACTCAGTAACCTCTTACAATTTTCATACTGAATATTATTTGTTTCATGAGCATTTCTGAGATTACTTTCTAAACAACGAATAATATCAATTAGCTCATCTTTTGTCATAGATTTTAATGTACTGTCTGAATATGTTTTTTCCATCACCTATTGACATGTTCCACCTGCCTTTACTATCTCAATCGCCCTTTCAAGAGGAATAAGATAATTATTGCTGTTACTACTTCCATACAGTTTTACAGAAGAGTCCGTTTTCAACTGCCCTACAACACCATCAATATTATAAGATGTTGGTTGGTCTTTTATATCTCTATAATCTAACACGTAATTGCTACACTCTTGACAGTGTGATATATCTCCTGAACAATCACCTTCATAATTGCAATAAAAATTCAACTTATCTGCATCAATTAACCTCATTTTACTTCTCCTATTCGTAATCTTCTGGATGTTCTTTATAGTCATCTACTACACTTTTCATATAACTGAAATAATCTCTTACAGAGTCTCTACTTTCAGAAAATCCACTTGTAACTTCATATCCATCATCGAATACTGCAAAGGTCAAGAACTCTGAGCCACCTCGCTCTACTTCTATGTCGCAACCTCTATATTTACCTTTCATAGTGTTATTCTCCTATTCAGAATTATATATTTATTATTTACATCTTGATTTTATATACCCTAATTGGTTGTCCTTTACTTTTATCACTTTCTTGTGGGTAATATGCATTACCAACCCATTTAAATTTTAAATATACTAATTCAAAATCGTTTTTATCAATACTACATTTTTCACATAACCCATGAAAATTTTTACTCAAATTAAAACAAGTTTCTACTTCATTGTCTTTGTACCAATTCATATTTATCAAAAATTGCGTTTTGTCATTACTGATACCACTATAAAAATTTCTCATCTCTACCTCCAATTTTCTCAGCTACTTTTGCTTCACATATTCCACAAATGCAGCCATTTTTCTCATCATACTTTTCAAGTTCACTAATGAAATTACTACAACACCAATTTGATTCATTAAGATGAAATTCAATCATATCGTCATCCCAATCCGAAGGAAAATCCATTGGTAGGTTTATCGTCCACTGTATGGTTTTGGTTTGTCTATCTGTCATATAGTTATCCTATGCGCCTGTATTTGCTGTTAAAACACACTGTTCTTCGTTCATATTAATTTCTGTAATAGTAATCTCCTGACACTTCTTGAAGTCATCTGAACTCACTCTTGCTTTTCTTTCAGCATGTCGTTTATCTTCTGCAATAATTACCATTGCATAATCTTAACACCAATCATAAGCAGGTCGCTCTACTAAATATGCTTTCATACTGTTATTCTCCTAATCTCTATAATTAATATAATTATTTCGTTGATTTTGTTTATTGCTAATTGCTTGTTGTTCTTTCAATAATCTACAATTTCCGCAATTATTTCTATTTTTACAAAACCAACAATTATCATTATCTAATGTCCACCATCTAGGAGGTTGAGGACGCATTTTTCTTCTTGCTTTACCCATTGTATCTACCTCCAATCTGTCTAAAGGAAAGAAAAATTTCCTTTGACCTTTGAGGTTCTAAAAGCCTTATTTTACGAGGCTTTCGTGACCTCTAATTATTTATTCTCTACTTTTTATTCATTTTCTTTACAAATTCACGATACTTCCTTGTATATTCGTAAGAGTCTCCAAAAATATTATTAACAGCCTTATAAAGTTTCGGTTCATACTTTTGAATTACTTCTAATTCGTATTCAAAATCTCTACCAAATGGGCAGCCTGCACAACCAGTTCTTTTCAGCCCGTATTCTGTATAACACTTGCTGTGTTCAATATCATAAGCATTTTCATAGTCTATTTTGTCTGAGTCTTTATACCAAAATAAAGGTCTATAATTATCACAACCAGAATCATTTTCATCAAAACAACTTTTATATGCAGTTGCTCTTGCTCCACCTTCGGCTTTTCTTACACCTACAATATTTAGGTCAAATGGTATTTTTCCATCGCCATATACACCTTCTCTTAAAAGCTTATGTGAGACATCTTTCTTCGCATATTGACAGCATTTGTTAGAAATTTTAAATGCTGGTGGGTTTTCAATCATAAATTCTTTTAACCATTTATTATGAGTGATATTAAATTGACTACCATTACCTTTTATTCCACACCACCATTCCAATGCAGATTTGCACTTCGGATACTTCTTATATAGTGTATCAAAATCCTCGTCTTCCCATTGGAAGTTATGTTTTTGTAATCTTTGGATAAATTCACTGACTTGCTTAGATAGAAATGGCTGTCCATATCGTTTACACGATAGTGGGATTGGCTTAATTGCTTTATATGAATCAATTGTTATATTGTATTTATTTTCTAAATATTTGAGATGCTCTTTTGTTGCAGAATATTCTAATCCAGTATCAAACCAGACATATTTCACTTTATTACTTTTATCGCATCTATAAACAATGTCCAACATATCATCACTATCTGATCCACCTGAAATAGAACATAGTATATATAAATATTTGTGGCTGTTAATTTTTGACCACGCTCTTATTAAATTGTCTCCTATTATTGAGTTTACAGGACAATCCTGTAATAATTCTTCAATTGTATTAGCTTTCTGTACCAATATGTACTTTCCTCACTGAAATTTATTTCATTTCAATGAGGTAAAGCCATACTTAGTGAGTGTCTTTTTACGTCACTATCACATTACTTTTTCGATTCATATAAACCAATGATCCGTTTTATGAATCATTGTGACAACCCTTGCTAATCAAAGGCATTAAATACATATGGTGAAAAGCTAACCAAGTGGTAGCACAGCCTCGCAGATTCGTTCAATACTGTTGACTTCACATTTTGTCATTTTATGATTTGGATTATCTTTGTTATAATCCCGAATAAACATATCTATCCAAAAATCTACATACTCATCATCTGACTCCGAATCCATTACAGTATATCTATCAACTGTCTTGTAATTTCCTTTTTCTGTCACATAAGATAGATTTATCTTATAAACTGGTAGGGTAATTTTTGTTTTTAAGAAATTTTTAGGATGAATACTTTTTAATTTTTGTTTTAAATCTTCATCAAAAATTTCAAATGTATCAATTCCAGTCCTCAATGAACAATTTTCAAAAAAATCACTTGGATGCACTACTTTTCACCACCTTTCTTATATTTAATTCTCTTATTTACTTGGATTCCCATAGCCGAATGGCTTAGATATGTTCAAACTTTTCCAATGAAAGATTGGTTTACTGCGACTCTTTTTTTGTACATGTAATGTTTATTTCATCAGCTCTCAATGGTGTTCCTGTTGTTATTTCTCTAGGAATCATCTGATTATTATTGCCACCACAATACACAATATTGTCTCTCCAATTCCACGGAGTTGTTGTGATAGTAGTCTTATTTGAATTTCCATCTGAGTATCCTGCTTGATATACTTCATCTAAAATCTCTTTTAACCTATCTTTCGTAATCACGACACTGTTATTATCGTCTTCACATTCCTTAAAATCAAAATATACTACTGGTTTCATTTATATTTCACCTCCAAACTCACAAATATCACATGTCGAGAAATACTTATCGTGGTCTATGCAGCATTGTGGTCTGTTGTCGTCAAAGTCAAAATTTGATACATGTTTCTTTCTATTAGTTACTACAATTGCGTCAACCGTTGGTTCACACATGATTACTTGATCAAATTCAATTCTTCCTCTTTCGGATAAATTTCTCCACTTTTCTAAAAGTGCATCACCGTCTACTAATCTCATATATCACCTCTATAATTCAAGGATACGTTGCTTTCCTGTGAAGTTACTCAGATAAAATCTTCTGGAACATGTCATCTACTGAGTCCAATAAGTCATATCTCTTATCAAATGCTGCTGTTGAACTTCTTGCAAATTTACGCTCAACCATGTCGATGTAGTAAGTCATTGTTCCATCATCGCCCATATAAAACTCATTCCATTCATCATCAGACATCAATCTTCTAACATTTAACTGGTCGATGGCAAGATTATCAAAACTAACTACCTTAAATTTCTCAATAATATCTGCAAGATTTTCATATAGCCAATTCTGCTTTACAACAATGTTTTCATGATCTTCTGAATAAAAATCATCACCACGTCTTAAATGTTTATAACCAAGAATCAGCATCTTCAGATTATTATTCTCTAAAGCTTCTACGTCCGATGGTTTTAATACCCCGTTGATTACATGAATGACCGCATTTGGATATTGCTTAATAAGTTCAATAAAATTCTTTGTTGGATTTACGAGCGATACGCCAAGACCATAGATAAGTTTTTCATCAACAAGCTTTTTGATTAAATCCTGTTTCTTCTCAAAATGAATCTGATTTACCGTCATGTTTACAATAACTTTTCTATCTTTGAGTTTCTGTAAGAATGGAATTAAGTCAGGATGACTTGTAGCATCTCCACCACCAAGAGCAACTTCCTGATATGGATGAAGTGTATTAATGAATTTCTCATTCAAAATATCTCCAAATTTTCCATCTGTTGTACTACCTTCATGGCAGAATGGACATCCCATATCGCAAAAATTACAAATTTTTATATCCATATTCTCTGCAAAAGCTGGTACAAACTCATCATCTTCTGTCTCTCTGATCTTTGTTCCATCGCTCAAAATTGTGGTTCTAAAGTTTCCATTTATGTATCTTCCTAATAATTCCATTCTTAAAATCCTCCTAAATTAAATCAACCATCGTATCCATATTTACCAAACGCAACAATTTTATCTCCGCTTTTGCTTGTATATCTATCTACAAATGTTTCAAGATTACCGTATCGCCACTCCTCATAGGTTTTAGCATCCTCGTCTACAATATTGTTCTCTTTTGCGTATTTGGTATAATACTTTTCTTTCGCAGATTCTGATAAGTCTGACCAATCTTTAGAAAATTCATCTTTGTGAATTTCATAGTCTTGTGCTGCATATTTCTTATCATCATCTGATAAACTATTTGCTTTTACAAATGACTCAGAACCCCATTCATCAAAAAGAAGTTCGCCATTCTTCCACTGTTCAAATTCTTCCTCGCTACACATTGTAAGTGAATGTGTGCTTGATGAGTTAGTTTCATAAACTCCACGTCTAATCTGTCTCTTCATCGAAAAACCCTCCTTAATGATTGTCATTATCAATAATCAATTTAATACCTTTATCAAATATAAACTCTTCAATGGTACAACCATATTCATCCATTAAAGAATTAATATTATTTACGGACTGATGATCCACATATCCGCTATAACTTTCATCAATCAGAATCCCATCGCATTCACATCTCTTAGCAACTATATCATTAATCTCTTTGAATTCATCGGTATCATAAATATCATCACAAGAATACTGTGCCAACATCATAATAAGATATGACAATTTTGTTTCTGGATCGGTATATTCATCATATCCCCATCCAAACTCTCCATAATTTACAATTACTTTGTTCTCTACTTCATCAACATGCAAATATTCCGTTACTCCAAGTTTTTCAACTGTTAAAGAGTGCATAGAACTTGAATTAGTTTCAAACACTTTTCTTCTAATCTGTCTCTTCATAAGTTAATCCTCTGTTCCATATGCTCTTGGATACTCATGATCAATAGCATCCATATTTACTAATCCTGCTTTCTTCATATCTGACCAATAACAATATTCGTCACCATCCTGAATAACAACATACTTCTTATTTGTCAGATATTCCTCTAATGATATATTCTCTTTTTTAAGGAATCCACTAAGCATATCTTCATCAACATACCCTGTATACGGCTTATCAAAATGAAAATATCCATTATCGCCTTCCCAATATTCGATTGTATCAATTCCCCAATCTTTCTCTTTCTGTTCAAGCCACTCATTAAGCTCATCCTCTGTCTTACCATACTTTTGTGCATATTCACTATCTTTATTCTCTGGATAATTTTTATCAGCAATTGAATCTGAAGTCATAGGAATGACAATCTTTTTAAGACCAGGAACATATTTTAATGCAAGTGTTTCAAGCTTCTTATAATTCTCATCATTATACTCATGCACTAATGAAGCACAAGCATACAACCATTTGTCATGGAAATTACCTAATGCTCTAAATGGACTTCTACCAAACTCCATATCGTGATCCCAAATATGCCATTCGCAATCTTTTTCACCAGCTTCTTTGTCATCCCATAAATAGAAATCTTTTGCAATCTCATCTGGTGTATAATGCTCATCTTTCTTCATAATACAAAGTGAATGCTGACTACTTGAATTTGTCTCGAAAACACCTCTACGAATCTGTCTCTTCAATTTTTCTTACCTCCTTGCTTTAATATTCTCTCTTTGTATCCAAAGGAAACCTGAATTTACTGTGACTCTACTTTCTATTTACCCATTCCTTAAACTCTTTAAAATCATCCTTTGTCATTACAACATCAGAATAATAGAAATCCTTATTACAAATAATCGCCCAAATTTTCTTCAACTTCTCAAAGAATGGTCTTTGCTGAGTATAAAAATTACCGTTTGTATATGTTAAGAAAGCATAATCCCCATCTTCATAGTCATGAATCTTAAGGTGAATACCTTTATCACATCCACATTTACAGCTTACGATTAACTCATCATCTTTGAAATTTTTAAATACTGCCATAGTAATATTCTCCTTTCCACTCATCTAACCAATAGAAACTGTCAATCTGCTTATCAAGCTTTTCAACCTGCTTTCTTAGTTCTGATTCTTTCTTCTTACTATCTGTTTTCTGACACTTTTTCCATAATTCTTTACGTTGCTTAGTTAATTCTTCATATTTATCCGATATATCAATCTCATCTACAACAGAAATCTCAATCTTCTCTCCACAATGAGGACAGAACTGGATTGGATAATTGTCTGTTTGTTCGTATTCATCTCCCCAAGAGGTAAATGTTTCAGTATATGAAGTACAAAATTGAGGAATTATATTATCATCTGAATCTCTTGCTACTAATCCAAAAGTATCGTTGCATACTAAATCTTCACCTGTAAATACAATAGCCTTATCATTTTGAATTTCATCACAGCAATAAGTGAATGGCTTATGCTTATATGTACAAGTATCATTGAATTTTAATTTGATTAATTCTATCTTCATATATTTATTCTCCTAATTTGTCTTTAAAAAATAATCTTCTCAATGTACAAATATCTTTTGGAATTGAATCAATATCATCGACATCATGCAACTTTCTTACCCATGCATAATACTCATTAGCAATAGGAGTTGTTAAAGCAGATGTCTTTTTAATATATCCATTTCTAATAGCTTCATGTGAAATTGCTCTCATAAACTTCCAAAAGTTATAATATGCAAGCTTCAGTTTTGTCATATATCCAACACTATCTTCGATTACAAATCCCTCAATTTTTCTACCATTGTATTCATAATCCTCTTCGAGAATATCATAGTACCAATCATAAAAATCCTGCCAATTAGCAATCTCAAATGCTTTTTCTTTTGGAGTTAATCCAAGCTGATGAGCAATATCACACATAGTTTCATAATCATATTTAGCAAAATCCATCTGATTATAAACAATATCTAATAGATATAACTTACTTTCAGGATATTCAATAATATGCGGATCATTTTTCATATCAACATTTTCAAATACAAATGACACATTATTATCTTTCGCATACTGTTTCATTTTTTCTCTATTTTCTTCTGTAATCTGATTGTAAATAGCTTCTTTGAGCCATTGTGCAAACTGACTGTCAATAGTAGATTTACTTGCAATAAATAAATCATCATTATATTCGTCATAACTTACAATTCCCAAATAACCATTTTCTTTTACATACGCTGTAACAGGAAACTGTAGCTTATGTTGTAACATATCAAGTTTTGTTTCGGGACGCTCATTGATATTAAAAAACTTGTCATATGCCCTTGCTGCCACTTTACCCTTAAATGTATCAAGGTACAAACCTCTTGCTTTTATAGTCTGCTCATCCCATATCTTGTCGTAGAAGGCTTTGCTTGTAAAATTAAAAGAAGAGATGCTACCAAACTTCTTTTCTTGGATATATCTATTTGCTCTTAAAGAAATTATTACATCGGCAACAGAACTATTTGTTACACTCTGTTCTTCTCTCATTTCAGGCGTTTTGAATACTTCATTATGAACTTCTACTTCGTGCATACCATCTTTATCAAGTTGGACACATCTTAAATCTCCACCAAATTCAACTCTTCCTTCAAGATTAAATACTCTATCATTCACACGAATTGGAACTTGTTTAGTGTTTCTATGACCATGAATCTGATAGTAATTTGATGGCATTTTTTCAGTGAATGTTTCTGCAATTTTTTCAAAATCATTGTAATTACCAACTCCATGAATCATCTGATCTGTTGCAACGAATGTAAGATTATCCGGCAATACACTTAAACCTGCATGAGTTACTAAATAAATATTCTCTCCATACTTATAATAAGCACACTGCCCAAATTTTCTATAAAGCTGACGAACATCTTTTTTATCAATCTTCGCATCTTCTAACTGTGGCTTTGTTACAAGTTCAAATTCTTTAGACTTACCTGCACAACCATTAGCCCATAACCAAAGCCATCTTTCGTGATTTCCTTCAAGCATAAGTACATTCTTCTTATCTTTAATAGAAATCAGATACTTAATAACATCAGCATTTTCAATACCTCTATCTACATAATCACCACAGAAGATGTAAAATTCATCATCTTTGATACCGCCATTGTCATCAATATATTTTTTTAAAGCTGTATGACAGCCATGAACATCTCCAATATGATGAATTTTTTTATATTCGGATAAATCAAATAACTTCATCCAAATTGAATCTAATTTATCTGGTTTAATTACTTTAATACCAGACGGAATTTTCTGAGTCTTGAAACGTGAATACATTTTGTCGATTGCTGCATCTGGGACTCTCTTTAATTCTTCTCTACTAGCGTTTCTTCTTTTTACTTCGTCAATTGGAATGTCAGTAAAATCGACACAGTACATTCTATATCTATATGTTTCACACATCTGCTTATATCTGTTTATCTCAGATGTTTTTGAATTTGTAGTATCAATGACTGTAAACTCGCCTTTCTGCATACGAATTTCAAGCAAATTAAATAATGTCTTCCAAACGGTTTTATCATTACTCTGACTAATTCCTACTGTTCCATCAGGCTGTAATACTGGACTCTGACATAGTAATCTAATATCATCTGCTGATAATGCATATGGCTTTAATCCATTCTGCTCAATCCAAGTTGATTTCCCACAACCGGCAGAGCCTCTTAATAAAAGTAATACTCTCATATGTATCCTCTCTTTCTATTTTCTATGTATATTTTCTCTTATCTCAACTCGATTTCACCGAATTTTAATGTGTCATCTTCAAACATTTTGTTGCCCTGATATTTGCCTACAAGACAACCCTTAAACGACCTTACAATACCAGTTGCTGCTGATACGAATTTTAATTCCTGCTCAATTGGCTTAATTAATGCATCAAGTGTCTCTTTATTTGCAAATATATAAGGTTCATGCCCTTCTCTATATACGAATTCTGCAATTTTCGTATTTAACTTATTAACATTTATCTTATCTACTATTGAAAATTTCTCCATTTATTGTTTTCCTTTCCAAAAGAAATGCTTCTTTAATTAGACTTTTTATTTTCATTTTTATGTTGTAGATATTCAAGAAACTCTTCAATCATATCTCTATCATCATCAGACATAACCTTTTCTGGTTTCTTAGTCTCAGATAGTCTCTCCATTAATTTTTCAATTTTTGAATTGGTATCATCATTTGATAAATTAACAATTGTTCTAAAAATGATGCATAATTCATCTGTTCCATCTAAATAATTACGCCATATTTTATCTGCTATTTCCTTATCTGTTGCAGATTTTAAATTTTCATAACTCCAAGCCATTCCCTGTGCTATACCTAATTCATAAGCTTTATACATTAGTGTCTCTTTTGAAATATCTTCCCACTTTTTCGCAATATAATTACTTACCTTATATTTACTCATGCTCTTATTCTTCCATCTGATCTACAATACTCTGTAACTTGTCTACATATATCTGAGCTTCTTCTTTGTTCTTTAATTGCTTAATATCAGCAGGTACAAAAGCTAACTTCGATTCACCAAAAGCATCATTATTCGAATAAACTTTCATAAACTGGCACATAGTTTCAGCATCAATCCAATCTAAATCTGGCTGGAAACAAATCACATCACCCTTCTGTGGATGCAGTTTTCCAACCTTAATAAATGTCTGTTTAAATAATTTCTTTTTCTGTCTTTTGTTCATATTGTTATTCTCCTTCGAATATTACTCTTATTGGCTTTATAGCTTCGTCATTTATTGGTATAAGAAGCACTTTGTCATTTTCAATCTGACCTTTGAATGTTTTGGGAACTTCAACAAATGTAACTCTTTTTGACCTATCACTGTCCAGCCACTCTTTAAACTTTTCAAGATTTTCTTTTTCAGAAATTGCAGCACATGGACTTACTTTATCTATCAATTCTAAAATTTTTTGTCTTTCATCTTGTGATAACTCCATACTATTATTCTCTATTCCTTACTACATCAAACTTAATTGGCAACATAGCAGTGAATCTACTCTGCATCCAAGGCTTTTCTTCAGTTACAAATTCTTTTCCAAACTCTTCTGCCAATACAAAATCTCCGACAGCGTAGATGATAGAATATCCAGTTAAGTCCTTTGGTATCTCCTTATTTACATTACAGGTTTTAAGATGAATCATTTTATCTATGCACTCACCCATTAAATCTTGAAAGAATACAAACGTTCCATCACAATTGCAACGTTGCATTGTGAAATATTCAAAATCTGCATCTGGATCATGCTTAATAATCACATTAAAATAAGGTTTGTCACCTTTAAGATAAGGTACATCTGCTAAAATCGTTCCATTTTTGGTGTAATTAACAACCGTAAATAACTCTCGTATATCCTGCTCAATCATGGATTCATATTTATTATTCTCCATGCCATTGCACTGACCTGATGCAATTCGTTCTTTTACAAATTCTAATGATTTACTCATATAATTCACTCTCCTATTCATATACTGGTAAGTCATCAATAATATTTTCAATCATCTTATACATTCTCTTTCCCCATTCTTCCGTAAGAGACTTTTCAACCCAATCACATAACCCCTTTTTATTCTCTTTAAAAATTCTTGGGAATGCTTCGTGATGATCGCAAGCTTTTATTACATAATTATATGGACTTGACCCCGTATAAAGATTCATCATTTCCAACGTGAAGAAATTTATCCATTCATCTGCACCTGAATAACTGCAAATAATTTTTTTCTGTCTATAGATAATTTCTGAGAATCCCATATAAGATTTGGAATTGTATCTACACACTTTCTATACATCTCAGACTCTTTTATATATTCTCTTATCACTTTTGTCATTTTGGGAATATTGTCTTTTAATATTGGTTCATTGCTAAGTTCATATGGATATAGGATTAAAACTCCTCTGTCTACATATTCCATAGATATTAATTCTTGAACACAAAACTGTGGTTCTATCAAATTATCACCTTCCAGATATTTATTCTCTTATTTCAAATAACTTTTCTACTGCTTTTTCGCCTGTTACTCTATCTGACTTCTGCAACACTTTACGCTCTTTCTGCCAGATACACTTAAAATCATTAGGCATATTATATTCACTTACCAACACTATATTGTTCTCTGAAAGTTTACGAAGAAAATCGTAAAAAGAATCGTAGTCAATTGACTGTTTAGAATACTGTTTTGTATTTTTATAAGGTGGATCAAAATAGAATACACAGTTTTTATAATCTGAGAAATTCTGATAATCACAACACATAAATTCAATATCATTTAAATTCGGTGCTTGTTCCTTGAAATTATTTAATCTCTCATTATAAATACTTCTACCACCCTTTGAATCTCTACCATAACCACCATCAAAATATCTGCCACCATAGCTTGCCATATATCCAATCAATGCAATATATTCTGGTGAATACTTATGAGTTCCAAGTTTTCTATCTTCTCTAACATCTGCATAATGTTCAAATGTACATACTTTAGGTGCGATAGATAAGCTGTTGTCTGTCTGAGCATATTTCAACAAAGCAATTAACTCTTCATTAATATCTGCTCCAATTCTCTTATCACATTTAATCTTATCAATAAGATTAGCTCCACCACACATAGGCTCTATGTAAGTTTTAATATTATTATCATCAATATACTTCTGAATAATCGGCACTAAAAATTTTGCCAATCTGTTTTTACTTCCTTGATATACCATTTAATTACTTGGAGTAAGGAATTCCTTCTTGTGTACACGAACCTCGTCTCCTTTCATTGTTCTTATTCTCTTAATTAAGTTGCACTTATCAATAAATCCTGATTAGCATATTCAGCTACTCTCTTACTTCCAACCTCAAAAATATCCTTATCCTTTTCAAAACATATGTAATTTCTACCCGTATTCAAAGCTGCAACTGCAGTTGTACAACTTCCTGCACATGAATCAAGAACTAAATCTCCTGGATTTGTGTAAGTCTTAATAAAATACTCACATGCTTCAATAGGCTTTTGGCACTGATGTAAGCTACTTTTCTGAGTATCCCACTTGAACTGTAGAACATCTCTTGGATATCTTTGTGTACTGCCACCGCCTGAAATGCCAGTCTTTGTAGCACCATAACAGTTACCATCTGTTGTATGTTTTGTATAAGAATGAACAGGTGTATGCCCTTCTGTCATTTGTGGATTGTAAGTAGGGAGTTTCTTATAGAAAATCAAGACATTTTCATGTGCCTTCATAGGCATTTTCTTAGCGTTTAGATGACCAGTTGCTTTGGTCTTTTCGATAATCCATTCGTAGCGATACAATTTTTCATTACTACAAGCAAGTCTCTTATCAAATGGTGACTGTGCCCATAATGCAATACAACCATTATCTTTGATGATTCTCTCGTATTGTTCCCATAATGGCTCGAATGGAATTAACACATCCCATGAATTCTGTGTTGTTGAAAACGGAAGATCCGTGAAAATGAAATCGACTGATTTATCATCAATCTTTTTCATACCTTCAAGGCAATCTTCGTTGTATATTTTGTTAATCTCTAACATTTCTTACTCAGAGCAAATCCAGATTTAATGCTGCAGCAAATCTCTCGCTCCTTTCAATGTATTATTCTCTTCTTATATGTTATTTAACAAATCAGTAGCATCAATCTGAATAAACAAGCTATTTGCTCTAAAACCATTTTTATCAGAATTTTTCAATTCATCTATTTCTTTTTTTAATAAAAGCTTTGGAGAAAGCTTTTTTAATTTTTCAAAAATCACTTTGCCATCTTCATCATCTTTTAATACCTTTGTGATTTTTAAATGTCCATTAATAACATATACTTTATTATATTTCTCAACGTCTTTTACAAATAACGAATTGGTTACACCACATGAATATCCACAGCTTCCATCTTTATAATACTCATAATCTATATATCTAATTGGATATACTTTTCTCATATCAACCATTGGAACTTTTTCAAAATTCAAATTGCTTGGAGATATTGATTTAAAATCATTCATATCTTTCTTATTTCTAAAAACACCAACTGGTTGCATATAATCAATCCCATCATACGTTTCAATTCTGTAAGCTATATACATTTTCTACCTCCTAACTTCCTATGAAACTTCGGATTCTTGTACTTCTTAATCTTTGTCCAAATTTAAGGTTACAACCCCATTTTCATAGTCAATATTATAATCTCTTACCCAATATCCTTCTTTCAAATTGATAGTACTATCATCAAAGATAAAATTATCATGACTACATATAGTGATTGTTTCATATTTATTCGCACATCCAGTCATTCCAAAACACAATGTTAATCCTAATGCAACTGCTAAAATTTTCTTCTTCATATGGTTTATTCCTCCTATCTACCATACATAATATATTCATCACCAAGTTCAAGATTTATTTTGTAATTTCCATTGTTATAAGCCTGAATTCTCATATTATAAAACCTACTATCCTGCTCATGAGAATTTGGATCATAAGGATAACTAAAACCTGCTCTTGTTAGATGTCTAAGAACACGTCTCTCTGTTGTAGCACGACTACATCTTTCTTCAAAAGCTAATTGCCCATTGTCGAGATTTACCAAACTACAATATGTTGATGTACTATCACTACCATATTTGTTTTTATTATCTCTGAACGAAATCACTAAATAAACACCTATTACATTGTTATTTTCTTTCTGCACTACGACTGCACCATTTGTCAATTTGATATTTCTGTCTAAGTCTACACAATCGCAAACTCCTTTAATACTAATATTCTGCATTTATTTACACCTCTTGTTATATTATTCTCTATTATTTCTGCCACCAATGCTTCTTTTTATTTTCTTTATAAACATTACAAACATTTGGATAATTACAACTTTTGGTTTCTTCATTGTAATATTCGCAAAAATATCCATCTTCACAACCAATATCGCATTCCATTTCAGTATATATTCTCATAAAACCCTCCTAAACTCCTCAAGAAATCTATGTTCTTGGTAAAAATATTACTATATATAGTGTCTATATTTTCTATAAACACTATATATAGTATCTCATTTACGCCTGATACACAAAACTTGGCATCGGCTGTAATTTAAACAGATTTTTCTCATGCATTGAATCAATCTTAGCTTTTACTTCCTCGCTTGGCTCAATTCCATCTCTGATATATTCATCTAATTCAGCATAAGTAAATCCAAGGTTATCTTCATCAGTCTTTCCGCAAAGACCATCGGTAGGTATCTTATCAACTAATTCTGACGGAAGCCCCAACTCACGACCAATAGCTTTAACCTCTGTTACTGTAAGCTGAGATAACGGACTGAAATCACCAGCAGCGTCACCATATTTTGTGGCGTAACCTACCCAATCTTCGGAAAGATTACACGTATTAGCAACACGACCATTTACTGACTGGGAAATAGCATATAATGTAGCCATACGAATACGAGCAGGAAGATTTGTTGTTGTCTGAGGTGTCGGTGAAACTACACCTTCAAAACTCTCTAACACTTCATTGACAGCACCCTCAATATTGCACGTAATTCTAGTGATGTCTAAAAAGTCAACCAACATTTTTGAATATTCGATATCACTTTGTTCTCCTTGTGGCATAAGGACTCCAATTACTCTATTCTTACCAAGAGCTTCTACACATAATGCTGCCACAACACTTGAATCCTTTCCACCTGAGATACCCACAACTGCCATACAATCTTTACCATTCTGTTCAAACCAATTTCTGATCCACTCTACGATTTCATTTTTTACTTTCTTAGCATCAAACATTTATATATTCTCCTTCCTACATTCGATTCATTACATCATAGAACCGAATTAAATACTCATATACATTTCTAGGGACTAATTCTTTTACCTTTTCAAATTCACCTTGTTCACATAAATCTCTAACCAAACTTGAAGAAGTATGATTTTCAGGTATCTGAATTTCTGTGAAGTAATCTTTATATTCCATAAGATTTGCTTCTCTTAAAGCAGTCTCAAGATTCTGACCTTCTCTTACACATGCTACAAAATTATATTCCTCAACAAACGGTTTCCAATTATACCAAGTTGTAAGTGTTTCAATATTATCCATTCCTAAACAAATATAGTATTCGTTAAAGATGTAATCTTTTTCATTCATATCTCTTATCTGAGCAATAGTATTGTATGTCCTCTGTGGAAAGAAGCTGGTTGTTTCAACTTCGGATGCCCACATATTATTTTCATCACAATTTGGCATTGAATTAATCAGCGATACTCGACAATATCCAGGTATCAAAGTCTTTTTCTTCGCAACATATGTATCATGTGCAGGTATAAACAATATAGCATCAGCATTAACCGCTTTTTTAGCAGTCAATGCCATATCAACATGGGCGTTGGTAATTGGATTAAAGCTTCCTGGTATAAGTAAAATTTTATTCATGATTCATTCTCCAATTAATACATCTCTTTAGATAATCAACATAATCAGGGTTTTTACACATGCCTTTACCTTCTACATCAGACACTTTTGCAACATCCATACCGTTACATTTAGTGGTTTTCATTACAATATTTAAAGCAGGAACATCCGTGTCATTACTCAAATAAGTACCAATTCCAAATGCAACGTTTACTCTATTATGGAAGTGTCTGAATAACTTATCAGCTCTTTCAAAATCAAGACTGTCACTAAACAGAAGTGTCTTTGTCTTAGGATTGATACCAAGTGACTCATAATGATTAATCATCTTTTCACCCCATTCAATCGGATCGCCACTATCATGTCTTACACCACTGAATAATGTTGCATATGTCAACTGAAAATCTTTCAAGAAACAATCAGTTGTAATTGTATCTGTAAGCGCAATACCATTTAACACACCATACTCTCTAACCCATGCGTCTAGTGCATACCAGTTTGAATATGCCGGATTATGCTTGTGATTGCCCTGTCCTGTACACATAATCCACTCATGAGCCATTGTTCCAACAGGCGTGAGATTATATTTCTTTGCGAGATATACATTAGATGTACCAACAAACTTAGATGGACTGTGTAATGTGTCATTCAAATGTGAAAGCTTCTCAACAGCTAACTCCTGTGCTTCAGCAGAAAGTCTTCTTCTAAGACCAAATTCAGAAAATGTACCAGCATACCAATGACCACTTCTGAGATTTTCATATTTTTCATCTAATCTCTTTTTGAAACTATTAAGCAATTCCTCATAGTTATATGCCATTCTGAAATATACTTCGTTCACAATCGCAAGTGTAGGAATCTCATACATAGATGTATTAAGCCATGTACCAAATGTTTCGATAGAAAGACCGCAATCTGAATCTGTTGTAATCTCAAAATCCTCATATCTTGGCTGCCACAATCTCAGGAAATCAACATACGAACCTTTCATCCATTTGATATTATCAATATAAGTCAGTTCATCTTCTGTGAATCTCAGACCACAATATAATTTAATCTGTCTACGGATCTCTTCTACCATTTCTGGTGTAAAATGAACATCCTTATTACGACATTTAAAACTCCAAGTGGTTTTATAATCGCTAAACTGATGATAAATAGCCTGTCCCATTGACAATTTGTAGGCATCTGTCTCCAACAAACTTGTAATAATCTGTTCCATATTATTTTCCTTCTTTCTTGATTTGATTAAATATTGTTCTAATATCATATTCTCTGTTTTCGTACTCATAAAACAGATTAATATACTTATCAATAAAAGCTATATCATTTGGATGCATTGCAATTGGCTTACTTTTCTTAGATTTCCACCATTTTAATTCCTTCTCAAAATTAAATGATTTACCATGATATGCTCTACCTGCTCCAAGATAATCACAAAGCATTTCTTTTTTATACTTCATTGGCATTTCAATAGGATTTCCACCATTATCAAAATTGTCCTGCCAGTATTCGTAATGGTGCTTGTTTCTTCCCTTATGGTGCATCCAAGCTGCTGACCAACCATTCTCTTTCTTACAAGCATCTATTGGACTTGAAGTACCTTGATAATACTTAACACTCTCCCAAAATTCCGTTGGAGAAAATTTAGATAAATCATGTACTAACCCTTGAAATGGAATTCCCACTTTACAGCAATAGTAGAACACCCAACGTTTATGAGTACAAACTTTCTTAAAATGTCTGAAAGTATTAATAATATAATTCTTACATTTCATTATTCTCTCCAATCTTTTTATACTCCGTGTATACTTTGTTTTCACAGTAGTACAAATTGTAATCACACTGTTTAATGTACCACCATAACTTCTGATGTCCTTCTCTAAGATATTCTCTACAATAATCTGTTTCTTGATAGTGTTCATCTACCATCTGTCTAAAACTCAATTCATCAATAATATCTGAGTTATGACAATACACTGCTATTCTGTTAATTAAATTCTCTGTGAAATTTTCCGTGACCACAAATACAACTCTGACAATTTCGTTTCTTAATCGCTTAATGGATTTTAATTGTTCAAAATCATGTAAATGGTATACAACTCTGTCAAAATATGCATATGGTGCATCTTTTACATTTGGCATACTTGTATGTAGCTCTATCTGAACTTTGTGTAAAGTTATATCGAAGAATTTCCTATACCACTCTACATTATTTTCTAAATTCCATAATGGATCTCCACCACCAGATATTGACACCCAATTACACTGATTTTTCTTAATCTCCTCTTCCAAAGAGTTCAATCCATCAATTGTACTCTTTGGAATCTGAAGGTTATTATTCTTTACAATGCAATATGGACATGAATAGTGGCATCCAAAATTGGTTATCACACTCATGTACTTATCCATATTTTATTCTCCAATCACTTCAATCTGACAACTTTTCATAACTTCCATAGCCGCTTTATGTTTATCAGGTGTGACTCCTGCACAGCAGCTTGCATCTACTGTGACATTAATAAATGGATAATCAGCTTTAATAATTAAAGCATTTGATACTACACAAATTTCGCTGCAAAGACCAATAAGTTCTATATCATTGTTAAATCCAAAGTCAGTCCAATGTGTCCAGCCAAAAGATTCCTTATTGATATATGTACAATTTGGAACTTCTAATCCGTCTGCAATCTGCCATCCATGAGTATTGTAAATACAATGTTCAACTGGTAACTTGATACCTTCTGGTGTACTTAAATAGTTCTCATAATGTGTATCTCTTGTGAAAATAATTCTATCTCCACGATTATAATATTCTTCAATTTTCTTCTTGACATTTGGAACAATTGCCTGCGCTTCCTTTGTGCCAAGTGTTCCATCAATAAAATCATTCTGCATATCTACTACGATTAATGTTTTGCTCATTTTGTTACCTCTTTTCTTTGTTCTTTCATTACCAAATGGCTAACGTTTACTGCTTCTCTCATAGCTTCTGCAAACTCATAAGCACAATCAGAGGTAAATCTTTCCTGCACTTTTGCAATATCATTCGTATCAACTTCACTATGAATCCTTGCGTCAATAATATATTTTCCGTCTTTACATTGAATGTCTACCATTTATTCGTCCTCCTTTATCAAAATACTTTTACGAATTTCTCATAGTTACCATCTCTGCCACTTGGAACAGCAAATACAACAGTATCGAAGCATTTATGGGTAGTAGTTAAATATTCTTTAAATATATTCGCTACTTCTGTTGCGTCCTGTCCAAATACTCCACAACCATAAGCTCCTAAAATAAGAGTGCTCACATTATTATCTTTTGCCATATCAAGAACAAACTTAATTCGACTTCTCAACACTTTAGTATTCTCTTCGTCTGACACATTCTGATATTTCTGTGCTGACGATTTGTTTGGTGCAGCACAAGTAATAACACTACACTCTACATGGCTATTCTCTCTAAAGAACCAAACACCTGAAGAAAATAATCCTCTATTCAAATATAAAGCCTTATTCTTGTGTCGATTATTCCAATCATAAAATTCTAATACAAACTGACTCAACACATTGTATAAGAACGATTCATGACATAAGCACTCTTCCTGTGCCTTACTACCATTTAGAAACATTCCACCTGGATTTTTATATGAAGAAAAATTAAGAATTGCTGTACTTGGATTGCCGTATTTCATTACAGCACCTACACTATCAATATTCTCTACAATAATCTTGGTATCTTTATCTTCGATATCCTCTTCAAAATCCCTATTAAATGAATTTGTATCATAAATTTTTGTACCCAAAATTGAAGTTTGAATACAACGACCATATTTATTCTGCATCTCTTTTGTATGTTTGCGAGCAGTTTCTGCTCTCTGTTCTTTATTCTTCCAATATTCTTTTATATATGCCATTTACTTATTATTCCTTTCCATATCATAAAAACAACATAAATCGAGCAATTCATGATTCCTTTCGGTCAAATGATTTACCTTTTCCTTTAGTTCTTTATTCTCTTTTTCAAGTGCAGCTATTCTATTTCTCAACTCATCTTCCGTTGAAAATTTCTGAATTCCAATCTGTTTATAATCAGACGCAACAGTTTTAACAGAATAATTGCTAATATAATCTGTTGTTCCATCGGAATATGTAATTGTTGGTTCAAAGAATCCACGCTTCTTACACTCATCACAATGGCAAATAGATGAAATATATCCAATTTTTCCGTCCTTATTTTTTACAAAATCGCCCTCATGGAATTGGATATCTGTTATATTATTCTCTTCTGAAACAATTGGATCTCTGAAGCTAAGAGTTACACCATCAATAGTTCGAACAGTTCCAACGTGTAAATAGCCAAGGTTTTCATATTCTTTTATTGTTTTATGGACTTCGCTTAAACTTACTTTAACTACCATTTATTTATTATCCTCATCTTCACATAAAATTTTCTTTCTTAATGAGTTCCAACCATCATCATAGCCATCACAATATTCGTCCATATATTCATCATTGTGTGTCTCATTTGGTAATTCTTTTAATGGACACCAACTTTGTCTAAAATCTTTCGGATAAGGATAATTAATTGTACGATTATTTAAAGCCATACAACACATATCAGAATAATGACCACAAAAACATGGACATTTATCACAGCTACTTGGCATGTCCATCACTAAAACAGCTTTACTCATTGTTTTATTCTCCTATCGTCTTAACAATCTATCTTCCCTCAATAAAACTATCAGGGATTATATCTTTATTTACAGTTACATATGGAAATTCACTTCTGTCAAAAAAATTACAAGTCAAATATAAATTAGCAATATATTTTTCTTCTCCAAGGATTGTTTCAGCGTTATCCACTATATATTGTCCACAATATTTAATTCTCTGAATAAGTTCATTACGAATAGCCTGTTTTTCATCTTTTACATTTCTGGTTATTCCCTCCATATTCTTTCTCTCCTTTCGTTAAAAAGAAATTCCGCTTTACTGCGAACTTCATATTATGTTATTCTCCATTACACTTCATAAAACTCAAAATATGTGCTATAACATCGACAGTCCATCCGTTACCAATTGCTTCAAACCTTCTTGTCTTAGGCATTGCTTTTACATTGCCACTCTCATCCATTCCAAACTCCGTATAATTGTCTGGAAGTGTCTGAAGTCGTTCAATCTCTAATGGACATGTCTTTTTATATTTTTCTCCACCAAGCCAAACATTGAATTTTGTTTCTGTTCTACAACGTGGTACTGTTGGAGCTTTCTTATCTAAAAAGTACAGCCTGTCCTGTTGCGAATAATGACCTTTGCCACCAAGATCATATTTTATGTAATTCTCACACTTAATCATTGTGTTCCTGATTCTGTCATCAAAGTATTTGACTAAATCTGGATCATCACAAATAACATCTTTCACTAATAATCCTTTATCATCAGGAAGCGTGATATTTGGTATGTTCGTCCAATACAGACGTTTTCTTCTCTGAGCTGATAATAATTGACTATCAATCATAATTGGTTGTACACCCAATTCCTCACTAATAGCGTCTTGAATCTCATCAGCCATTCCATAATTGTTTTCATATAGGAAATATTTTGGATTTGTGTTATTCTTTGCTTCCACAAATTTCTGAAACAGTTTCCAACCTTCGCCTTCTGTATCAATTTCTCTCTTCAATTTTGCTGTTTTACTACACTTGGCTTTCGACCAGAACTGGCAAGGTGAACCACCTATTAATAGATCGACTCCATTAAAATCCTTGAAGTCGGTAGAAAATACGTCACCGTATCTTTTGATATCAGGATAATTATATCTACTGATTTTGATTGCATTCTCTTCAATTTCAAATGCGTTATACTCACTGACTGGAATATTGGTTCTATCTAATGCAACTCTTCCACAAGAGATTCCATCAAATAAACTTAATACTCGTAGCCCTTGAGAATTATTTTTTTCTTTATTCTCTGTCAAAATACACTATTTTACAGAGGTTACGTAACCACAATTACCTAGGAGTTACTGCTTAATTCCTTTCTTCTTAATTATTTTGTTGCAAAATCCTATGGAATTTGCACGTCTGCAAAACCATAAGAAAAAAATATTTCATTGTTCTTTTTGGAAAATTTGGCTGAATCGCCAAAATAGAAATTTCTATATTAGATTATTCTCCATCTCGAAATGATTTAATTCGATTTTCTAAATAATCAATCTCATCATTCCAATGGTCTATTAACATATCTTCGATTTGATGCTTTGCATCTTCTATACTGTCTGCAAACAATGTATCATATTCAACATTTAGTTCTTTTGATACATATACAAATACGTTTTCGTCTGTTTCATCCTGTACAAAACCAACTACTACATTTTCATCATCTTCTTCATAAAATTGACTAAAATGTAATTTATAACATTCCTTACCAAATTTATTCTTTTCACCTGTTTCCCAATATTTCTTCACTCTTTTACCTCGCTAACTTTGAACCATAATAAGTAATGTGTGCCTTCACTTTGAAATACTCACCACAACTATGACATTTTACGTTTACTTCTTTGCACCAACCTTGAGTTACTAAATTCATCAAATCATATTCCATAACTCCATCTTGATATTCTTTCTTGCAATATGGACATTTTGGATATGTAAATTTGCTTTTATTCACTCTCTCACCTCACTTAGAATCCATCTCTTATGCTTTCTTTAAGACTTGCACGATTATATTCTTCCAAATATAAATCAATATTATGTTCTTTATTGAACTTTTCGCAAGCCTCTTGAGCTTCCTCTTTTGTTCCAAAATATGTATTACTACCATCATCGCATCTATGGATTTGTAAACCACAACTATCTGAACTAGTGGCATAAAATTCATAAGCGTTTTTCTTATTTTGAAGACTAATGATGCTACCAATTCTTATATCATAATCGTCAATAATCTTTTCAGCTATCTTCTTATATATGTACTCTCCTTTACAAGCAGGGCATATAAATTCTTTTCCTTTTATCAATACACGTCCTGTACTTTCACAATATTCACACTTTTTATGAAATTTAAATCTGTGTTCCTTGTCCTTAATATGATATATTTTTTGACCAAGTTTAAATGTGCCAACTGGATATCCAGTTTTATCTATATTACTTAAAAACATTCATCTTACCTCACTCTATTGGAATCATCTTTACCACATTATCACCCATATGTTCAACCGCATGATAATCTGCAATTGGCTTTAAAAAATCACATCTATTAGGCTCACATCCTCTTCCTTGATATAAATTACATGCATAATTACCACGCAACTGATTTGTACATTCAGAAAAGATACATTCTTTTGGCTCATCTGGCATTTTATCTACAATAATTTTCATATTATCACCTCAATTATTCGTAATCATATCCAAAAACAACAATTCATCTTTCTTCAATGTAATATCATAATCTTTCCACTTTTCCATAAGTTCTCTCGTATCAAATCTATGCGGAACAATGATTGTATAACCATGAGGAGTCTTGTATATTTCAATGTATCTTGCTGGAATATACGAACAACTATGAACATCCCAACAAAAATTCATTGCAAGCTTCTCATCATCCACATCAAAATCAAACAGCCACTTGCTCTCATCACGATTTTGTACCTGCTGTGCAACAGATGCCAATGTGCGATTAAGCTGTGTCATACTTGGTTTGTCTCTCAGCAGACGAATAATAAATTCTTCCCTGATTTTCTCTTCGTTCCTAGAATTAACTGATCTATATAATCTTGTCTGTTCACCAGGAACTCCTTTAGTTGCAAAACTTTTAAATTCTTCAATTATTTTGTCTTCATTCTCTTTATATTCAAGAATTGTCTTATCTCGTTGCTTAAAATTTGGAATATCCTTATTATCCTTGTTTCGAGAGCGCATTAGATATACATATAAATTTGACATTGTATTATTCTCCTCAAATTCACCCAATATCTCTTGGTGTAATCTCAACATAACAATTTGGTTCACATGATTTTCCAAAATTCACGCCAATGAAAATACTTGTGCCTCTCAGTGACATTTCTGTACTTGAAATCTTACAAAATTTTGCAATATACCATGGCAATTTATTCTTAATCATTGTAATTCTCATAGAATTGCTTTCAGAAATTTTCTCATACAGTGAATACATTTCATTTTTCTTTGTTACATATTCTTTTCTGTCTTCAATAATTTCATCCATACATTCCTGACGCATCTTGCAATACTGTTCATCAAGACTCTTTGACAATTCAGATAACGATGTCTGAATACTTTTTAATCGTTCATAACTATTTCTATTTTTCATGTCTTAGCCTCCAAATTTTCTAATGAAATGTGCGTTCTTTCTAATGCAATTCATACACCATATATAGTATATATTGTATTTTACAATCACTACATATGGTGTATTGATAGAGTCAGTAGGCTATGACACCTACCAACTCTTGAATTATTTATTCTTCTTACGTTTTCCTACAATAAAACCTGCTCCAAAGCATACACCGAGACAGATTACGAAAACTCCAATGTTTAATACAATCATTACTTATTACCTCTCTGTCTCTTCATATCATCAAGGATCTGACGAGCATTGCGCTCTCTTTCAGAATTAGCAAGTCTTCTCTCATTAGCCTGTGCGCTAGAATCATATGCAATTCTACTTCCTTCTGCACGTTCTCTTGTCTTTCTTGCTCCTTCACGAACTCTTTCAAGCATTCTATCGCTCTCATTATTCGTATTAAGACTATCCATACTCTGATGGAGTTCGATAATCTGACTATCGGCTTCCATCTGAAAAAGAACCCGTTCCTTTTCCTCTTTAAGTTTCTGCAATTCTTCGGCTGCCTGATCCCGAATGTCTTTCTGGTGAGCCTGTGCTTCTTTCATCTCTTCGATTGTATCTTTTAGTACATTAATCTTATTCTCCAAAGTAGACTTCTTCATTGCATACTGCATTGCTTCATTTTCTTTGTTTTCATCAAGACAAGCGTTAATCTGCTGTGTAACACGCATAATATCTTTATTCGCCTGATATAAGTCTTTTTCTGCTGTATCACGCTTTCCTGAAATTTCAGCATATGTAGCAGATGCCTTGTTATAAAAATCTTCCTTTTCTCTAATGGCTACATTGTAATAATCTCTAGCACCTTCTGGTGTTTGTGCATCCTGGCGCATTACTTCATCTGTTCTTCCTTTAAACTTTACTCTAAGCTGTTTACCAAAAGGAGTAAAGAAAAGAATCAGTGCAATTAATACAATTACCACAATTATAATAAACATAAAATTTGTCATACAATCCTCCTACTCTGCATCAATTCCATACTGATTACATAATGCCTTTAATCCACCGTTATAGCCACTTCCTACAGCCTTAAACTTCCATTCGCCATTATGTTTATATATTTCAGCTACGACTAACGCAGTCTCGGTAGAGAAGTCTTCACTTAAATCAAAACGAATAAGTTCCTCGCCTGTCTCTTCGTCTACTACACGCACATATGCATTTCCAACCATACCGAAGTTCTGAAGTCTACTCTCAGCATCATAAATTGTGACCGTCACAGCAAGAGTCTCATAGTCTGATGGGATTTTATCAAGTTTAATCTTAATAACCTCATCATCTCCATCTCCCTCACCTGTACGGTTATCTCCCATATGCTTTACACTCTTTGAACTATGTTCAAGATTACCATAGAAAATGAAATCCTCGTCATTGCCAACCTTACCATTCTCTTTTGTCATAAACACAGAGGCATCGAGATCAAAATCTGCTTCTCCGTCATAATGATTAATATCCCATCCAAGTCCAACAAGAATGTTTTTTAATGACGGTCTACCCTTTGTTAAATCTACTCTCTGTCCTTTACTTAACGAAACTGACATAATTAAATCCTCCTACTTGTATCTTCTTGTTAATTCGCTAACACTTGAATCATTTGTTCCCTGACCGATGGCGTTAAATTTCCACTCTCCGTCTTTCTTATAAACCTCTGCAAATACCATTGCTGTCTTGCCAGCATAATCATCTGAAAGATTGTATTTACAAATTTCCTTACCAGTTGACTCATCAACAAGTCTAATGTACGCATTCTTGATAAGTCCAAAATCCTGCTTTCTTGAAATACAATCATAGATATTTACTACAAATACAATCTTCTCAACCTTATTTGTAATATTCGCAAGGTCAACTGTAATCTGCTCATCATCACCGTCTCCATCTCCTGTGAGGTTGTCACCATGATGATATACACATCTGTCTTCTGCCGATCTGTCACCATAATAAACACATGTACGATACTTATCATCTTTTCCTAAAATAATTGCTGAAGCATCGCAATCAATGTTTGGCTTAGAACCAAATAATCCTTTCTTAACAGCATCCCATCCAAGTCCTACCATAATCTTTGTAAGACCACCTGCTACTTCCTTAGATAAATTAATTTTCTGTCCTTTTACTAAATTTACTGACATATATATTCTCCTTCCATTTTATAAATCAAGACCAAAATTTCTACCAATAGCAGCTAAACCACCATTGTAACCTGAACCAACTGCATTAAACTTCCATTCACCGTTCTTACGATACAACTCACCTGCAATAACACCTGTCTCTAATGAGAAATCCTCATTAAGTTCATATTTAAAAAGTTCCTCATTTGTATCAGCATTGTATGCTCTAATGTACGAATTATCAACCATTCCAAAATTCTGTAAACGATTTTCTGCATCATAAATTGTCGCTGAGAAGCTAATCTTTGTAATATTAGATGGAATCTTATTTAACTCAACAATCATTGTCTCGTCATCGCCATCACCTACACCTGTTCTATTATCGCCAGAATAAATCAATGCTCCACTTGGATGCTGTGGCTGACCATAAAATACAAAATCCTGTTCGCCTGTTACCTTTCCTGAATTATCAGTAAAAAATGCTGATACATCCAAATCGAAATCTGCATTACCATCGTATCTATTTGTATCCCATCCAAGACCAAATACGACTTTGTTTAAACCTGCATTACCTTTTGTAAGGTCAATCTTCTGACCTTTAACTAAACTAATTGACATATTATTTGTCCTCCTTATTCTTGGGAAGGCTGTCAACCTTCCCTTTTAATAATTTAAAAGAAATTGGAAATGTGAGTAACGTCAGAAAAATAAATGGAATAAAGCGTGTAATACATGCTACAACAACACTAATTGAAAAACATATAAGAGTAATACTCTCTACTTTTTTATAACTTTTATCTCTCCTTATCATGTTCTCATCTCCTCAATTACTTATTCTCTCTTTTCTTCTCAATAATCTTTCTAATAAGATCAATTGGAATAACCATAAACGCTAGAATTACAACTACTACCCAATGTTTGAAATCTAAAGCTGTAACCTTAATAAGATTTTCTGCAAAGTTGCAAAGAGCAAAAGTCATTACAAAAATTCCGATTGCAATGGCTGAGAACAGTTTGTTCTTCCCAATACCATTGAATAAATTAATGTGTTCTGTACGAATATTAAATCCATTAAATACTGCCATAAAGCATAACAATGCGAATCTCGCTGTCATAGCTTCTGTTTCAGATGCAAACATATTTGCAATAGGACTGAATGTAATAATTCCATAAAGTGCAATAAATGCTACTGTACTGATTGCAATACGTTTCTTTGCACCTCTGATGAATAAACCAGAACCTTTCTTAATAGGTTTCTCAGTCATATATTCATCCTTTGGAGGTTCGCCACCAAATGATAATGAATTAAGAGAGTCCATAATGATATTTACAATCAGAATCTGAACCGATGCAAGTAATGCACCTGTTGCAATCATTGGATAGATAACACTGAGAATCAGAAGTGAAATATTGATAGGTAACTGGAATTCAAGGAACATCATAATATTATGCATAAATGTTCTTCCAAGTTCTACCGCCTTTACAACACTTGCAAAGTTATCATCTGTTAATACAATATCTGATGCTTCTTTTGCAACATCTGATCCACCTTGCATACCAAAACCAACATCAGCTCTCTTTAAAGCAGGACTATCATTTACACCATCACCTGTCATTGCAACTGACTTTCCAATTTCTTGTGCCAATGTGACAAGTCTGAGTTTTGTGTTTGGTGAGCATCTTGAAATAACTCTCAATCGAGGAATTATACTCTTTACTTCATCATCTGACATCGCTTCAAATTCATCATTTGTAAGTGCCAAATCTCCATCTTTGTAAATTCCACACTCTGTAGCAACTGCAACTGCTGTCTCAATACAATCGCCTGTAATTTCAATAACTTGAATACCAGCCTTATGTGCTGTTTTTACAGCACTCGGTACTTCATCTCTTACAGGATCTACAACACCAATAATTCCAAGGAATGTCATGTTATTTGGTATTTCATTCTCTACTAAATCACCATTTACCATTGTAACTGCAATGCATCTCATCGCATTACTTGTCATTGCTGTAATTGCATTACTTAATGTGCCATTGTCGTTATTCTCTATAATTTCACCACTTGAATCCATTACTTTTGTGCAATGCTCAATCAGTTTCTCAGGTGCGCCCTTATAGTATGTAATTCCATCCTTTGTCGTAAAAGCTGAATACTTATTACTACTATTAAATACCTGCTTTAACTTAACTGGATATTTTTTCTGAATGTCAGCATATGTTTCAGGATTTACAAGGCTAAGAACTGCTCTATCAATTGAATTACCACCTGTAATATTGTTTTCTGAATCAAATGTTGCACTATTATTTAAAGAAATGTTTGCCTTGATATTATCCCAAAGAACTGAATCCTTATTTACATCATTGCCAAAACCATCAATAATCTTCTTTGGAGTCATAATACCTGTCGTAAGAGTACCTGTCTTATCAGTACAGATAATATCAACATATGCTAACTCTGGAATTTTACCAGGATTCTTAGCAAGAATATTGAATTTCTCCATTGTCTTTACATTCTGTTTTGTTACAAGTTTTACAATAAGAGGTAATCCTTCGGGAACAGCAGCTACAATAATTGTTAATGCTACTGAGAAGTTCTGTGCGATTTTCTGAATAATATTCAAAACGCCACCGCTAAAATATTCTCCAAATCCAACCTGTGCAATTCCTGAAATTGTAAGCACTGCAAATGTAATAACGGCTGCGATTGTTCCCCACTTAGAAATGAAGTCGCTCAGATTATCAAGTGCAATATCAAGTGCTGTCTTTGGTGCTTCAAGTGTTTGCATTTTAACGAGTGTGTCACCATTTACTGTATTCACACCTACATCAGTAACAATCATCTTTCCTTCGCCTGACATTACTGTTGTGCCAGCGAACAAGCAATTCTGATTCGTATAAGCATCTGTTGAAGTAGTTTTCTTATGAACGTATCCTTCAATTGGTGTTTTCTTACACTCTTTTGTTTCTCCATTAATAGCTGCATTGTTTACAGAAATCTTACCTTCAATGAGATAACCATCTGCAAAAATCTCTTGTCCCATTCCTACACAAACGAGATCACCAACTACCAGTTCATCCTTATTAATCGTTTGAACTTTGCCATCACGAATTACATCACAATACCTAACTGATGTTTTGGCTCTCAACTCTGCTGCTGATTTCTGAACACCAAGTCCAGTCTTAACAGCAATACATGTTACAATTGCTAATACAACAAGAATCATAATTGGATCTGATAAATCCATTACTCCCATGACTCCAAGGAATAACTGCAATACTGCAATTGCAATAAGAATCATTGTGATTTTCTCACTTAATGCCTCCTTTGCGAAATCATACCACTTGTCCAACTTTGGTTCAGGAAGCTTATTACTTCCGTGAAGCTCTCTACTTTTGAGAACTTCTTTACTACTCAATCCATTCATCTGTTTGTACTCTCCTTTTCTATAATTTTTATATATGAATGTTAATTGGTTACATATCTATATTCTCTTTTTAATTTGGGAATTTTTATTGAGCTGAATCGTTCAGAAATTTTTCAAATGAAACGAAGTTTTCTTACTAATTTTCTTCCGTTACATCATCATATTCTCTTGAAAGATATCTAATTAAATCCTTATAAATATCTAACTGATGTTCATACAAATAATTACATAGTTCAATATCCGTATCGAAAAACTCTTCAACAGCAGTTGAATTAGCCCATCTATCAAAAGCACTTCTTGTTGAAACTCTAAGCATCCATCTATTGTTTGTTCCGCTATGAGGCTCTACTACCATAAAAATAACTGTATCTGTTCTTGCTTCTAAATGACCTTCATATTCATAAATTTCGTAATTCTGACCATTGTTCACTTGGTCATTATCAAACCATCTTCTTATATTTTCCATTCTTTCACCTCTCTTCCAAAAAATTGAAGTTTCTTACTACCTTTATTCATCAATTGAATAGTATACATAACCTTGACTATCTTCTTTTTCAATTGCTTGATGAATACCGATATTATTTTCAGACCATTCTAAAAACGGACACCCAAAATCCCCATACGGAATATCTTCGTCTTCGTCGTCAACTCTAATAAATTTCTTATATTTCGTTAATAGCTCTGGACAGTTCTGCTCAATCCATTCTCTTTTTGCAGACACACAAAAATTAATTGACATATCTACCAGCGACTCTACAATGACAAGTCCATTATCTTTTACCCATTGTTTATCTCTGAAATTTATATAATAATTTTTATCTTTTGACATACAGATCCAAGATATAAATGGTTCAACGTTTGGATGGTACTCTGAAGACCATTCGTTTAATTCAAAATATATAACCTCATTTTTCAACATTTCTTTTTTTTCACCTCATTTCCATATGAAATCGAACATTCTTGTTATCATTTACCTATTTTCTTCCAGCCATTCAAAAAAATTCTTGTTATCTAAATTCGGAATATCATTTCTGTTTCCTGCTACAAAATCAATAATATCCTGAATTAATTCTTGCCTTCCGCGAATGTTTAATTCAAATTTATAATACTCTATGCAAAAAATAATATACTCTTTAGTTTTTCTGCTTCCATATTTTCTATTTTGGTTTATTAAACTATGATATTCGTCCTCTGTTAAGATATATTTTTTTACTGTTTGACTTACTTCCATTTCTTGTATCTCCATATTTTCACCTCACAATCCAAAGAAAAGCACACACTCCTATAATCTCCTAATCGTTTCACAAGCGACCAATATTTCAAGTTCATCATCACAGTAAATACATCCATCAATTGCTCCAAATTGATTAAGAATATCCCAATCGAAGTATCCATTGTAATCACACATTGCAACGGAATAGTTCTTATTCGACTTAAATTCTTTTATATGTTCTCCGTTTGGCTTATATGTATCAACACCATTATTTTCTACAATAGAAGCAACCCATCCATTCGGGAATACAATGCTTCTTTCTCGTGTCTGACGATGCTCTCCATAATCATTTACTACTTCTTTTAATCCATATTTTTCTGAATATTTTTTTAACATTTCCATCTGTAAAACTCCTAATTTCCCAAAGAAAGAGAATTTACTCTCCTACTAAAATCCATAATCTTCTTTTCTTACTAACTTTCAAGTTATCTATAAAATCAACATTATCTAAACTTACCATAAGATTAGGTTTATTTCGTCTAATCTCACTGATTGACGGATAAATGCCTAATTCCACAAGAATTCTAGGAAGAAATCTTTCACTGGTATAATAAGTCTTTTCCTGCTCAATTCTTAACCAATCATTTTCATCTAGTGCAAACATTTCTTATGGAGTCACAATTGGTTTCCATATTACAATATTTTCTATATAAATCAATGAATCACCTCAAATTTCTAATTTTATTCAGTCTCGTCTTCCATTGCAACAACAATGATTGCACCAGTAATCTGCATAAGCAAATCCTGCTGGCTAACTCCACCTCTAGCAAGCAAAGTACCTCTTTTTGCCATATCTGTAAATTTATCAATAAGCTCATTCACATTAATTTCTTTTCTCATATACTACCTCCAAATTCCAAAGAAAAATTAGTTTACTATTATCCAAAAGTGATTACACCATCAGGGTTCTCTTTAAAGAATTTTGAAATTTTTTCAAGTTGCCATTCTTCCAAATCAAAATATCTTTTTCTCATCCATTTTCTGAGATTTTTTCTATTTGTAATAACCTTTTTAGAATAATTATTAACTTTAAACGTATCGGTGTATTCGCCTAAATCAACATATAATCCATTCTTTTTACGAACCTCATGAACATATGCTTTACCATTCATAAATTTAGAGTTTCCGCCTCCCCATCCAAGTTGCCACCAATATTTTCCACTGACACAAGGTATATCTTCATTGTATGATTTCATAAGTGATTTAAATAAAGCTTTATTATAAGCTCCAATTTCTATATTTTTTTCTGAATCGCCAACCAAATTATAAATTTCAATTGGGGCATATTGTTTCATAAGTTCAAATTCTTCTTCTGTTATTGGTCTGCTAAACCATGTATGACAACCCATTATATTACTTCCCTTCTAATTCATTGCTTGTAAACCAATAGCCACCAAATGCGCTTGCTTCATTATACTTTCCATCAATCCTAACAGCGACAAATGTGCCTGTTATTCTTACTACAATTCCATATAGACCAATAATACCGTCTTGACTATATGTACTTTTGTTAGTTGTTATTACTCTAACTCTTTGACTATTATACATTTAATTTAATATTACCTTACTTCTCTAATTTCAACTAAAATTTCTGGGCGAAACGTAGCAAAAGTTTTGTCTAATATTTCATTAAGTTCCCAAAAATTTATTTCAGATTCATCTTCTAAAATAAAATGCAATTCAGCATTAGGATTGTATTTACTTAATTCCTTGATTAATTGTTCAACTGTCATATTTATTACCTCCTGATAATTTTCTTAAAAAATTTACTGTCATTTTGTAATATTTTTTATTGTTTTACCGACTTTTTTACTATCGCCGATTTGAACCCGCGATATTAGAATCAAAATCTAAGGTATTAACCATTTCACCATCCCCCATTAGTCGGGCGTAGAATTAACTACGCCCTTATTATTAATTACTTATCTGTTACAACTGTGTTGTTAGTTCCAGAAATAGTAACCCAACCAAACTTATTTCTTGCTTCAGCTTCCTTCATTTTTATAAGTTCGTCTGTAATAGAAGAACTTAACTTGCTATTCGCTTCTGCCTGTGCTTCAGCTTCGATCAACTGTGCATCAGCTTTAGCCTGCGCTTCTGCCTTAGTTACTTCTGCATCTGCCTTTGCCTTATTAATAGCTGTCTGATTGTTAATTTCCTGAGTTTCAGCAGCCTGCTGTGCGGTAATCTTTGCATTAATAGCTTCCTGTGTCTTTTCATCTACAGAAATATTAATCAATGATACATTGCTAATTGCAATTCCATAAGGTTCAAACTTCTTATTGAGATAGTCTGTTAATGCCGTATTTACATTTGCTCTTTCAGAACCAAGAATATCTGATACCTTATAATTTGCAACAACTTCCTTAGTCCAAGAAATAATGTTAGGTTTAATAAAGCTATCTCTTACTTCCTTACCAGACTGTCCTCTGAATCTTGTGAATAAATCAGCTACCTTATCAGGACTATATTGATATGTAAATGTAAGATCTATTTGCATAGCCTTACCTTCAGATGAACTTGCTGAAAAGCTGTCATCATCTTTAGAGTCTCCGTCCTTACCAGATGTTAAATAACTTTGTTCAAGACTCACTGAATATAATGTTGTCTTAACAGTCGGTGACTTTAAATGCCAACCCTGTGTGAGAATATCGCCCTTTACGCCACCCGACATACTGTACTGTACGGCGATATAACCGGCAGGTACACGTACTGTTGATATTAATAATAATATTGCCACCGCAACCACAACAATTCCTGTTACTATTCCTCCAATTACTTTCTTCATCTTTTTGTCTCCTTTTCTTCTTTATTATTTATTTCATCTGTCGAAAATACCTTATTTATAACATTGATAACAAGCTCACCAATTTTTACAAATAAAGGTGACAGTAGAAACCACAAAATTATTAATCCTATTAGAAATAATATAAAAAACACTGGCATTTAATCATTCTCCTTTTAAATCTAGTTAATTAAAGATATTTTATATAACTTTTAAAATTATTTCTTATTACATTATTTCTTTATTATTATATGAAGTAATATGTTTAAAACACAAAAAATTAACCAAATAGTTGTCGCAAATGACCATTTAAACGAAATTCCCAAACATAGTGTAATCAATTTAACAATTATACAAATTGTAATCCAACTTAATCCAAAAACAAATAATAAAATTATAGCACCTGCAATTATACTTGCTATAATACTTGCTATAACACTTGCAGTAGTGTCTATAATTTCATCAGTTTCCTCATTCTTTTCTAAATCATCAAAAGTTTCGCTCTTTTTAAATTCTTTAAATAAATCTCTTAAATCACTCATTTTATTATTCTCCTGTATTTTAACATTTTACTAATATAAGCTACTTATATCATCAGCAAGTACTTCTCTATCAGTAATAATCCATTGACACCTAAAATCTCTATCTGCACACAACGAAGTAAAATCAGCATAACTTTGTATCTTATCTGGCTTTGCTGTTGCTCTATAACACTGCTTTCTTCTTTCGCAGGTTTTGCTTGTACACATTGTAATATCTGGCATAGTTATTTTTCTCCCTTATACTCTTTTAAAATATCTTGTAAATTGTTGTAGTGTGTATGCATAAATTGACCATACCCATTATCTTTTTTAAATCCGTCTAATTGTATGTATAAACAAATATCAGATAAGGTTTCCATTGTTTCAATTTGTATTTTCTTTTTTAATACAATACTTTTTAACAATGTTTTAATTAACACTAGCCATTCCTCCCTTCTCCATATTATTTAAGAAATTTATGTAATTATCAAAATCCATCTTAATATACTTATAATTAACATCTTGTGATGAACTATAATTCTTATCAATGGCATTGATATTCTTCTGATAATTTTCCAACCAAGTTGCCAATTCAATATCCTTTTCGGTTCTGTAAGCATATGCTGTTAATGCTATTAATGCTGCCTTGCATTGTATATATAAAGGGTTATCTATTTTTAAATACACATCCACGAAATCCTGGTATTCCTTTATATCAATATCCTCTATATCATCGGCAACATTTTCTTTAACAAATGATAATATTTCATCATCACAACCCGTATTCTGTTCAGATTCATTATCATTTGTTACCTTATTATCAGAAGACTTTATATTATTCTCTGTTTCAGTTATGTTTTCACTAACTTCTGAATGTGTTTCTTCCTTATTATATGTGGCTTCAATTTTAATTTCAGATTCATCTGTTATATGTAAATATTCCTTCATAAGCTTTACAAGTAAATCAATTTTACCTGTAATTGTTGTTTTTTTCTTCGTCTGCTGATCTTTAAAATCTGCCATTGACACGCCATCAATTTCTTTATCTTTAAGTTCTGTATTATATGCATTTAAAAAATCAACGAAACGGCTATCTTCAATATCATATGTAGTAAATTTATCAAAAACTGCAATCCACATTGGCATTGTTGTAGGTGTAAATAATGTTTCAGACAATTTTTTGTTATTATCACCAATTGCTAATTCTAATCTATTAAATTGAGAATTAAGTTTTAAAAACTGTTGTTCTGTTGCATTCTCATCTACAAATTTATAAATTGCATCAAGTTTTGATTTCCATAAATCTCGAAAAAACAATAACATAATTGATTCTGCAACAACACGTTCCAATTTCCCTTTAATTTTATTATTGTCCGTGAATTTTCCGCAGTTCTTAAAGAATGTATTTTTCTGAGAAATTTGCTTAATGTATCCAGCAACATCAGCAGATACATTAAGAAAACCACTCTGTTCTTTATTCATTGCTGAGTGATTATTGTAATCACGAATATGATCTGCGATTTGTTCATCAGTACAATCAAAAAATTTTGTTACATTAATATTAAAATTATTAAATCTTCTTTTTAATTCATCGGGTAAATCTTTATAATACTTACCAATAACATCAAATACTTTCATTTCATATCTAGGCAAGCCATCTTCATCAAGTATACGATTGTTGCTATCATCTAATATATAATCCCTGTATTGAATCAAATGTCTTTCTGCGCCCTCTTTGCCAATTTTTATCCGATTCTCTTTAAATGCTGCCGCATAGGACAATCTTTGTAATCCATCAATTAAATGTGAAATTGTCAATCCTTTCTTTTTCTGTTCACAAAGAATAATTTCAGGAATTGGAAGATTGCTTAATACTCGACAAAAATATCTATTTGCCTCCTCTGGAGTCCATTGAAAAGGTTTTCGTTGTAAAATATAATGACAATTTATATCTCCATTTTTCTTATCTTCTAATAAAGAATACATATTATATTTATCCATTCTGTAATTTTCAGACTCGTTGATTTCAATAATTCTATCTCCCATATCTTCTTTTACCTCCATAATATAACTTCCATCATTTTTATTCTTTGTAAATACAGAAAGTCCTTCATTCATTCTAATTGACTTCATTTCTTTAAAATATTTTCCATCTGAAAGCCTCAATTTTTCTTTAATTTTTTCAGAAGATATATTTTTCATTCGTAAAAGTAAAATATTTTTTTGTAAATTACTTAACGAATTAAGAAAATCTTCCACCCTTTCATCTGCATTAAAATCAAATTCACTTTTATCTTCTACATTAAAATCAGAAGCAATCTTTTCAATTAGGTTATAATCTTCTTCAGAAGGTGTATCAAGTGAAACATCAGGAATAAAAATTTTTTCACCATTTTCATCTTCCATTGTATTACTACGACAATAACGATTTCTGTCTCTAATATACGTTGAACCCAGTCTCTTTTTTAAAATATTTGTAAAAAATGTATTAAACGAAGCTTTCTTTTCATTATTTTCATCATACTTTCCAACACATTTATACAGAAGTAATTGCGCTAAACTATAAAGGTCATCATAATCTTTTTCTCCGATTCCTCCGATTTTCATAATAATTGGATTACAAATCTGTTTTAAGTTTTTCATATTGTTGCCGCAATATTGTTCAACTATCGCATATTGTTTTTCGTTAAGCTCTATTTTTCCTTGTTTTTCTTGCACTTTATCTACCTACCTTTCGCAACTCCTTATTTATGTATTCTCCAAAAGTCAATTCAGAATTCATAACTTTTACATGGTTAGTCTCCCTATAGCATTTTGGACACTTACAATATCTATCATGTCGATTTCTTTCTCCTGGTCGAAAACTCATAGTCTCTACCATAGGAATCAAGCATTTTTTACATACCATCATCTTCATCCGCCTCCGTCTCTGTAATCCTGTACGTATATTTTCTATGTAACAAACCATCAACAGCTTTTTGAATTCTGCTTTTATGTAACTTCGAAGGACTAATATCGTCTAATACATCAGATATAATCATAAGTTCGTCTTTTAGCTTTCTTCTCTTTCTACGATTGCTCCGAATTTTTGCGTATATTAAATAACCTTTATACATGTTCAAATCTGGCTCTAATTCTGCCTCATGTACAATGTCTATTAATTCTTCATCGAAACTATTTATTTGTGCTACTAAAATATCACTTCTTGCTTTTGCTTCCGCTAAAATTTCACCACATGTACCAAATTTATTAATCCATCGACTCACTTCCTCTGGAATTTCATAAACTTTATTTTCTTTTACTTTCGGAGCAATATCGGGTATAGCCTCTACATAAAAATGATATCTTCTTAATGTTTTGGGTAACGAATTTAATATATTCTTTGCTTTGTGTTCGCTAAAAATTCCTTTTAAATTCTCCGAACAAGTTTCTGTCCTTCCATTTCTTACACGAATGTAAACTTTGTTATTGTTTTTAATAACATAGTCCAAAACGACCACTCCTCTCTGATTTTGAGCGCACTTTAATAAGCTTTAGAACGTTTCTAAAGCATATGAAATGCATATTTAATTGTTAAGTTTGGAAAAATAATACTGAAACGCAATTGACTTAATTATAAATATGTAATATAATTTAATTGCGATTCATATTATTCAGTTAATATGTAATCGTATGGTTGAACAGAGTAAGTAGAAAGGTGTTGGTAGCACCGTTTGAATCGCTTGCTCTGTTCTTTTTATACTATAAACCCGAACATACATTCTTGTCAATACAAAATCGAATAAATGTTCTAATTTTATTTTTTCAAGTCCTATTTATTGGACTTAGTGGAAATTTAATATTATGAATCATTTCTGTTTGCATTTCTAAACACAAATGCCCAAAAAAATCATTATCGAAATAATCAACTGTACTTGCTTTATTAATTATTCTTTTTCCTTCATCAACAGAAATCTCTTTTGGTTTTGCATGTATAAATGTAACTCCGCTAAATGAATCTATCCATATCTTACCAGGTGTAGCGTCAATCATTTTTTTTGCTTCTTCTTTACTTACAAACATTACGCAAGTACCTCCTCCAATTTATATCCTGTTCCAAAGAACAATCCATTAAAACATGTCTGGTCAATAATCTTCCTGTCTTCTTTTCTTGTGACCGTACCAAGTTTCTCTGTTACTTCTGTTTTAGAAATAGTAATTATTTGTTCTCCCATAACCATTGAATATAATTGCAATCCATTTTCTCCATCGGCTTCAAGACATCCGTGAACCGGCATATTTATTTTCTTTATTTTACTTGTCAAAGGCATCACTGTAATTATCGTAGCGTGTTTTGTTCCTATCGGATTCGACACGATAACATATGGACGTTCTTTTGTTTGCACAGAACCTGTTCCTTCATATTTTATTTTTGCTAAAACAATATCATATCTTTGTAAATCCATATGTATTTCCTCCTCTCCAAAAATATTTTATGTATGGACTACCTTTGATATTTCATAGTATATACTTCAATATATATATTATCAAGCATTATTACAAATATTTTTTATATTTATTTTTTTGGATATATATGTTATTATATATACATAGGAGGAATATAATTATGAAATTATCTATCCAAAATAAACTAAAAGAAAAAAATATGACACGCTATGAATTGGCAAAAAAAATAGGGGTAACATATCCTACGATTGACAAAATATACAAAGGTGAATCAACTTCTATTAAATTCGATATTTTAGAATCAATTTGTAAAGAACTTGACTGTTCTCCTATTGAAATACTCGATTCGGATGATACACAAATGAAACGATTATTAGCTTATGCAAATGAATTTTATAAATTAAATAATAAGGACGATACTCATTAATCTGTATCGTCCTTTACATATCACATATTGTTTAATACATCCTTCATTCCTACTGCACCGTTTGCATAATTATTAACTGTTGTATTTACACTACTATGTCCAAGCTGTTGCTGCACAAATGCAAGATTTCCATTCTGATTCATTATACTGGCATAATAATGTCTCATCATATGTGGAGTAATACCATTTCCATAATTCTCAAATATCTGTTTGATATTTCTCTCTGTTGTACGTGTGCCATTTTTATTAATAAAAACTGCCTCCGTATCTACAATATTATCTAAAGTATTTCTGTATTCTAACCATTCGTTTAAAGCCTTTAAAGCTGATCCGCTAAGATATACAGTTCTATTTTGCATTTCTCTGTACACACCTTTACCGAGAATAGTAATGTATGGCATTTCTTCATCTAAATGTAAATCTGATAAGTCCAAACCCGCAAGTTCCGACTCCCTTATTCCAGTTCCTCTTAATACACGAAAGATTGTAATATTTCTATTCCTTACTGGGATATCCTTTTTCCACATTATTTTCTCTTCCATATCATTAAGCTGCTTTTCTGTTGGAAGTTTTTTTGTTAAATTATTTCCAGATGGAATTCCTTTATATTTAATCATTTTGTAAAAATCTTCTATCTTACTATAAACCTCTCTTAATAAACAATCTCTATATGAATAAATATCCTGTATAAAACTTTTAATGATATTTTTTCTTGTTTCCGTTGTGGTTGGTGACATTCCGTTCATCTCCTTATATCTAAGATATGAACTAATATTTTGTGGTCGCAAATCACTAAAATCAGAAACTTCTATTTCAGAAATTAATTTCTTATTAATGATATTATTTTCAATTAACCACTGTAAAAAATCTTTAATTGCTACCAGATAATTTAACGCTCCATTTTTGCTTTCCAACTCATTTAAGTAATCTCTTAAAAATTGTGGTGCATTTAACTCATCTAATTTTTTATTAAGCTTCTCTGCGTTTTTATTTTGCACTTCTATCTTGTAACACATAATTATCAACCTCTCTTTCATAATCATCTATGTAATAATTCTCTCTTTTAATCTTTGCGACTTCAAAAATCTCGTCATAAGAGTCACAAAATCTAACCTCAATGCATTTTGTGATTTCACCACATCTCAAACAATATAGGTCTTTAACGTGTTTTCGTTCTCTTTGTCGCTGCCTTTGAATGCCTCTAGCTAACATATTTTCACTCATACACCTCATACATATAAATCTACTTGCATATTTGGGATTTCCATTTTTATATCTGCTCAATTCATAATTCACCTCATTTCCGCAACAAAAAAGAAGTGGTTTATTTCCACTTCTTCAACAATTAAATTTATTTTTAATTTTTCCAAGGATCATGTTTACTCAAAACTTCTCTTATTTCGTCAATCATATCGTTCACATATCCGTCAGACTTAGCCTGGATATAATCTTTTACCGAATCAACATCTAAACCTATATCAATTACATCATTACGATAAGGTTCACCAGTTAAATTTTCTCCAAAACTAATTTCATCAAATGGAACTTCATAACATTCGCCTGAATTTCCATCTACGCAGCTAAAAGTCAGCTCTGTGTTTTCGTCATATCCAATTTCATTTAATTTATTAATCAAATCTACTACTTTCATTTTTCCTCCTCTTCCATTTGAAAACAATTATTTAATCTATTTCTTCTATCAATTCAGCTTCATAAGAATCTGGATCTTCGGATATTGACAATCCTTCAACAATATGGGCACATCTTGAACATAATGTAATACTTTGATCTCCATACTTTTCACTTGCAATTTCCTTTGCCTTATAAGGAGAATCAGCCTCTACGGTTTTCGTTACCGTACCTGTTACTAACATTTGTACATTATATTTCATATTACATCCTCCATTCTACTTGAAAGCAATTTTTCTTTAGGTTTAATATCCCAATTTTTTCATACTTTCTATATTAAATTTCCAATATGTTTCAACAATATTTCCATATCTCTTTATAGCAGCCTGTCTTAACTCATCATTTGTAAAAATTAACCCTGTGTTTTTTAAATCGCTAAATAATTTCTTGCTCATTCTAGGAGTTGCTTTGTTGAATCCATATCCAATTTTTTGTGTTACAATTTGATAACAAGCTCTATTATCAAGTATCAAATCATTTTCACTTATGTCTAATATATTTCTTCCAACTTTCAACTTAACCATAATATCATATCCTTTCTTTTGAAGCAATTTTTTCATTTTATTTAATTAAATTCACCAGCTACATACATTTTCCCAATATTGTGACCTTCTCTTAATTCTCTTGGTGTAAAATCACAGATTCTTTCAAAACAACCATTTTCATTATTTCTAATAAAAATATCATGCATTTTTGTTTTATTGTTCCATGCATATTTTCCATTAAGAGCAAATATTGAATTTGTATATATGATTGCACATGGTTTTACACTATTAATATTATCTAATTGATTAATGCATGAAGTTACTCCGTCTTCTGCATTAATTATAAAATTAGGAATAATTGGAAGGAGTTTAGAATTTATTAATTTTCCATCCTCGAAATATATTTGCATAATCTCGCCTCCGAATCATAAAAAGAAATCGTCATTTCAACTATTTTGAATTCTGTTAATTTTAACATTTGTTGGTGTCATTCTATCGACTAATAATTTGATAACATTTCTTAATTGTGATGTATTCATTTTTCTCGTTATCTTATCAATTTCTTCAGGACTTTGGGCTTTTAAAATTTTCTTTTCTAATTCAAACACACTTTCCATTTGTATCACCTCATTCAATCTCTTTAATCATCTTCTTAACTCGTTCAATCTCTTCATTTGTATGTGGCGTACCACCTGCATTCATATTCACATACCATTGAAGGACTTCTTTTTTTGTTTTTAAATTGTTTTGATAAACATAGCATCCGTATTTTGAAGTTGCGTATTCTATTTTCCGCTTTGGAAATTCAAATTCGTCAAAATATTGTCCAAACACTTTTAATTCATTATGAACAAACTTTTGTAGCGCAGTTGTCCTTTGTAGTCCATCTACACAGACATATTCATTAGTAACTTGATTCCAGTTAAAGTAAAAATCTCTTCCAGTTTTTCCACCTTTGAGCATAAATTCAATATATTTGCTTTGTTGATCTTCTGTCCATACGTGACCCCTTTGAAAATCTGGATTCATTTCAAGATGATATTTTTCTATCTCATTTTCAATATAATCAACATATGACAAAAAACCATAACTAAAAGGATTTATTAATCTGCATTCTGTAAAACTAGGTATCTCATTCCATTTCATGTGCAAACACCTCTTTTAATTTATTTTTTGAAGCCATTTTACAGATATATGCCTACAATCATCGGGATTATCTTCATTATCAAACTTTACAATAGCTTCTTCATCGCTATTCCAAGCATACTCTACAAAAGTTCCTACAAGTTCTAATCCTAAGTGAACAATTCTATCACCTTTCTTAAATTCCATTTATGTCACCTCATTCCGTACAATACTCTGTTATAAATTTATTCGTAAATAAAACAAATGCCGAAACCTCTGGATCTGAATTAAATGCAGCTATTGCTCTTGCTAATCTAATCTGACAAGATTCATCATCCATCATTTTAGCACCACTGTAACTTTGTTCTAAGTATTTCAGAATCTCTTTTTCTTGTTTATTCACTATATCACCTCTTCCAATCTTTCAACAATTTCTTAGTATCCATTACATATACAATAATACTTAACATCAGGCTCTCCACTAACATAGCGATACCCCATTTCTCTTATTAACCTTAAACCTGAATTATACTGTTTGTCATTTGTAAAGTTATCTTTTTTTGCCAATTCATTTATAATTGATTCCATTTGTATTCTCCATCATTTACAGTGGAATTTTACCACTTCTATAATCTTCTATTTTAGTGGTTCTTTGCGTTCCATCTTTTGTATTTTTATCTGCCATAGCACATATACTTGCTAATGTGTCGGTTACTATACTCTGTAAACCTTCCATTTAGTCAACCAATGATAAAATATCATTTCTATCAAAACCAATCAATTCATCAGATTCTATAATATCAGCCAATATATTAACAATTTCTTTTTGTGCTTCAGAATCCCATTCCATAAGCTCCTCTTTTATTATCTTTGCACCATTTGATTTTGCAATATAATAATCTTCCAGTGTAGCAAAGAAAAATTCATATTGACTATCAAATGGTGCATTTTACTATTCTTCATATCGTTTAAATATTTTAATGTTTTTTTATTTTCCATCTACATTACCTCATTTCATCAATTCTTCAACTTCCTGCTTCATTATACTGATTTCCGACAAATCATACTGCTCAACCATTCTCTCAAATTCATCAGATAATCCAGTCATTTGTGATAAATCCTCAATAGCTCTTTCCATATGCTCATATGCAAAATCCAAATTATCCCATACTGACTGTAAGTTATTTTGCGTTTTATTAATTCGACTCATTGCATACCTCACTTCCTCTACTCGTCAATTAAATCCAATACTTCGCATAAAGCTTTATATCTGCCTTCTTCTAAGTCATTCATATTGCGATTTACCGTTTCATTTTCTAAATCCTCAATAAGCTGCTCAATTTTAATTCTTAATTCATCCATCTATATTACCTCTTCCAATCTTCCAAGTAAATCATTCTTTCATTGGGTTATTACAACAACTGTTCCAACTAATTTCTTTACTTCTTCAAGTCTTGCCGCATAAGCATATAAATGACTAATATCAGATATATCTGATAGGTTTGTATATATCACAATCATACTTAATGGAAGACCATCATTTTCATTTACCTTTTCTTTTACATTATCTACTATAAAATTGCAAAACTCTTCAATACTACATTCATCATCATTAACATGATAACAATTCTCAAATGGCAACATCATATTATAATATGAATAAATTTCAGCTCCATTATATTTCTGAATTGCACTTGCAATTTCTGATTTACCAGTTTTACCCGTTATTTTAATCATACAATCACTCCTTTCATAACCAAAGAAAGTTAAATTTACTTGGCTTTTAAAATTTAAAATATTGACCAGGATAAGCATTCATATGTCCAAAACATACATTATCAAACCAAAGATATCCTTGATTGTCCAATTCAATTATATCACCTTTTTTGATATGAACTTCTTCACACCCGTCTTTATTTTCTTTTAAAAATCCAACACCATCATAGTCCTTAATACACGTTGCTGTACTCATTTCATAATCTCCCTTCTTGTCTTGAAACTTAGATTTCAACTGGTAAATATTGTCCCTCTATTTTAAAATCTCCATTTTCTGATTTTAAATCTGTATTTTCGTTTACCCATTCTAATAATTCATCCGTAGAATCAAAAGATTTTGCAACTGCTACATCGCAGCAAATAATTAATTCTTCACCTATCTTATCTTCTACTAAATTATTCAGTGTATCTTCCCAATTCAAGACAATAAAGTATTTCCATTTATATTTCACTGCGTTATTCTCCTCCTGAAACTTGAATTATCCATATATTTACCCATAATAAATTTCCTTACCAAATGCTACTTTTATCTTGAGGTTTACCAGTTTTAATTTCTAGTTTTCTGGTTTCATAACATTTCTCTACACTTGACTTAATATTTTCTTTTACACATATACAACTATTTTCATTATCACATGTCATAAAAATGTCATTAAGTATAACATGAATACCCTCAATTGAATTAACATCTATCTTGTTTCCAAATTCATCCGTATATATAATTTTCTTTGGCATATTTTATTTCCTTTCCATTCTACGTAAAAACAATCTTTTACAACACTTTAAATTTACACATCGCAAATTCAAAAATTGTTCCTTCAGATAATTTACCAGGATTATCCCAGTCTCTAAATCTGCATAATATTGGCTGCCATATTCCCACATTTTCTTCTACTCTATAAATACATCCAAGTGTAAAATTACCATTACTACTTGAATTATCTATACATTTGCATTTCATATATAATCATCTCCTATTTCAAAGTAAACTTACAATTGATGTGCTTTTACATAATCCCAAGTCACTATTTCTGGAAGCTCACTGCATTTAAAAATTGTGACATTTTTGCACCGTTCTCTAATCAATTCATTTGCTTTAATTCTACACTTCTTTAAGTCGTTTCCAAAATCACTTATAATCCACGGTTCTATTTCAGAAAATCCCTCACCGTATTTATCATTATAAGCAACCGAATATATTTCGTTCTTCATAATTTATTCTCCACATGAAAACTTGGTTCCTGTGCCTATTCTAACCCAATCATTTTTTCAAAATACATCGCAGCTTTCCCATTTCCACCCTCATATTTATATCCAATACATCCAATCAATGCAGAATCCAAGTATAAATAGGAATGGTTTGTATCGCTATAGTTAATGTATCCGTGATAATATGTTTTCTTATCTCTTTTATCAATATACTCTACAATCTGATATTCTCCGATGCAATGAATCTTAATCACATTACCCCATATAAATTCTCTTTCTATCAATTCCAGCTTTTCATCGTGCGTTGCTTCTCTTACATCCTCATCTGTAATTGTATCCAACAAACTAAATGAACAACTTCCATAATTACATGGATGGAACTTGAAATCATTTTCGCTTTCTACCACTGTTCCAATCTGATTTTTATATACAACAATATCTCCATATTTCATATAAACCACTCGCTTTCTTTATTATTATATACTACTTTCTTTAAACTGGAAAGTATAAGACAGTTTCCATCACATATACAGCGTGGAAGTTATGTAATCATGCTTTAATCGTCGGTGTAGTCTGCTGAAACATTTCCGTTGGTGACTGATCATATGCCTCACACATTGCACAGAATGTCTTGATAACATTCTCCCATTCGCTTTCATCAACCCACTGAATAAATGGTTTACCACCTCTTTGTTTTAAACAGATTCCATATTTATACTGAAGGTTTTTATAAAGTTCATTCCACATGTTTCCAAATGGAATACCTGTCACAGCAGCTAACTGTCTAACACCTGCATTTAATTTCTTTCTATCAGACCATGAAAGAATCTCACCTGCTAATGCTTTATTATCATTCTGTAACTTTTCAATATGCCTATTTTTGAATGCCACAAGATTCGCTGATGCTATTGCAACTGCATTTGCATCTCCACTTGCTACAGCCATTCCAACACTAAGCATTAATTTCTGCTCTTCTTCAATATCTTCTGTTTTGATTTCCGTTGAAGTCTTTTCTTCTATATTAAGAAGCTGTGAACGGATTTCAGAACTAACCTCTGATCCAGTTAAAAGCATTCCGATTCTAAGAATTGCTCTTTTAGGAAATACTTTGATTCCTGCATTTGATATTGTTAATATCTTTCCATTATCAAATTGCATCGTAACACTTCCTCTTTGACTTGGACACTTTGTCCAATTCAAAAAATCCTTAGACTTTTTAACCATTACACCGTCATTGGAAAATTCTTCTTTGTTCCTTTGATAAATTTTTTGAATGGCATCTTCTGAAATAATAATATCTTTCTTACCCAATGTTTTCTCTTCGTCTGTTCTAATTGATGAATAATATTCAGCAATTTGTTTTACTGTTGCCGTTTCATTATCAGGTAAAAGTAACAATGTTTTTACCTGTTCCAATACTTCATATCTTCTGACACACTTATCCCTAAGTTGTCTATTATCAAGTAATGGGCTTTCTGTTTCGTTCTGCTCTTTTGTTAATCGCATATCGTATCTTCCTTTCTTTAATAAATTTGTTGATAGCCTTCTATAGTTTTATTCTCTATTTGCTCACAGACTATCGAGAGTATTTCAACTCCATCACGACAGCTTTTAGAGATAGCCAATCTGTTATTCAATTTTCAAGGTACAAATCTCTTTGGGATTTCCAACTTGAATAAGTCATAAGAAAGTGATACAATAAAAATACACTTCGACTTAGTTCAAGTGTCGGTTAGGAGTAGGTTTCGGTTTGGTCGCTGGATACCTGCTCCTTTTTGTTACAAGGCTTTAGGTGTTACTTTATATTTAGTTTCAATTGCAACATTTATGCTACCCTCTACATATGCCTGTAACAATGCTTCTGCTACTTCACTATATTTCAAGTTTTCACTTTTGCATTTATCCCTAAAAGCATCTTGTAAGGATTCTTCAATCTGGATTGACATTGATTTTCTCGCCATTTCGTTTTATCCTCCTTACACTGATCATATTATCACTTCGTTTGTGTGCTGTCAATCATATTTTTTATGATTTTATTGTGTTTTTCAATAAAAATAACCGCCAGTATTTTATTACTAGCGGTTTGCATTTTCCTTATACTATATATTGTGTTCCGTGTATTTTTTCAACTACAATATATTGATTATAATTCCTAAAGAAACTATTAGTCCTTCTGATCTTCCAAATACTTTCTAGCTTCTTCTTCATACTTCTGCAATGTGCTTCTCCAATAGAAACCATCATACAACCATTCCAAATCATTCTCCCATGTATCGGTATCATGATGATCAAGTTCTGCATACAGTTTCATATCTGAATAATCACATCCCTTTCGTTCTAAACAGTCCGCAATGACTTTATAGAGATATAAAAACATCGTTCTTTCCTCTACTGGATCTTCATCACCAAAAGACTCTTCATCAACTTCTTTTTCCTCATCAGACATAGTGTCTTCTGATTTTGCTCTAAAAAGAGAAATAGCCCACTTTTCAATTGCATCAAAATCTGCTTTTGCAATAATATTTTGTGCTTCAACCATATTTTCGCCAAGCAATTTCTTAAATTTTGAACCAATGAGCATTGGCTCTTTCCCTCTATTTTGCCCCAATAAATCATTTATCAATTTTGGCAAATCCATATCATCTGGAAGCCTCTTAGTTATACAATAACAGCTTTTCAATCCAGAAATAATACAATACTTCTCTCCGTTATTTTTATATTTTAATACATCTATTATCATGTCCTCATGATAAATATCCTCTTTATCATAAATTGGCAATAATTCAAATTGAATATTTTGCTTTTTCATCGCATTTATTACCTGTTTTAAAGCGTTCTCTTCTTCATTAACCCAATTTAACCATACTTCTTTACCATAATGAATTCCCTTAAACATAATATTCCTCCTCATGAATCAATTATTCCTACATTCATATCAGGACGAAATGGCAACGCCCCGTTCTCTTACTGCTTGTTTTGCAGCCATTGTAAAGAAAGTCATCATATCAAAACCTAAATTTGACATAAGTTCCTGTAATTGAGCTTTTAATATTTCATAAATTCTCATAGTTACATTTGTGTTTGCCATAATATTATTTTCCTTTAATTATATTATAGTTTTATTTTTAATAATGTCAATACGTCATTATAACATTGCACGTATAATCTATCACTATATCTGTTTCAAACATTCTTCATATGATTTTTTCAAACTAATAAAGCTTTCACTACTTCCACCATTGTCAGGATGAACTATTTTTAATAATTCTTTATATGCCCTATCTAATTCTTCTTTTGATGGATAATCGTATTTAAAACCAAGATTTTGAAAACATTGTGGTAGCAATTTTTTCTCAGGTAAATATTTCATCCCTGATATCCATACTGAAAAATCATATATATTTCGTTCTGACATTCGTGCCAAATCTTCTAAGGTTAATACAAGTTGAGCTAAACAATCTGTACCATATGTTAATTTATTTTCTTCCGTTGCTTTATGGTCAAATTTGTAAAACTCTCCTTTATAAGTAAATTTTATATAAGCGGAATCTTTATCCCAATTATACTCATAATTATCCACTTTGAGTCTAGTCATTACTTTTGATAGTTTGTCGATGTAATATTCAGTTCCCTTATATTGTGGACTTTTTGCAACAAGTTCCTCAGACAATTTTTGTATACTAACATTTTCTTCTGAAATAATATTATATTGTTCATCAATTTCTACTATTTTAAATCCAGAAGTCTTGTTAATGTTTACGCATTCATCTACAAGTTTTTTTAAATGCATCTTTGCATTTTTTGTACTTTGAAACTTTTTTGCTCTTTTAATATTAAATAATGAAACATATCTTTGTTTATTTTCTTGATGGATTTCGTAATAATATTTTTCATCATCCCTCCTCTCCATATAATTGTCCTTTGTATTTAATATTTTTATTACAAATTTTGTCTTCATAAACATATTTTCCCTTTAACAATCATGGTCGGCTTCTCTGATAACTCTTTTAGGATAGTCACATATTTCAAAATTAAATGTATCATCATCTTGGTGTTTTTCCCTTATTTTTTGTAATTCCTTTGCCTCTTTTTCAACGCAAATTGGAACTTGATAATGATAAAATGATGGAGAGTGACCAAAACCCGTATAACTTTGATACCATTTTGAGCGTGAACTTTTAATTTTTACTGTTACCCATCCGGGCGTTAATGAATCATCAAATTCTTGCTCTTTTTGAACATAGTTCCAATCAATTGAGCGAACCGATTCAGAATCTTTATTTTTCATATCTTCATAAGCTTTTCTAACGATTTTGGCTAATTCAATTGCTCTTTTTTCATCTTCTTTTATTTCTGACTTTAACCGAAGACGTTCAGTCAAAAGCCTCTCGGCTTCTTTATTGACACAATCGTACTCACTCATATCGGTTTTTGATACTTTTCCATTATTTTTAAAAACATTATATTCTTGTTTAAAAATATAATATTCCTCAGTATAATCATCGTAATCCAAGGTGATTTCCTTGGTTTTCTTATTTTTGTAGTATTCCACTACAATTTTTTCTTTTATTATTATACTCACTTCACTTTCTTTCGATTATATTAAACTACCAAATCCCTCTAGTATTTTTTTGAATTCTACAATCATTTTAATTTTTTTCTTGACTTTTGCCTAATAATTTATTATTATTTATTTGAGTTTCAGAGAAACTATATAGTTTCAAGTTGAAGCGTTATGTCTGCGGACTTAGTGGGTAAGTCCCAATAAGCTGTCTGTTGTTACAGACAGCTTATTTTTATTTGACATAATAGTTATTATACACAACTCATCCGTTTTATTTATAATAAGATATTAAATTACGATATTGCGCTGGTCTAATAATATCGACACTTAACATCGGTACTTCAATGAGTTCTACATTGTTATCTGTACAAAATTGTTTTAATAATTCTATACCATTAAATTCTAGCGAAAAACGTGCAAATCCGTTTCCACCTACACAAATTTTTCCTATCATCTTTCCACCATATTTTTCATTGAACTCTTTTAATTTATCTTTTAAATTATACCCATCTCTCAAATAGGTATAAATATATATTGAGTCCGTAACTATTTTTGCTTTCATTCTTAATCACTCCTTTATATTATTAATTTTATTTTATATTCATCAACTCCCATGCAACCTTTTGGTCACTAGGTATACATGAATAACTACTCAAAACTGTTTTTAGTTTGTAAAATTCTTCTTTAGTAATATCAATTCCATAATCTCCCTTGACAGTATTTCGCCAATCATATTTATCCTGGCACTCTGGACGAAAGTACCATTTTTTGTACACTGGCTTATCTCCATATTCATTTCCCAAAAGACAAGTAATTGTTCTTCCAGTAGCAATTTCTGTTGTAACCTGTCTACCAAAATAAGGATTATACTGCATATAAGCTAATTTTCCACGCTCAATAGCATCTTGTTTTTCGTGTTCACTTATAGCAAATAACTGTTGTGTACCTCTACCATACGAGGTATTATACACCTTACTACTATTCACTCCAACAGTAGAATATAACTTAACTCCATTTCTATCTGTTGTCTCAACTCTTTTTACACGTTCACCATTAATATATTCGTGACACTGATTATCAAGATGATGAATATTCCCGTTCTCATCAACTCTACGAGATACTTTTTTCATATCATAATTGGCATAAGCCTCCTTTGCAGCACTTGCACCACAAATACCCAAAAATGCTAATAAGCCACCAAACATATTCATCAACCACCTTTCTTATATTATCTTCTCCACTTTTCCATTTCATCTACAGACTTTTTATTGAGATTGTTATACATATCTCTTCTCTTACGAGCTTCCTCTTCTTTATTACTTCTCCAAAATGCAAACACTAATACTAATATTATTATACTTATAACTGTACTCATAATCTATATCCTCCTATTTAATCACATTACTTGTTACTATTTTAATTATATCATAGAAATATATAATTGTCATTACCTAATTTTGTAGTCAACTTCATATATCCATGTATTAAAATGCTCCCAATCATAAAATCTTAAATCATCTTCATACCCATCAATTATCTCATATGCCGTTAAAAAACCTCGCGCATAATCAATGTAATTATTATTGGGTCTTATAGTAATGATATCCCCATGTTTATGTACTTCATGTCCTCTGCGTTTCATTTCTCTTCGAAATTGTTTATAATCAAACATATTCGTCAACCACCTTTCTAAAAATAAGAGATTAAATATTTCTAATCTCTTGACTCCTTTTCTTCATTTAAAATTTTCTCTAAGTTAATTACGACTTGTAATGCTTTAATCGCTTCGTTTAATTCTAGTCTACCCACTCTTATATTCGTAGAGTTGGCTAATGCCTCTACTTTTGCTTTTCGTAATCTCTCTAGCGCCTTTTGTTTTTGCATACAATTCACCTACCTTCTTTATTATCGCTATTGTCTATACGTTGTCGATATCGAACCGTTTCAATTACTGGAATAAAACGATATCCAAAATACGCATCTGTTAAAAGCGGAAAAACATTGAACCCCTTTTCTTCTACTTTCATAAGAAAAATGATTACAAAAGAAAACTCGTCTTGAAGAAAAATATTTAATTGCTCATCTGATATTTTATATACAACAAATTCATCATTCATTGCTTCCCAGTCCATAAAAGTATATTTGCTGTTAATATAATCTTTTAATGCAAAAAGTGAAAAACTTTGTTTGATACAATAAACATAGTATTCTTCTGAAATACCTGATTCGATTTCCTCTTTTAATAATTTTAGTTCTTTTTCGATTTCTGCTAAAATTTTCGTTTTTACTTTATTTACTTTTTCCAATCTTATCTTTTTATCACATGTTTTTTCATACATATAATCTATCTCCAATTTTATGTTAAAATCCAAACAATTTATCAGCTATATAATTCACTTTCTGATAGATGTCTTGTAGCAACGCCTCCTCACTAATAGTATCAATATTATCTTCACACCATACTTCAAATTCTGTATATCCGTTTGTCTTACAGTATTCTAAATAACTTTCCAATAAGACATATATATTTTCTTGTGTTTCGTTCATATAATCACTCCTATTTAATTTAATTCCTGTTTCACTCTACCTTACCAAGTTTTCTACCACATTCAGGACAATACTTTATAGGAATATAAATTGTACCTACACCTTCACCATTAAAATAACCTGGACAAGTTAAAATCAATTCAGGACAAGATGTTTGATAATCATGAATTGCACCATTCCATTTTTCATTTTCCAAAACATTTCCTGATAAATTTGCAGAAATATCTTCCTGATTATGATATGGTAATTGTGGCTGTTCCCATCCAAATTTAATGTCTGTTCTTCTTTCACAATACATGCACATATTTATTCCTCCAATCTTCACAGTAAATCATCGTTTCTTATGATTTTTTATTTCCCAATTTTCGTCCACATTCAGGGCAACATTTTATTGGAATGTAAATAGAACCAACACCTTCACCATTAAAATAACCAGGACAAGTTAAAATCAATTCTGGTGTAGCGGTTTGATAATCATGAATAACACCGTCCCATTTTTCATTTTCTAATACATTTCCATTTAGCTTACCTTCGTTTAGATTGTTACTATGATATGGAAGTTTCGGTTGTTCCCATCCAAATTTTACATCCGTTCTTCTTTCACAATACATACACATATTTCTTCCTCCAATCTACTAATTTTTCCTTGTAAATCCTCATTTCGTATTATTTATTTTCTTCAATCCATTTTGCAATTTCTTCATCATGTTCTCTTTGATAATAAATTAAATCAAATTTATATTCAGAGCCTTCATCGCAATCAGAACAATAATTGCAATTTCCATAATGCTTGCAAGTTTCACATCTACCATAATTCTCATCATTTTCTTTTGCGTATTCCATCGTGTATAAATCATGTAAATCTAACATATTAATTCCTCCATTCTTCAAAAGAAACTCTTGTTTACTTGCCTAGTTTCTTTCATATTTATAATAGCTTCCGAACCATACAAGTTTTGGATTCATAATCGTACCAACATTTTCTTTAACCTGACCACTATCGTTAAATCCTTTTTCAGTCATTTGTTCTGCATGTTTATTACGTTCCTCTTCTGAATCATAATGGTATTGTTCTATCACTTCTATATAAGAGGTATGCTCTCCATTTTCATATGAATGTTTCTTGATAATACTTTCTTTTACAATCTGCATACTTCATCACTCCTTTACTTCTACATTTAATGTAATCTCATACTGTTCACCTTCAATCAACCGTTCATTTAACACTTCTGTTTCTAAGGGATAATTCATATCATCAATAGAAACTCCATTCTTATCTACAAAATCATAAACTCCATCTGCCTTATTCCAAAAATCTCTTAATGTTTTTGCCATAATAAATCACTCCATTTCTATATTAATTCATCAACTTCAACTACATCAGGATTATCACTAAACCATGAATCATTCTCTGCAATTTCATTTAACTCAATAAAATCTCTTTCAGAATCAAAGCAATCGTTGTGCTTCAAATAAGCTGTTTTTACCTTTTCTCTTGCATCTTCATATGACTCTGCCTTTACAATTCCAACAGCCAATTCTTCAATCCTGTAAGCATATAAATTTGTAATATCCAACATATTAAGCACTCCTTTATAATTTTATCTTTCTATAATCGGGAATCATCTGAATAAATTCATCTGCATTTGTAAACTGTTTATTGATTTCAACCCAATACTGTTCGTTGTTTGTATCTGTACAGCAAGCTTCTAATTTGAAATCATACTGTGCGTAAATTGTTAAGCATAATTCTACTTTCTGAACAGATACACCTTCTGGAACTTCTTCAACAGTTGCATATTCTTCTAAAAAGTCATCAATTTCGCTTTCTTTTAAATCATAATTGTAAAATGCCTGCAATGGCTTGTCTGTGTCATCTAACTCATTGAATGTAATTTTTGTATAATCTAACATATTCTGTTCCTCCAATCTTAAAATGAAATTGCTATTTCTTATGTTCTAAGGTTCTTCGTCATCTGCGTTTAACCAGTCCATATATAATGCGGTTGCATCATATTCGTCCTCTGTTAAATAACTGTAACTTTCCAAAAATTCTTCTTTTGTAAGGATTTTAAAATCTGCCATTTTAGGAATATCTGTTATAAATGTCTTGTTCATATCAAAATCAATGTCAAAACTAGCTCGACATTCAGAATGATATGTATAAAATCCTTCGAAGTTATTTTCATCATGTTTTAATCTATACAAATCAAATTCTTTTCCGCAATTAGGACACTTTATTTTCATTTCCATCACTCCAATCTATGCTTCATAATCAAATTCGCTTAATCCACCACTTGCAGATACATATTCTGCTACATCTGGAACAAATATCATAAGATTATCAGGATATTTTCTTTCATCCTTAATTGCAAAATATCCTCTTTCTTTTACGCCATCATTTTCAAAGTAATAACCAAAAATCATTTCTATTAAATTTTTCATTGATGTTTCTGGTTCGTATTTCTGTTCTCTGATCCATGCAGCAATGTAATCACAATCGCACCATTTCTCTTTTGGATATTTACTATAATCTTTTTCTTCTGTCCATTCTCCTGTCCACTGATCTACCATAAAATCATACCTCCTCAATCTCAATACAGAAATCATCAGGATCATATTCACTGCCTTCAATGTCCCAATCTTTCATGTATTCTTCTTTTGCGTTATTGGCTTCTTCTTCAGCTTCACCATAGGAATCAAATAATCCCCACTCAAAATCGGAGCTGTCTCTTAACTGACCGCCATCATAACTGATAATATATTTGAACATTTCAATCACTCTCCCTTCAAATTAGGACATAAACCAAGTCCTCCGTCAATTTCTGGTACTCTTCTATAAGCGTTTCTGTGAATACAATCTGCTTTATCACATTCTGTACAATCACATTTCTGATACTGTTCATATGTCATTTTCCAACCTGTCTCTGCAAATCTTTCTCTTGTCATCATATGAATCACTCTCCTTTATACTTCGTTTCCGTCTTTATCTGTTATAAAAGCGACTTCTGATAAATAAATACTTTCAAAAGCTTGATTTTCATATTCACCAGTTCCATTCTTCGCTATTTTCTTTGCCTCTTCTAAAGAAGTTGCTTCAATCGTTTGATCGACTTGTGCGGTATAAGTTACTCTATATTTTTCCTTAATACCTTTTGCTTTCTTGTATCTTGCATAATTTGCCTTATATTCAGCAGAATCTGGTGTGATTTCCTGAATAATATTGTTACCACTCATTCCATATTCTTCCATTACCACATAGATAATACCTGTGCTTAAATCATAATAGCTTTGTGTTTCACCATAATCTTCATATTGATCATATCTTGGATTCATAAAAATACCATCAGCTAAAATACTCATAATTTTTCCTCACTTTCTTTGTAAACAGTTCTTTCTTTTGATTTTAGTCCAGGCATATCTTCAACTGTTTCTGTTCTGTCTTATTCGGTGTTCGCACTAACTTATTTCCATCTTTTTCTTTTACAAATAGCATATTTTCTTTTGCCATATCATCAATAACTTTCATAATATGGTTTATTGTCTGACCACTTCCATAATTCCGACCATCATTCAACCCAATTCTTCTTAATCTAAATTGATTTGCAAGGCTTCTACATACATCAAAAGCGTAAAAATATTTAGTTTTCCTTGTGGTAACGCATGTTTCAAATAATGATTTGCGTATTTCTTTGTCTCTGCTTTTCAGATATTTCTCGTATTCGTCATCAGTTATATCATAAACGGTTTCATGTAAATCAACCCATCTTAATGAAAATGTTTCTGCTTTTTCTATAGATTCTGCGACTGACTTAATCTCATTTTTTAATACTTCGCCACTATAATTCTGTGGGTGCATATACAGATGTGATTTACCTTTTGTATATGTAGCGCATACTCCATTAAATCCTGGTTCATTACATTTCCAGCCAAGACTTGTAAATAATCTATCAATTTCCTTTCCAATAGTTTCTTTTTCATCTGCTTCCCAACCACCATTCATGCCATCATATGCTGGCGTATCAATGTTAAAATATACATTTGAATATTCATTCCCATAATCTTCATCAGGATTCCAGTTATTTGTAAGTGAATGATCTTTTCCATATTCATAACCTAATCCGTTCTGATGATATTTAATACTCATATAATCAACCTCCTATACAAAAATCGATTCTCTTATAACGCTAATACTTCTACATCTTTTCAAATCTACAATGCTTGTAACAGTTTTTCGTTTTGCTTTACTTTCTCCATATGGATTAAATTCAACTTCTGTTACTTCATACCCAGTCTCTAACATACAATTTTTACTTTGAATGTATCTTTTCCATTCCTTATAACATCTTAATGCGTCATATAAATTATCTGGATTATATCTAAGCTGCTGTGTATAATAGAACTCGTTTGAATCTTTCTTAAAGAAACAAATACATTTTCCTACAACTCGTGGTTTCTTTTCTTCTGCTCGTAATGCTCGTTTTAATTCAATCAACAACTTTTCGTTCTCTCCGCATACTGCTAAATATGCCAAGCGACTTCTTACTTCTTCTGGGAAATTTATATGCTTTCCATTTATGGAGAATCCCACTGATTCAGGTGCATATTTATATCCACCCCAATGAAAATTTTCATGCTTTCTCATATCAATCAACCTCACTTTCTTCCCATAAATCAATCAAACCAGGTAATACATAACCTAAGTCTATCCAGATAAATTCATCAAACTCTTCAAGTTCTTTAAGTTCGTCTTCTGTTGGAATTTCCGCACCCATAATTCGCTTTACATCATTTTCTGTTCCACCAGCTTCAAGTATTCTATGTAATGTCATTTCTAATGCACCAGAAATATCATCACTTCCTTTTACTGTGATTGCATTCCGTGACCAATATTCATTGCAAAGATGAAATGTCACAAGTGTTTCATTTTCTTCCAATAAATCTTTTAACTCAATCATTTCGCTTACCTCCTAATTTTTTATATTTCTCAAACACTTCTTCGCATCTCGCTTTATCACTGCTCCAAAATACTAAATGCCAGGAATAAACCCATTCTCCATTTTCAAAATATTTATATTTCTCTTGGATTTCCCATCGTTTATTCCAATGACTTCCAATTCCTTCAACCATTTTGTATTGCCGTAATTGTACCATTTCGCTTACCTCCTACATATCCTGATTCGCTATACTATCTAATTCTTCAACAATACTATTCATATCTGTATTAGTAAGTTCTCCAACCGCATATAAGATTTCTGTCAATTTTTCATATGCTTTAGCACCGCCTTTGGTGAATGGCTGCCTTCCACCATCTTCATCAATTATTATCTTGTCTAAGAATGGTTTTTTACTTCCTAATGCTACTAAAATATCTTCTAATGTATTCATAGTCACACCTCCATATTGTTGTTAATCCATGCATTAATTTTTGCTGTAATAGCCTCTGTATTATCAAAGAAAATACCTTTATATCTGCCAACAAAAATTAAATCCCAATTTGAACAAATTGAAATATAAACTTCTGTTTGAATTTCATCGTTAGGACAACAGAAAATATATAAATCTTTTATATCTTCATCCGTGATTTCTCCGTAATCTTCCCAATCATCAAATGTAGTTTTATATCCAATTCGCTTTATAGGCGTAATTAAGTCACCTGATTTTACTTTAAACACACAATCAGGATCACCCACCTCATACCGTGAATCTCTTTGCAATATAATCATTTCATTTACTCCTTCCAAATAAATAAGACAGACACATTTGTTTGCGTCTGTCTTATTATTCTCTGTATTAAACCTCAATTACTTCCCAAGTCCATTCATATTCTCCATCATAAGATGAAAGATATGCTGAACCATCATCACTTATTGTAAAATCAATCGAATTCTTATCTTCTTCGCTTGCGTTATTCATTTCTTCTTCATAAGTATTCTGTGCATCCTTTTCGAGAAATGCATAAGCATCATCCTCATTATCGAATGCATCATGACTTGCGATTTCTTTTTCGTGTACTGCATAACAAATTACTACATATTTTTTCATATAAATCACCTTTTACCTTTCTAAAATTTCACTGTAAATTACAATTTCCTTTGATTACATTTCTTCATTATTATATGTATAATCAAAATCTCCATATGTTAATCTTGAATTAATTGTAGCTCTTGTTTCAGTTTTCCAGTCTTTGCGAAACTTTTTAGCTTGCTCTTTTTGAGATAAGTCGCCATCATAATATTCCATATTGCCTTCTTCAATCTCTTTCGAGATTTTCATCTTTAACTTCTGTTGTGATGTGCCAATGAATAAAAGACTCATACTAGAATATTCTTTCCATTCATTGCAGCTATGCAAGTAATATATTTGTTGTGCCATATAATCATCCTTTCTATGGTTGCTGATAAATCCAGTTTCCATGTCTTACCTTGTCGCTATATTTACTCCAAAATCCTAACTTTACCATACCTCTAACACTACCTGTTACATGAATACAACTACAATTTGTTGTAAATCTTTTACCTGTTGCGTTTTCATACTTTCGTGGACTACTGTAATATGCCATATAATCACGCTCCTATCTAAAGACCATGCAATATTTATTATGATTACTATTGTCTGCTACAAATTCAAACAAGATTACGTCATAACCCTTTTTCTTGATATATTCCTTACGTTCTTTAGAATTATATTCCTTCGTAAGACCTTCTAAAGTTTCAAAGAAATAATGCTCAAGCCCAGAATCTAACACTTCTGCTTCTTCTCGTGTATCATGTCCGTTACGAATCTTACCTGCTTCTTCTTTCGTAATGTTAAAATAATCTGTAGTTTTGTGAATTTCCATTATGACCTCCTATTCTGCCATATCCAACATCAACATACTGTTTGTGTCTGCCAGATAATAACTTGTGTTGCACATTACCTTGTTGTATTCAACTTCACCTTCAAAGTCATTTACAACTGCTTTTTCTTCTAATGTCATATCAGAATATTTTTTCTTTCCATATGAAGGTGGCAGCCATCCTTTATGTTGTGCTCCAAATATATTGAACTTTTTCAATAACTCTTCATTTGTAAATGTAATGTGGCAAGTTCCCTTCTTATAAAAAGTTACATTGAAATACTTCAATACAATATCTTTTGACTCTCCATATTCTTCAGCAAATTCTAGTGACTGGAATAAATCAACTGCTTCTGTCAAGCCGCCATCAAGATAATTGAAGCACTTTTCAATATCTCTTAATTTGCTTACTACATCGTGATCGGTTGGTTTAAATCCACCCCATGAATATTCCAAATCTCTCCATCCTCTTAATGGAATGATTACTTTTTTATTTATAATCCATGCTTTATTTGTTTTCCATCCATTAAAATAATGAATGTTCTTACTGCATTCATCATAATAGGAATATTTATTACTCAGTTCTTCAAAGAGTGAAATAATTGTATCTTCAATTCCCTTTATGATTTTCTTGCTCATATCAATTTTCAGTTCGTATATATTGTGCAGCGAAAATTCATAGTCTTTTAATTCTTCGACCTTGTTATAGTATTCTCTCTGCAAATTATTTGTGAGCTGACCAATGAACTTCGGATTATCAAATAATGCTGACCAATATTTACCACGAATTTCTCTTATATATCCGTTTACTGATGCACTATCTTTTCCAATACTAAGATTTAACACGCAACCGCCAGCCTGTATTGTCTGTCCTGTCTGCTTGTCTTTTCCAAACTGATATAGGATATGTGGTGACATTGCATAATACTCTTTAATGAGTTTCACACCTGCTTCAACTTCCATTTTATACTGTTCGACTATTGCCTTTAAAAAATCATTTTCTGCAAGCTGCGTGTTTTCTGTGTTATATGTATATTCTCTCTGTTCCTTGGCTTTCTCTAAGCTATCAAAGATAAAAGAATCTCTCTGTACATCTGGAAGTTTTACTTTTATCAATGCAATTTCAACGTTTGTTTTTCTCTCTGCATCCATAAAAGCATCCTGAATATACTGAATGTCTGCATTGTATTCTTCTAACATTCTATTCAGCATTATTCTTTCATTGTTGCATTCATTTTTTAATGTCTCTGCGTTAAGTAGACAAATAACAGCACCGCCATTTCTCTGTTGCATTTCCAATGCTTTTAACAGATGTTTACATCCATTTGAGAACGGAGGATTCATAATAATTAAGTCATATTCCTTCATTGTGTCGTATGTCAAAAAATCATCATGTACAACTCTGAAATTCTTTTCCTTTAATACTGCTCGTAAGTTTACGTCATTCTCTATACAGTCAATATTTAACTTGATTGTTGTGTACCATCTGTTATTAAAATCTTCCTTTTTCTTTAATGCTTCAACAATATTTCCCTTACCTGCTGATGGTTCAAGAACTGTATGTATCATTTTCCAATCCAATCCATCAAGCATTTTATCTATAAGATTTTGTGGCGTTGGGTAGAAATCTTTGTTATCTGTAAACATAATCTATACCTCTTTTCCATATTCTCTATGTTGATTTACGAATTTTTGTATCTCATCTTTTGTTTTGAACCATTCTGTTATATGTGCATCATTTTTGTCATTAATATTTTCTTTATATGCACCATATCTATAACCATCTTTATAAGCCATACAATTATCTGGAAGATAACTAATTCCATATTCATAATTTCCAATTACCATATTTACCATTTCCTTTCACTATAAAAGGTGGTATATTTCAACCACCTTTGTTTTATACTGTACTAAGTTTTTCAGTTGGATCATATTTGAATATAAATCCCTTCTTAAAGCTACTGTAAAATCCCTGTAATGTTGCCAGCTTTCGCTTTACATCTGCAAAGTCTGATTTTGATAATTCTGTATCAGGCTTTACTACAAATAGCTTTTCACCTGTCTTTGTGTGTACATCTTCTGTTACAGTGTATGTGATTTGTGTTTCTGTACGTTCTGTTGCATCGTCCACTGTATTATTCTCTGTCTCTTTAATAGTTACATTTAATTTTTCACATGGATTCTCTTTGAATAAGAAAGCATGTTTGAACTTACTATAATAGCCTCCAAGAGATTTGATATACTGATTTACCTTGATATATTCTTCACGGCTTAATTTCTCAATTACCTTTGCAAGATATATCTTTTCTCCTGTTCGTGTGTCTGTATCTTCTGTTACTTCGTAGGTATATTTATTTACGTCCACATCAGTTTCAGTCGCCTTTGTTTCTGTCTTATTTGTATTAGACTTGATAACTTTCTTTACAACCTTTTCAACCTCATAAGGTGTTTTAACTTCCTGAATTTCACACCATGCAATAGCACCTTTATTTACCCACTTCATAAATCCATCGGTCATAGTACCAATAAACCAGTGATTAGCCTGATTTGCATTTCCTGTACATTCTTTTGTAAGTTTTCCATTAAGTTTATATGCATGATAAGAAGTTTTTCCATCCTCATACACAGTTGCTTTAATTCTGTAAACATATCCCTTATTTCTGCCATAATTGAATGATGTTTTTAAGATAAAGCACTGACCATCTTTGACACATCCGTTTTCTGTTTCAACAGCTTTGTTTTCCTTTTTATATTCAGTAACTTTTACCTTCTCATATACAACTCCATCTCCTTCTCCAAGCATTCCACCACAAGTAGTATCAATCTTGTTGATAAATGCTTCGAACTGATCCATGAGTGCTTTATCTTTTTCCATTGATTCAATGTGACTGTCTGCCTGTCGTGCTGCACTTTCTTCATCATCATTCCATCTACCCATATAAGTTGTTATCAAAGATTTTTTATATTCTTCTCGCTTCATGGTTCTGAAATTCTGTATATCTTTCATGTAACCTTCATATCTATAATAGCTATCAATATGAGCAAACTTTAAGATTCCGTTTCCCTTTGCTACATAGACACCATCTTTTTCAATATGCCAATTCATCCTAGGTGGATTTGCCATATGTCCAGGAATGATACCAGTTACAATATATTTTTCAGAAGCTTCGCTTTCCTTACTCCGTAACTTCTCAATCATTTTCTTTGCTGATTCTTCTTCCTGTTCGCTTGCTCCTCTTTCCATTGTCATCTGTTCAAGCTTTGCAATCTTTTCTGAAATACTTCTATCCTGAAGTGTTCCGTCATAATTGTATTTGCGTATCTCTTCTGGCTTTGCTTCACTACTACAATTTACAACTAATGTATATCCATTCTTTGTAGCAATTCCACCCCAATAAGCAGGATCGTAATAATCTGTCATCATGTCGCTATGGTCTGCATGGTATCCGAACACTTCCCATCCGTCCATTGCCATAAGTTTATGTGCTATCATTACGCCTACATCCTGATATTCATAATAGGTACTCATAAAATCAACCTCGCTTTCTTGTAATAAAATAGGCAGCTAGTAGATTATTCTCCTAACTGCCTTGCGGTTACTATAAATTTATTGCTTTTCCGTTCTCATCATATTCAATCGGTGCAATGTGAACTGCATAACCGATTTCTTTTTCTTTGTCGTAAATCTCCATTGTGCCACCTGCACAAAATTCAAATGAGAACCGCTTGTCATCCGATTCAAGCAGCTTAATCAGATGATCCGTGAGTTCATTTAAGTTCCGTGCATCCTCTTTTGACTTTTCAATAGTTGTCATTTCGCTTCACTCCTTTTCATAAATTTCTAACTTATGTAACAAATCAAACATTGCTACATATCTACCCTGATTCCGTTCTTTGAGTTTATCATTATCATTCTGCATTGCATTGTCATAATCTTTGTTTATTTTATCAAACTCATCCGCAATAATATCAAGGATTTCATCCTTTGTCTTGCTACATGTATATTTTGCCATTTCTCTTCACTCCTTCCTAAGAAATCTTAGTTTCATTAAAAATCTACAATAGCTTCCATTTCATCAACATCTTCTGTTGACAATCTGAAACTTCCATCTACATAATCTCCATTTGGAAGCTTAATATAATCACTTTCTTTCTTGAATTTTTCCATTGCATCTTCTAGTGCATTAGCTTCTACATCTACATATCCTGCCATTTCCCATGTTACTGCTAATCTCATAATATCTACCATCCTTTCTAATGAAATGCGAATTTACTCTGTTTCTACTTCATATATTTTCATTGTTACTGTGCAAAATAATTTCCATTTCATCATAATTACCTTCCTTTCCAAAGAAACACGCATTTCTACTTCTCCCTTGTCGCATTATTCATAACAATGTCATCAAACCATCTTGCACCAATATTGAATCGTGGAATAACTACAGCCATACTATTCTCCATATCTTCAAGCTTAATTGAAACAATCGTGCAATCATCTGGATATTTATTATTTCCAGTTAACATATATACATCATTCATTGTTTTTCCTTTGATAATATAAGCCGTTTCACTTTTCATTGGTGTATACTGTTTTACCCAATCAATAAATTCAGATATTGAATCTTCTGCAAGTCCCTCCATTGTAAGAGCTGAACCTAAACTTTCTAATTCTTCTAATGTTGTTAATGTTTTAATTTCCATATTCGCTACTTTTCCTTTCACTATGAAATATCCATTTACTTGTTAAAAACCTCATCCATGAACATTGTGTCTAAATAATGAGCAAGAATGTTAAACTCATTAGAGTTCTGTAATTTCTCAAATAACTCTGCTACATACTCTTTTTCGTTTTGGATATCTTCTGCACTGTCTGAAAAATCTCTGTTAAATTCAAGTAACTTCTCTGCCATTTGAGTTGGTGTATATTCATACTCTTGTATTTTCCCCATATTTGTTTGTTCCTCCTCTATACTATTTGCACCATCTGAGAACCCATCATCATAACCCTTGTTGTACATTGGATTCTCAAACTTTGTGTTTGCTATTGGCGAATCTTCTTCAATACCAAAGAAAGATTTCTCTTCATCTGACATTTCACAACACTCATCAAAGTATTCAAGAGCTGAATCTCTATCATCAGAAATAAGTCCGTCTTTGAAAAGCGTTGCAAGTTCTTCAAGCCTGCAACGTGGGATAAAATCTGCGTTTACCTTTTCCATAAAACAATCATAAGCTGATTGAAGATATAGTATCTTCTTAGGATTATTCTGGAAATAAGTAAAATACGTTCCATGCGCCCACTGCTGACCTTCTGGTTGCGTTGGATCGTAACCACTAACAACTGCATACTGTGTATCACTTTCGCTTTGCAATAAAGCATAGTTTCCATTCCGTAATAACTCTATCCATTTCATACTAATCAACTCCTAACTTTTTAATTTGCCTATAACAGTCATACCACCAACGATGTTATGTTTCCGTACTTCTCTTTGCCATAACATCCTGTTAATTGATTTCGGTACACTAATTACTTCTCCGTTTTCATTCACAAATTTCGTGTGACTTCCGTTACAATTATGCCCATTATTAAGTGCAAAATATCCGTTTGCCTCTAATACAGGTTTTACAATCCGTGTATCATTTGTCCATCTTCTCTTTCCCATATTGATTCAATCCTTTCCTTATTATAATATATTGCCCGTATAGCCTGATAGCACAGCTTATTTTCGCTTTTACCGATGTTTCATTCTAATCACTCACTTTCTATATTTTATTCTCTATTGCATACTGATTTCTGAAGAAAGCATGTCATATAATTCTGCATTACTCTTAATCGGAACGACTTTACTTTCATAGAAAGTAGCTCCTTTACAATTTGTAAGAAGCTTTGATTCTACTTCGTCTCCGTAATTTGCATACAGTTTCTTAATCGTTGAAAAGTTTCTAAGTACGAATGCATTCTTATCAGATCCGCACCATTCAAGCTTCTTAATCAGATCTATTGCCTTTAATAACATCTTTCTGTCTCTCATAACCCATCTAAGTGCCGTTGCAGATGGTGTAATCTTGCCAACTGGATTAGATAAACGTTCTTTATCTGCTGTAATCTGAATATTTTCGCTTTCAAAAAGACTCTTAAACTCAACATATTCTTTTACATTTGCCTTAATTCCTGCTCTATATGTATCACTTACGGTCATAGGTTTTCTGCCCGACTGCTGACCTAAGAAAGTTAAGGCTGCATTATATTCATCGCAATTTAAAATTTCTACAAGTGCCTTTATCTGTTCTTCTGCCTTCCCCTGATTTCGCATCTGTTCATTATACATAATAAGAGCGACAATTCTATGTAAACCATCTGCAATGTGAAGCATTCCGTTTGGTGTTACATATGCCTTAATTGGATCAAATTTATCCTCATTAAAATTTTCTGCAATTTCAATTGCCTTTGCCATGTCTGTATCTCTCTGCCATTCAGGTACATGAACAAATGTAGGTTCAATTAAGATATAACGCTTCTGTCCGATTCCAAATGCACTCTTAAAAGCACTTTTAATTTCGCTTTTAACCTCATTATTATTTTTCTTACATCTATTCACAATCCAGATTTCTGTCTGTTCTGGTGTTGAGATACGAACAAATCCCTTCTGTAATCTAGCTCTATGTACCGTTTTACTCTCCTGATCTACAAAGCTATATCCAACATCGTGTATTTCAATATCTTCTTTCTTAATTTTAAGAATCATGCATATTTTTTCTACGTTAATATCTTCTGGGTTGGTGATTCCATTTTCATAATGCGAAATAGACTGTGGAGAAACACCGATTTCCCGTGCTAATTCTTTCTGTGACACACCTGCCTTTGTCCGTAATTCTCCTAATTTCTTTCCATTAATTTTGCACATAATTTTTACCTTTTTTGACCTTTCTTGTTTTAATTTTTTGTATAAAAATAACGGCTTGCTTTCGCTTGCCGTTTAATCGCTAAACTTCTTCAAATACTCCACTTCGGAGCATATCTGTTTTCCAACACTCAAAGTCTGGGTATTCTGTCTTATCCGCTAAGTTTCTATAAATTTTACGCATTCCCTTTTCTGTGAAGCGTTTCCCTTTAAGGGGTTCTTCATATGTAATATATTTCATTATATTTCACCTCTTTTTCCTCCTAAGAAACTTCTTATTCTATCTAATATAGTTTCTCTTTTAATCCTGCTACGTTTCCGCCTTTCTGCAAAATACAAGCTGTTCTCTACATTTATGTAGTCCAACATTTGCATGGGTGTTAATGAGTTGTATGGAGTTGATAGAGTGCTGTCTATCACCTCAGCTCCGTTTGCTGTTTTAATGATGCGAAAATTAAACTGCTCCATTTTCCTTTATACCTCCATTGACAGTCTTGCGTCACGCATTATCCGTGAGATTTCAGATATTGTTTTTGCATTATTGATTGCATTTACAACAATATCTCCATATCTGAAATCCTTTGCAACTTTTATTGCTTTCCGTTTGTAATTATACATTTCTCTGCTCATAATTTATTCTCCCTTCTAAATCAGCATTGACAACTGTTTTGCCAGCATCGCTTTTGACAAACCGGTTGTCTTGATGCCTTTGTTACTTTTTTCTGCCTTTACAGAGTAAACCCTTGATGCTTTACTTGCCTTTGCAATCTGATAGTCGCAGTAGGCAGTATGAATTTGTTTGTGTTTTTCTGACATGATTATATTCTCCCTTCTTTATTTTGTTATCGCAAATTCGTAGCAATCACCTGTTGACGTGTAGATTGTTGCAGTGTTGTTGTCGATTTCCGTTTCTGTTACCTGATTCAAATTCAAATAATTATATTTACTAGGCATTTGCATTTTGCCTATTAAAAAAGCCGTAGCGATTGCTACGACTGCGATGACTGTATATGCTATTTTCTTTTTCATTGATTTAATTTCCTTTCTTGCAGTATTGATTTTGGGTATAAAAATAGCACCCTTTGCGTTGGGTGCTACTGTGTTTGGTTTAAAACAGTTTTTGCTGCTGTGATTGCAGCTCCTTTTGTGTTAAAAGCCGCAATAAACCGTGCAGTATGTACAAAAGTACAACCTTCTGGTTTATTTTCTAACCATTCTTCAGGCAAACATATGATGTCTTTGAAACTATCCTTATCTACTTTTATAGTAAGGATATTCCAACCGCCCCTGTTTGATGGCATTACCAAAAGTTTTGCTTCTGTGCCCACAAACATAATGGGTGGAATGTATTTTTTAAGGATTATAAGACCATTATCGGTCACTCCTTTTAAGGCTTCTTCGACTTCTGTTTTTGCCTTGCCCATAGCTAAGTCTCTAGCTATATTTCGGGAAATAATTTCTTTACAGAAATCTACTGCTTTCCTAAAACCTTCTTTTGTTTCCGTTTCTGGGTCAGCAGAATCCCAGAACGGATTTAAACTTGATATAAAAGAAGACAGTGGATTTCCTTCACCTGCTCCATTATCTATATCTTCGATTGGAATTATATAATTCTTCTCAAAGATTTCATATCCGTTCTTTGAAAAAAGAAGATGTCCGTAGTCTTCAAATATCAACCCACAGGCAGCTCTTTTGAGTCCGTCTTCTCTTATTTTTGCGTCTACCTGGTGATGGTCGTATTTTCCACCTCCTATGTCCGCAACTAAAGTAGTTTCCGGGAGTTTATCTGGCACACAGAACTCTCTTTTTACCTTAATACAAGGGTTAAGAATTTCACACAGAGCAACGCTCATTACGTCGTCTGCATGAAACGTCCCTCCGTGGACTAAAATTGTATCAAAATTAAATTCCATTATTCATACCTCCTTTCTACACGTTTTTGATTTCGTAACACATTTTACATAATTCTTTTGCTACGTTTTCAATTTCTTTTTCCGTCTCTATTTTCGTGAGTTCTTGTATCCACGATGTAATGGCTTGAATCTCCCCAAGCATATCGTAATACTCTTCACGTTTATCACTAGCAAAGTCTTTTTCAAGCTTCGCCATTTTAATTTCTTCAATATCTTTTTCTGCGGAATATCGTTTAAAGACATCCAACGGAATATCCATATCTACATTTTTAGGAATAAATCCCACTCCAATTGGGAACTCGTTGTAGCAATCCATTGCCACATCATACTCATAAGTAATGTTACAAAGCAGCTCCATTGCTGCATTTATAATTTCATTTTTCTTTTTTTCTAATTCTAAATTTCCCATAGTTTTTAAATCTCCTTTTTATTTTTTTTATGTAAAATAGTACCCTTTTAGAGTACTTAATTTATTTTTTTGTTTTAACGAGTATATATTATTTGTATTCAATATATTCATCATCGGTTTCATGGAAGTTATTAATGGTTTCCAACAATTCCGTTTCCGTTACGGTTGCAAATTCTCCACAACTGTAACCAGAATCATAGCAACAATCATCTCCTTCGTAGTGGTCATTAAAGCTACCGCAGACAGGACAAAAATCAAAACCTGCGGTTGTGCCGTATGAAATTTCCCAGTTTCCGTTTTCAAGGCGGTCATAATCAGTCCAAAAACCGTAACAACCGCCATCGCTACTTTTTTCCGAGTTGTATTCTGAGTAATTACAGAACCGTACTCTTTTAATATTGTTTAATTCTTCTTTTTTCATGACTTTCCTCCCTACTTCTTCTTCTGTTCATTCTTAATTGCTATCAAGAACTTGTGAATTCGTTTTAGCTGCCTTGTCAATTCCATCTCATTTTTTGCCCACAAAATGTTCATAATGCAGGAATTTAAATTGCAAATTGTATCCTGCGCCGAAAAATATTTTTGTGGGGAGTCAACCTCTACAACAGCATCTAGTGTACATTCCTCCTCTCTTATGGTATAGACCAGCCCCTCCTGTTCTTTGTATTTTTCAACAATTTCAAGCGAAAAGCTTGTTGGTATAGCCCACACCATAAAGCCAACAGACTCAGGAAATCCATCGTCCATAATGATATCCAAATTCTCCATAATGGAGTCAGATATCGCCACTATAGCGTGAACCAAATCATTTTTTGTTAATTTTTTCTCTTCCATGATAATACCTCCTTAAATACAAACAATTAAATTCTCTCTATTAATTTTCCTTCTTGTCATATATCCGTTCATTAATTGAACCATTGCTCATAACCGAGCAAATATAGGCTTTTTGATAACTACCTGTTGAATCGTAATGGTAGTTATCCCGTTTTTCTTTTTCAAAGGCATCAAGTGCCTCTTTTTCCGTTGTGAAAAATTTCTGCGGAAAATTAAAAAAGTTCGGATTGTCGCCCTCTCCTGGAGAGAAGACTTCTTTTCCGACTAAGTAACCTATTTTTTCCATTGTGTTTCCTCCTTATTTACCTTTTAGTTGCCGTTTCTTTGCTTCAAGCTCGGCTATTTGAGCTTATTTATCAACTGTAATAGATATACCTGACTTATCTATTACAAGTTTACACTTTCCCTCATTAAAATACTTCATGAGGGCTTCAAGTACCGTATTTGCTTTCATGCCATACTCCTCACAGGTAGCCTGGAATTGCTTTAAAATCTCTTCATCATAGGTTGTACCCCACTGTTTTTTTGCCATTTACATTGTCACCTCCTAGTTGTTTTATTAATTATAGTATGGCATTAACTTGTTGTCAACTATTAAAACAGTGTAAAAAATCCACACTATAAAAGCGGTAAAGTTTCCCTTACCGCCTCTAACTATAGATTTTATTACTTTTCTGCAAAGTAGTGCTTGATTACAATGTTACTGATAGTGCTTGCAAGTCCTGAATAATCATATTCTATCTTGCCTGTCTTGCGGTTCTTTTTTGCCTTTACTAATGTATTAATCTGACGCTCTTTAAAAGAAATTGTATCCTTTTTGTCGTCAATGTCAAATTTATTGTTGAATCCCTTTACATAACAATCATTAAGAAGCTTCTTGTCCTCTGCTGTCAATTTTACTCTTGTCTTTGCTGTGTATGGAGTTTCAAAAGGTAAAGAGAAAGTTGTCTTAATGATTGTTTCAAGTTCTGCACTTGCCTTCTTATAAGCCTCTTTTACCTCATTAGACATTATAATATTTCCATTTTCGCCTGCCTTAGAATTGATATGAATTACCTCTAAAGCATTGTACAATTCAGGTGACTGAAAAGCAGGAATGATTGCGTACTTCACTAACTTAGAGTTATCCCATGAAGCAAGTACTCTAAGGACTGTACGGACTACATCCTTATTATTACCAAAATAATCCTTGTTCTTATAAGTTAATGAAGCAAATACCTTGTTATAAACCTCAAGAGTCTCTTCCTTAGAAGCTTCAAGGTCAGACTTTTCCTGTTTAACATCTTCAAGTTTCTGGTTGAGGTCATCAAGTTTAACCTTCTTTTTGTCCTCAGACATATCCTCATTTTTCTCAAGGTTTGCTATCTGAGTGTTTAACCGTGAAATATCAGCTTCAGCCATCTGAATGAGCATTGCACACTTTTCATGTTCAACTGCTGTCATTAATTCCTGCTTCTTCTCATCTGTAATTTTTTCTGCATAAAAATTGATTGATAAAGTTCTCATAATATACCTCTTTCCCCGACTTAACACAATCGGTGCAATATAATATTTTATTGTGTTTATAATTGTAGTGTTATGCACACTATAAAAGGGTAGACTAATTGTGTATAGCCTACCCTTCTAACTATGTATAACTTTTGTAGGGAACGCCTCACCTACTAGCATAATGAGTATATTAATATTAAATCCAGTTAAGAGGATAGATACTTCATGAGTATACTTATTGCAGGCATTACCCTGCTAATAAGTAAATACTTGTAGGTTTTACCCTACAAGCTATGTTGTATCTATCATTAACCTTTTATATTTTAGTTGCTATCAGCTTGGTTATCGATTTCACAACTTTAACCGTGATTTAATCGGTTAAGATTTTTTATTGACCGTCAACTATCTCATTGTTACTCACACCTAGAATATAAGCTAGAGATTCGCACTAGAGCCGTATGTCTTTTCTGACATCTTCCTCCCATTACTGGCAGGGTAAAGGCACACCATTTTAATATGATGCAAAGATTATTAATCTTAGGGCATATATACCTATTTCAAGGTATAATCTAAGCCGTCCTCATAGGGTTTTAAAGTAAACCCATTAAACCTATTATTCAATTTGTATAGTCTTAACCCGGTGGGATAACTAGACTAGATTTTATATCAATACTCATCTTTCCACCCTTGAAAGTCTAGGACTTTTCAAAGAGGTATAGAGTTCCTCTATACTGCCTATGACTAATGTTTTCAGCAATCCGCTTAATATATATACATTAGGAGCGTAAGATATAAAATTGTTTTTTCCTATGGACTTTATGCAGGAAATCTGCTAGAATAAAGATTGTTGAGGTGCTTTATTCTTATAAAGTCCTTATTGTGGTGTAAGTCCTACAAGACTTATGCCACTTTTTAATATTAGCTTGTTTCGTTGTGATTATGTTATCACATTGTTAGTTACTTGTCAACAACTTTTTGATAGAAAATTGAAACATTGTTGTCAATCCTATTTGTTATCTTGTATCAACTTGTTGTTATCTTGTTGTTGACATTATAATATCAAATTGACTTGTTGTTGTCAACTACTTTTTAAATATTTTTAAAAATTTATCTAATTTTATATTAAAGTGGTGAGTTATCCCAATTTTAGATAGGTTTTTGGGCGTAAAGTGGAGGATATAAACCTAAAAATATGTCATTTTAGGGTTAAAGTGGGAAATGATATTTATTTGAATTGTTAAGTATAAATAAAAACTATGATAAACGATATGCCATAGCTTGAAACTATGTCAAATAATATTATTAATACTATCTGACATAGTTTTAAAAACCACACCAATACCGCTCTAAAAGTCCAGTAAAAAGAATGGATAATATATATCTATTAGCTATTGTTTTATCGAACAAGTGTTCGACCGGGGTAGCAAAAACCAAAATCGAACAAGTGTTTTTTTATATTTTCAATAGCTGATTGTTCCACACACTCACTTAATTTTAAAACTCTCAAAATCTCAACAAAATCAAGCATATTTTCAAATTTTACCCTCAAACCCTTTATCGTACCCCATATCGCTCAAACCCACTAACCAAGCCACTTTCAACCATCTTTGAACCCCAAAATTAAAAATCCTGCATCACAAAATCCAATACCAAAATCTCGTTTCTTCTATATAAATAAGTAATTTTACCGATATCACCTTTCCAATTAAAAATTTTACATTTAAGACAATACAGAGGGCTACGATAAAACTACACATAAATTTCAATAAACTCCCCATAATTACCATAAAAACAGGTGAAAAATAATATTAATTACTTAACCTTTATACAAAAAGACAGCAATGCACAATATTAAATAAAACTCATAAACAATAACGAGAATAAATAATTATAAATGTCATAATAATTAAAATAAAGAAAGGAATGATTTTATCATGAAAACTATTGTAAAAAGTGATATACTTGACTTAGATACCATTATCAAAAGTATTGAGGAGGAATTTATGTTAAGTAACAATAAAGAAAAATGGGAAGTACCTAAATATTCAGGCAATCAGATTAATAAAGCAGGAAAAATAATAGCTGATCCATTTTCAACGTCTGAAGAACGTAAAAAAGCACTAGTCATATTAAACAATTGGAGAGCTGCACACGCATATCCTTTACAAATTATATGTAGCAACCTTAGAAAGAAGAATCCTAATGCTATAGTTGTTCAAAGATTAAAACGTTTAGAATCTATAACCGGCAAGATTCAAAGATTTCCCGAAATGCAATTATATAAAATGCAAGATTTAGGTGGTTGTCGTGTAATCGTAGATACTATAGAGCAAGTATATGAAGCGGTTGACAAGTATAAAAACTCTCGAATAAGGCATATACTTAAACGTGAATATGATTATATTGCTAACCCAAAACAATCAGGATATAGATCTTATCATATGGTATATCAATTCTATAGTGACAAAAAAGATACTTATAATAAAAATATGTTTATAGAAGTCCAATTCCGCACAAAATTGCAACATATGTGGGCAACTGCTGTAGAAATGATGGGTATATATACAAACAGTAATCTTAAATCTAGTCAAGGTGATTATGATATCCTTAGATTTTTTGAATTGGTATCATCTATATTTGCTATTGAAGAAAAAATGCCAGTATGCCCTAATACTTCTGATTGGATGGATGAATTAATCAAAGAAATTAATTATCTTGATAATAAAAATAACATAATATCTACATTAAGCGGATTAAATGTATCTATTGATTATGCAAGTAAAAAATTCAATCAGAAAAATAAGAATTTATATTATATATTGTTGCTTGATTATAACAAAAAGACCGTACAAGTTAGACCATTTAAAAATCTTGAATATGCTACAAAAGCTTACGATCAGATTGAACAAAATTCTGACAAAAATGTTGTACTTGTATCTGCCTCATCATTTGAAACATTAAGATTAGCATATCCAAATTATTTTGTTGACATCTCTCATTTTGTTACAAAACTTAGAACGATTGTAGAAAAATACAACGCTTCTATAATATAAGTTAATATTAATTATTCTAAATAACAGGCAGTGATGTCTGTTATTTTTATATCCTTATTATCCTTATATTAAAATCCACTTTCACGGCTCAAATTTCAATTTTACCCTTCTACCCTAACAACTAGCCACCTGATATATAAAAATCCAAAATAGACTCCGAATCATTAATTTTACCCCTTATATCCCATGTAAAGAATTTTATATTAACTCTCTTTGTTAATTAACATATCCATACAATGCCAAAAATTCATAAATCAAATTTATATAAGAGAATAATCTATTGTAAATAATCGTCACACTACTCTCGCCAAACAAAAAATAATAAATTTAAAAGGAGGACTCTATATGAGTAACTTAACATTAATTACAACAGAAACATTTAATAACTTATCATGTAACTCTTCAGAAATATATTTGATGAATTAGCTGACAGAATTGTATTAATCTATTTAGGAAGTAAATCAACGCGAAGAGAAAAATTAGTCACTTTCATCTCATACCCTTATAAGTTATCACCTAAGACATAAAAATTGAAATTCACCCTCAAAAACTCATTTTTTGTCCACAAACAGGGGTATGAAAAAACTATACACATCTATACATGCTCTAATCTGAAAAATCAGAGAATATAACTATATAGAAAATATCAAAATAAGATAAGAAAGAATTATTATGCAGCTACAAGAAATAGAATTATATCAAAGATTTTACAATAACTTATCTTGTGCTTCTACTGATGAGTTATATAACGATTGGTGGATACCAGCTCAACATGATTGTCAAGAATACGGAAACATTAATGATGTAGATTACATAATTATATGCGTATGCGAAGATCTATTCAAAAAGAGAAATGAACATAAGGAAATATTTAAGAAACGAAAGGAGTTCCTACGTGGAAATTAACAAATGTCAAAAACCAAGACATACCAAAAATATCTTAAACAAAAAGAAAGCAATATCTCAAAGAGTAACCGAAAATCCAAACACAAACATCAATATGAAGAATGCTTGATTCAATACAGATCCACATTTATAGAAAAAACTCATCTTAATACAGGTTTATATACCTACTGTACTATTTGTGGAAAAATAAATGAGCGATTCAAGAAAAACAAATCTATTATAAAAGATTATGTTAGAGAAGTTAATTCACCAATAGGTAAATGTTACTCTCATATTCCTGACGAGGAATTATATGAAAAATATCTTGATAAATTGCCAGTATTTTTTGTAGAGGATATTTTTAAAGAGAGATATGTTGATTTGGAGCAAACAGAAAGGAATAAAATAAATGAGCAAAGGTAAAAATTTTGAATCATTAAAAATACCATTCGTAAAAAAACTTGTCCTATATGTGGAGAAAAATATTATAAACGAGTTACCAAAAAGGTAAAACAAAAGGGTTAGATTTGAATTTTGTATCAAAAGAAACATTTTTCTCATTACATTATTATTATGAATATCACTGTTATACATGTGGATATGAATGGCAAGAAAAATATCTGTAACAGAGAATAAAACTATAGGTACGTCATATATGTACCCAAATGAAACCATCAATCCAAAACACCATATATCTAAATCAACCAATAACAATCAAACAAAAAATTAAAGAGCTTGTATGAAGCGTAAGCGAAATACAAGCGTAATATTCTTCTCTTGATAATATGAGTCTATATAGATATAGACTGCACAAAATTGATAGCTAGGATGTACCCAAATGAAGTAAATTTTCACTTTTGGGTACATGCTGTATGTACCTAAATGAATTTATAACAATTTCATGCAAGTGCAACTTTTAATGTTTTTGTGAATTCAAATGGAGAATATATTATTGAATCACTTATTATCTCATCTCACAAATTGTAACTGTAAATTATGTTTTAGAAGAAAGGAAAGAAAATGGGTAAAGAAATAACGAATGTGTCTATTGATATTTTAAAGGTGCATCCACGTAATACCGAATTTTTTGATGATATTTCTGGTTCTGAGTATGAAGAATTTAAAAATTCTATAAAAGAAGAAGGTATTATTTCGGAAATTATTGTTTCACCTGATATGACTATTATTTCAGGACATCAGCGTTATAAAGCTGCAAAAGAACTTGGAATAAAAATAGTACCAATTAGAATCAGAGAAGATTTAATTGATGAAGATAAAAAACTAAAGGTTTTGCTTGCTGCTAATTTTGGAAGAAGTAAAAATGATGATAAAAAGCAGAGAAAAGTTGCAGTTGAGTATGTAAAACTGTGTGGATATAAACATGGTGAAATTGGAAATGGTCGTGAGAAGAATTCCCAAGTTGGGAATTCTAAATTATCTCTTGATGAAATTGCTAAACAATTAGGAACTTCAAAGACAAATCTCACAAGAGCTTTATCCATTGAACGAAATCTTACAGAACCAATGAAACAACTTCTTGATGATGGAATAATTTCAAAAACTGTTGCTTCTGATTTAATTGCTTCTCTATCTGAAGATGAACAAATTGAACTTATATCTTCTATGGACACAACTAAGAAAATCACTAAAAATGAAGTTCAAAAATATATCAACGAGATAAATCAGCTAAAATCACAATCTGCCAAAGAAAAAATAATTGATAAAACTGATTATGATTTAGAGAATAAATATAAAGAAGCTATGTCCCAAATTTCTAACTTAAAGACGAAAATCAATAACTTGGAAATTATGAATAGTACATTAAAATCTTCTAATGAATCTAGTGAAAGTCTTTTGCAATCATATAAAAAAGAATCCGAAGAATACATAAAATTGAAAAATGATATAGCAACTTTGAATTTAGATCCAAGTGGAGATTATAACGTTATTGAGATTTCAAAAGACATTACAACTCTTGTAAATGAAATAGAAAAATTATTATCTACTACTCTATCGCCATTAAGATATTCCAAAATTCTACCTGTTATAAAAGATAATACAGCTTTAAGAAAAAATTTAGAGAATATTATATATATGGTGAATGATTGGTGCGAAACAATGGCTGAAACAATCGGTGTTACTACAAATAAAAATATAATTGATATGGAGGAATTGAACTAATGGGTAAACTTATTGTAAATGAACAGGATGTCAAAAGAATTGTAGATGAGTCTACAACCAATGAGACAGGAATAATCAATCAATTTGTAAATAAAGAAATTCAAGCAGAAGTAAACAAACTTCATTTGGATCTTAATAATTACAATTTAAAACATAAAGAAGAAAATAACGAAATCAATAAAGCTATTAAGAATTTGCTTGAGAGAATTTCTATCTTAGAAGAACAGAAAAAAGATGAAATTACTGTCAATAACTTAAATAATTCAGAACTCAAACCATCAGAAGTCAATGATATTTTTGATATTCGTACTTTATGTAGAGAGTTAAATATTCCAGGGTTTGCTCCTACTAATCTTAAATATTATTTATATGAGCATGGAATTTTCGATATGAAAATTAACGAATTTAGAAACTCGTATTTTATTAAGTCAACTTTTGATGAATCTGTAGATAAAGAATTGCTTAATTATATTCATATTCTAAAGAAAAAAAAGAAAAAAATCACATTTAGTAAAGATATTATTACATATTTTGAGAGTAATCAAGATGAGATAAGGGAGTCTATTATCAGATATAAAAAAAAAGAAAAAGAATATAAGATTGCTCGAAAAAATGTTTCTGTAAAAAGAGTAGAAGATTATAAAGAAGAGGTAAAGCGAATTTGTGGTATGAATAGTTCTGCTAAATGGACTCCAATGTATAAAGAATTTTCAAAGACATTTCCTAATTTTTATAAAGATTGGGAAAAGGCAGATAAAAAATTCAAAGAAAATAATCTTGAACATCCTGATTGGAATTATCCAAAGGTTGACTTTATAGTTAATGATATGCAACAAGGAAATGTTTTGTTAAAGATTGCTTGTCAGCTTTATGTAGATTAAGGTGAGGTGATACGTCTTGCCAAACTATGTAAAAATCCCACGAGAAATCATCTATGATAAAGATCTCTCGTCTAAACGTGTAATAATCTTCTCATATCTTTGTGCAAGGCGTTCACTTGATGACACAGTGGCATTTTCTACAACAGAACTTTGCCGCTGGTCTAAATTGAAACCTAACTACAGAGATGGAAAGATAAATCAGAAATATTATGAAGTTTTATCACTTCTCTCTCATTATGGATACTTTGAATCATGTCCAGATTTTGAGAAATGTCTAAAAGAAAAGACCAATTCGGTTAAATATCAGCAAGTAAAATTGAACATAGACAAATTCGATGTGCCTGATAAGTTTGGAATTATTTATTTTGATGAGTTGGATACAATATTAAATTTCAAAGAAGAATTGAAGGATAAAGAGATTGATACTGCAAGAATATCATCAGCTTATATTCTACTTGTACTCTCTTATATTCGTGTTAATTTGAATCGAATGGATGGCAAACCACTATGTTGTTATAGATATTTTAAGACTATTTCAGAAGATATTGGACTTTCTGAAAGATATGTCAGTCGCATAGTTGATATTTTGGAAGAACTTAAAATTGTAAAATGCCAGCACATGAAGAGAGAAAAATATATTAAGAATGGCAAAGAAAAATACGCCACTACTCCAAAGGTATTTGCTGATTACAGACATTTTATTAATGATGAACATGGACAAAGGATTGATAATAAATATGATCCATGTGAGGAAATCAAAAAACAGATAGAAATTTTGGAGAATAATAAATTAAGAGCATAAAGAGATACTATCCCCTACGACAATATCTCTTTACCATAAATTTGCGCAATGAGTGTTACGCTAAACACTCCAATTTGCAGTGAGGCTTCTAATTCACTGGTGAATTAGAATTAATAAGTTGCTATAAGAAATGAATACAATAGTAATTCACGTACCTACTATATTCTATTTCTTATATGATATGCCATTTTTCGTGATGGCGACACGTTCTTTTCCTGAAGTTACAAGTAGCTTCAATTCTTTGTATTGTGTAAAACACTTCACATAATATTTAACAAGATTCAAAACTGCGATTATAACAGCTGGTGTAAGAATAATAGTTAGCAATATCTACAATCCTCCTTTCGCAATAAAACACTATCACAATAGGAAAGATTATAGATTTCACTATTTTTAATGTGCATAATCACACCTCCGTACCTGATATAAGAATCAGTCGTGACTTTAGTTAATGAGTTACAAGTGTATATACACATCTTAATGATTATACCATATCGGTGAATTAGAACAAACCCTCACATTTAAATTTTTTAATAAAACCTTTTCATAATAAGGGAATATATAAATGTAACAATTAAACACGTATCACACACTAAGGAGCGATGATATGAACACAAAATTTTATTTAACAAGGAGAACAATAATTTATGACAAAGGAAACACAGAATCATGTATTGACAAGAACAATAGAGCTTAAAAGAAAGGCTAATTTAGTATGTTATCCAAAACTATGTGAAGCTGATTTTGGTGGAACAAATTTAAGTTTGTCAGACCGATTGATCCATGATTGGAAATTTGACCAAGATAGAAAAAAAGAATGTGATGTTAGAGATGCTAGAAAAATGGAGGAAAGATAATAATGAGATATGAAATAATTGCAGATACTAGTATAGTTGTGGATTTACATAATGGATACTCTATTCTCGCTATGAGCAGATGGGACAAAGAAAAAAGATTGTATAACACCACTCTATTTATTAAGAAGAATGAAATTGATAGATACGATCTTATAGATTTAACACTTAGAGTTGAAACAGATAACAAAAAAGAATTATGTATGGAAATTCTTAAGTATATTGAAAATACTGATTTTACTTATTACATTAATCGCACAAAATATGAGCTTGAATGTTTTGAGCGAGGAAATGCCTTATATGAAAGAGAAAGATTAAATGTTGAGTAAATCAGATTATAAACATTTTGAGAAGGCAAAGAAAATAGCACATGTTTCAGATTTTTATAAAGTTCATATAGGATGTGTTGCAGTATACCAAAATAGCATTATAGGAGTTGGTTGCAATACCAAAAAGACTCATCCGATTCAAAAATACTACAATCGTTTTCGTAATTCTTGGGATGACAATGAAATTAATCCAAGTCTACATGCTGAAATTAATTGTTTGAATTCCATAAGACATTTAGATGTTAATTTTCACAAGGTTAAATTGTATATTTTTAGAAATCGAAAATGTTGTACTTTTGGTATGGCTCGTCCTTGTCCAAGTTGTATGGCTGCAATTAAGGATTTAGGGATACGGCATATATACTATACAACAAATGATGGATATGCATATGAAGAATTATAAGATATAAAGAAGGAGATTTTTTAAATGGGTTGTGAATATTGTGGAAGAATTAATGGACATGAAACTGGTTGCCCAAATTTTGTGCCACCGAAAACTAATTTCAGTTGTTGTTACTGCAAAGAAGGTATTTACGATGGCGAAGAATTTTTGTGTAATTATGAAGGGCAATATATACATAGAGACTGTATTCCAGGTATTGATTTCGTAATTGATTGGCTTGGTTATGAAGTCAAAGAAATGGAAAACAGTAATTGTTTTGATTGAAAATAAGAAATAGAAATTTCATTTGGAGAATATATAAGTGAAACATAATAAATAAAAGATAAAAGGAGGATTCAAAATGTATTGTTTTCAAAAGAAAGATGGAACAGTAAAGAAATATTACAAAGAAGCTATCGACTACATTCTGACTGCAACAGTTCAAAAACATGAAATAATGGTTGGAAGATCTGATGAAGTTGGAAAAATATATGAATGCTATACAACTAAAAGGAAAAGATTTTTAGAACCCAAACGAAACACAATTCAATCTAAAATCATTAATATATGTGCTGAATTTGGTTGTTATACAAATCCGTGGTATAGCGGTTATCAAGAAATTTCACTTGAATTGCATGGAGATAATGTGGAATTTATGCTAAATGAACTTAGAAAATATTAATAATAAACAACAGGAGGATTTATGGCTGGTATTAGCGTACCTCAATATGAGATTTTTAAAATTGGAACAAATAAACTAAAGTATTTTAATTGGGATTTACAGATTACCAAAGAAGAAGCTTTTAAATATCAGGAACTCATATCACTGTTTGAAGCCCAAGAGTTCCGCATAATGGCAAATAAGATTTTAGAAAAACCTATTTGGAGTATTGATTTTTCAAAGATATTTATGCAGGTAGTTGTTGATAAAAAATCTGATTTTGCAAGAGCGACTGGTAAAAAAGGCGTTACTGTAAATGGTGTTAATTATAAACGCTTTGTTGGAACTACTGGTGGATTAAAAAATAATACTCTTCTCTTCTGCAATTCACAATATATTGATAAATTAAATGAATTATGTGAATGCAAGAGAAATCCAGATACTAAATTAGTTCCTGCAAAATATGAAGCTTACAAAGCATTGACATGTTCTGCATCACAACCGATTTGTGATCCACATGGAATTTTGGTTGTAAAAGATTGTATTACACAATATTTTGCAGATGTTATATCACTCGATGATGGTGGCAATTCAAAAGAACCGACAAGAGAAATTATTAAAGATAAAGCTCTTGAAAACAATGTATCTGACGGTTTTAATCTTTGTACTATACAATATATGCAGCGAGTAGCTGAATCTTTAGGTATTGATTATATTCCTGGCGGTGTGTGCTTGAGAAACGCATGGCTCAAAGGAATGCTCTATCCGTTCCCTATTTATGAATTTATTGAAAAATACAATAATGGTAATTATATGATTAAAGATATTTGGGGAAATATGCAAGATATTCGTCAATGTGAAATGATTATCACAGAGTCTTCTCTTAAATTATGGGGAGCGTATGATAATATTGAGCAATATATGAATGCGTATAAGGAATGTGGATACGGATTTTCTGTAACAAAAATTTCACCACATGTTCTTGAAGAACAGAGAGAATTGAATTACCAATATCTTCAGTCTTATGAATTTACAGACAAAGATGTTGAGGAATTGTGCGCACCAACAATCAACTATTTAAAAGATGCTATGTGTGGTGACTACTCTTCTACTATTAAATTTCTTGGTATTAACGAAAATACTGATATAAATTCATGGCAACGTGCTTTGTATACAAATGAATATATGTTGGGAGATCCATATATAATTGACTCTGTACATAGATATATCAAGAAAAAAATGAATGATGCGAAGATTGGCAAATTATTTGTAAATGGTAATTATCAGATTGCAAGTGGTGATCCATTTGCTCTTATGCAATCTATTTGTGGTTTGGAAGTAACAGGATTATTAAAAGCAAATGAATGTTATTCAAAGTTTTGGATTGATAAGAATGAGGATGAAATTGTACTCTTTAGAAGCCCAATGACAAGTCATAATAATATTCGAATGTGTAATATCAATAATTCAGATGAATGCCAGTATTGGTATCAATATATGAATACTATCATGATTATAAACGGTTGGGATTCATTTTGTATGGCTGAGAATGGGGAAGATTGGGACTCGGATCTGAACTTTTCTACTAATAACTCAGTTATGAAAAGACGCTATAGATATTTACCTGCTATTGAATGTGTTCAGCGAAATGCAGAAAAAATTGTTGTTACTGAAGCTGCTGTTAAAAAGACAAATAAAGCAGGTATGGGAAATCAAGTCGGAACAATTACTAATTATGTCACATCTATGATGGAAGTTCAATCTCATTTCGAGAAAGATTCACCTGAATATAAAGAATTAGAATATAGAATAGAATGTGGTCAGCTCTATCAACAGAATGAGTTGGACAAAATTAAGGGAATTATTGCAAAACCAATGGAAAGTAGTTGGTATAATTTAGGTGCTTGTGGAGAGAATAAATATTTGCAATCTCTTTGTGCATACAGAAAGCCATACTTTATGATTTATGTTTATGATGAAACTAAAAAACAATATAAACAGTATATCAAAGAGAGTAGCGCTAAGTGTTATGCCATATATAAATGTTCTATCGAAGATTTATATAACAGCAATCAGCTTACAGAAGATCAGGAAAAATTTCTTTTTTGGTATGAGAGAAAAATGCCAGTAGGTACTGGAAATTGTTCTATGAACCAGATTTGCAAATATATTGAAAGCCAGTTAGATGGTTATAAATCACAATTACATAAGGACTCTTCTTTCGATTACAACGTATTGAAGGTCAAAAGACGTTGTACAGAAGAACATAGACAAGCTCTACGAAAACTTGAACAATATTATTGTGAATGCATTAAGGAATATAAAAAGAAACAGGTAAAAGAAAAAGGAATACAGTTAAATAGAACTGATATCTTTGATAAGCAGGATGAATTCGACAAATACTATCAGCGAGCAAGTATGGTTGAAATGTTTAAGAAGAAAGCTGAGGAAATATGTCCAAATGATGATGAACGCATGAATATCATTCTTGATATGACTTATGGATATAAAGGCAACAGACAGTTTTGTTGGGATTGCATTGGAGAATTAATTATTAAGCGTTTAGAAGAAATGGAGGAAGAAGTTGTATATACTGAATGAAAAAGAATATATTAGAGAGATGTTAGCGTCTGGCAACAAACTAGACAATATCTCGAATGGATATCTGATAACATTGATTGCTAAGTATTATTTTGACAGAGGTAAAGATTCAAATATTTTAATTGATACAGTCAAGAAAAAAATGCTTGAATTCAATATTGAAGGATATCAAGAATATAGATATGCCAATAAAATCAAAAAAACATGTATTGATTTATATGATTCGGAATCTAAAAATCTCTTTAGGGAACTTGAATATGTTCCTATTTATGAAAAAGAATTAAAAGTTGTGGAGTCTCTTCCAAATGATCGCCAAAAGAAATTTATGTTTACATTATTTGCTATTGCAAGATATATGGATTGTGAAGGTTGGATAAATAAGAAAGACTCAAAAGGTCTTTCAGAAGTATTTAAACTTGCCAATGTTACTCTCTCATCTGATAAAAAGAATGAATTGTTGCATGATTTATATAGTAATGGCTATATTCATTTTGGAAAAAAGGTGAATAATCTTAATATCAAAATAGATTTAGGAGACACTGATGATGATATTGCCTATAAGGTAACTAAATTTGAAAATATTGGCAATCAATACATAGGGAATTTTAAAAAGGGTTATAAGCAGTGCGCAAATCCTGGATGTGGAAGAAAAATTAAAATAACCAACAATAGGAAAATGTATTGTTCAAAATGTTACAAGGAAATAAATGAAGCTAATGCAAAAGAACGAATGAAAAAATATAGAGAAAAGCAAAATGTTACTTTTTAGAAAAGTCTGAAAACCCTTGATTTACAAGGATTTTTGGCACATTTTTACGAAAAATTCGATTTTCTTAAATGTAGATATAGTGAAATATTTACGAAAATATGATACAAAAACGATTGTCATGGAAGAAACAAACCGACAATCTTTGTATGTCTGCTCTGCTGCTCTTTTGAGTGGCATTGCAGATTTAGAATGAAATCAGCTTTTCTTCTGTCATAAATAGAGAATATATAATTAGCCGAGAGGCAGTGATTTAGACATAATGGATTTTACTGTTATGTCATTGGTTTAGACCAGTGAATTATTTCGTCTAACATATGGATATATTTTAGTTGCTGTGAAGCCATGTGAAAAACTTGTGTATGAGTGTGAGAAACCAAGTGAGTTCAGCAAGCAAAAACTTGTACCATACATTTCTGTGGAAGTTATTTGAAGGCTATTGTCATTATGACACATGAGCCAAAGGCGTTTTCAAACAGAACAATTCTAAAGATCATTTCTAAGATTTGTACATATTCATATTGTACTCCTCTTCTTATATGTGTCGGTGACTGTGCTACAATTCTTGCAGCATGGTTGCCGATTATTCTCAAATATATTATTGCTGGCGAGTGAAACGGATTATCACGCATGACTCATTCTCATGAAATAACAGGTTCGACTCCTGTGCTTCAGCAACTCTCCCATTTTATATGGGGAACTGGTCGGTTTCGGATCAGAGGATGAAAATTCTAAGATAAGCATGGCGACATGTATAAAGTGGTTCTTATCGTATTATAAGGCTGCGACTGTGAAATACAGTTTAACGGAAAACACATAAAATCTACGCCCAACCTTCTATTCAAGGACAACTGTTGGCGAATATGGTTGATTGGTGGGTGTCTTGAAATAGGCACTGTAGTAACACAGAAATGTGGGTATGATTTGTGTACTATTGGTGGGAATACCGCAAGTATAACCGCTGGTAGGATTTTGGTAATATCTCTTAAGTTGAAAAACAGGGATGGAATCAAAAAGCAAGGAGATCGCAATCCGAGCAGGATGGTGATGATTGGGCTGTACTCAAAAGGTACGGATGATCAAATGTACACCTCATCGTCCATAATAAGTACATACTTTTGAAAAGAAATCAAATTATTTTAGGTAAATAATATTTAAAAAGAAAATTACAAAACAGCAAAAGTGTGTGCGACCGCAAAGAGAAAAACAACTTATTCACCTGTAATATGGTGACATATAGCACTCGCAAGGTGTTATATGAGAAAGTACAAGTACGTGCAACTCTAATAGGCTGCAACCTATGAATCTCGCAAGGAAGAATGTGCAGAAAGAAAATCTATAATACTTTGTGGTAAGAGTTTGCCAGTTATGTCAAAACTGGTGTTGTTGCTACCTACTGTCTAATTGGCAGTGTGATTAATTGTGTCCAACCACAATAGATGGTAGCGTATTGAGTCAAATATCTCAGCTCATATTAGGTAAGAGTCTCATACTTCGGTATGGGATTTTTTATTTTGGGAATTAGTTCAGTTTGGTTAGAACGCCTGATTTGGGTTCAGGAGGTCGTGGGTTCAAATCCTACATTTCCAACTACTATCCTACTTTGTAGGAAATAAATCAAGAAAGAAGTGAAAATTATTAAGTACATTTCAAAAAATGAAATTGAAAAATTATTATTCGAAGGTGTAATTAGAAACACAAGACGAGGATATGTAGATCGCAGAGGCGAACATATTGGATATTACAAGACTTGTGGTGGAAAACGTTACATCGAAGATAAGTATGTTAAGTAGGTTCTGCCTATGAAAAATCGAATTGAATATAAAGGTTTTTATATTGACAAGACTGAAAATGGCTATCGTATCTGTAGACAAGAAGATACAGAAAAGCATACTCATATGAAAAATCTTAATCCATCATATAGACTTATAGATAATGTGCTATCAAATAAAATTCCTACTCGTTGTGGATGTTATTATTTAGAGTCACATATTCGTTTGAGTTATGATGAAGATTATATCAGAAAGATTCGTGAGTATATCAAAGTGAAACAGAATAAAAGTAAACAAATGTATTTTAATCCTGGCAGAAAGCGTTCTGGTGGGAATTTTTAATTTTATGGAGGATTTAAAGGATTATGGTAGATAGTAAAATTAAGAAAGCAACTGTTAGTGCGGCTAAAAAGAATATTACAGCAAGTGGAGTAAGAATTGAAAATGGAACTTTCGTTGACGATGAAGGTTCTATTGTAGATCGTATTGCTGAGAAGTTACCAGAAGGTACGACTATCTTTGATATTAAAATCAGTATTGAGATTTCAGATGAAGAGTCTGAATCTGCTGAATAGAGAGTAGGTGGATGTTATAACAACCTATAAAAGATTCGAGAATGAAACGGATGAGGAACTTATCTACAGGATATGCGAAGATAAAGACCAGATAGGTTCTTGGCAGAACGTTGCTAATATAATTAATGAGCTTACTAGCAATGATTATGGTGAAAGTACTTATCGAAAAAAGTATCAGGCATTTAAGAAGATGTTAAATGCAAATCAGTCTAAGTTTGTTGATTCCGATGCACAGTTAAAAGAAATCGAAATCCAAAAACGTGAATTGCAAAAAGAAAGAAATAAATTATATGCTACAAAAACAGAATATTCACGTCAAATAAGACAACAGAGTAGGTTTGAATTATTTTACGAGAATGTAGCGAATGAAATATCTTTATATGACGTTCCAAATTTTAGATATATTGATACTTTAAATCAGAAAAATGAATATATTTTATCTATTGCAGATATTCACGCAGGTGCAAATTTTGTAACTGAGACAAATGATTACTCTTTTGAAGAAATTACAAAGAGATTTGAAAAACTCTATACTGATGTTGTGAATTTTGTTTTAGATAAAAACATTTCCAATTTAAAAGTTTTATGTATGGGCGATGACATTCAAGGAATTCTCAGATTAAGCGATTTACAATTGAACGAATCTTCTGTTGTAAAAGCTACTGTTTTTGTAGCGAAAACAATTGCAAGATTTTTAAATGATTTATCGAAATATTGTTTTATTGATTATTATCACTGTCCTACTTCTAATCATTCTCAGACACGTCCACTCGGAACAAAAGCAAGTGAAATTGCATCTGAGGATGTCGAATATGTTATTTGCAACTACATTAAAGATGTATTAGTAAATAATTCTCGAATTATTCCACATATGAATTTTGGATATGAATATATTGAAATTCCTATTTTTGATTTTAAGACAATTGCAATGCATGGACATACGATTAATAATATTGATAATGTATTGAAGGATTTTACGTATCACAAAAAGACATTTTATACCACTGTATTTTTAGCACATTACCATGCTGCCAAAATGGGTACTGTAGGCGAAATGTCTGATACTGATTGTGAAGTGATTGTATGCCCAAGTTTTGTTGGCAGTTGTCCATATAGTGAAAAACTTATGAAAGGTGCAAAACCTTCTTGTTGTATATATGGATATGATAAAAAATATGGACATGTAGAAACTTATAAATTTATTTTAAATTAAAAAAACAATAGTTTAACGATTATGAGGATGGTTTTATACTACCCTCTTTTATTTTTATTTATTTTGTATAGGAGGAATATAAAATGGCTACATATAATGTACATGCAGGTCACTGTCCACAGGATCAGGGTGCTTATGGTGCAGTTGGTATTTTACAAGAGTCTATTGAAGACAGAATCGTTAAGAATGCTGTAATTACAAAGTTAGAAGCACTTGGACATACTGTTTATGATTGTACATGTGATGAAAACACGTCACAGAATGGTTGTTTAGCAGCGATTGTTGCTAAATGTAATTCACATAATGTTGATTTAGATATATCTATACATCTTAACTCTGGTAGAGATGATTACGAAGGTGATGATTCTACTGGTGGTACAGAAGTTTATGGATATGACACTGGAACAGAAGAAATTGGTTCGAAGATTTGTGAGGCAATTTCAGAAAAACTTAATATTAGGAACAGAGGATTTAAGATCAATCAGGGGCTTTATGTTCTTAGAAGCACACATTCTCCTGCTATTTTAATTGAATGTTGCTTCGTGGATGATAGGGACGATGCAAACAGATGGGATGCTGAAGCCTGTGCAGAAGCTATTGTTGAAGCTTTGACAGGAGAAGTTGTATCCGACAATTCTGATGAAGATTGTTCTAACAATGATAGTTCAGATAATAATGAAACTACAGGTGGTAGAACTAATGATTTAGGTCATGTTGATGTTTACTATAGGGCTAAGACAGACCGTTGGTGGGATGAAGTTCATGACACTGACGACTGGGCTGGCGCTGGTGACGATCAGGCAATTACAGGTATTGCCATTGGTGTTAGTGAAGGTTATGTAAGATATCAGGTTCACTTACTTAATGGTGGTTGGCTTCCTGAAGTTGATGGATATGACATTAACGATGATGAAAATGGCTACGCAGGAAATGGCAGAACACCTATTGATGCATTAAAAGCAGTATTTTACACACCTGATGGTTATGAATACCAGTGTTTACACATGCAAGTATCACCAAAGGGCATGGACGAATATTATCCTGTTCAGATTGACGATCAAACTGTAAATGGTCAGGATGGTTATGCTGGATGCTTCGGAAAATATATTGATAAAGTTCAGCTTTGGGTTGAATAAGAAACTATGAGGGCGTAGACCATATTGGCTGCTACCCTCTTTTATTATTATTAAATCGGCACTTATTATTAAAAGCGCCAAAATATTATTGATTAAAAAGGAGATTTTTATAAATGATTAAAACAGAGTTAATTAATGCAATCGCAGAAAGAATTGAAGGAGCTAAGAAGGGTGATATTGCTGTTATCCTTGATACTTATGCAGAGGTTATTACAGATACATTAAAGAAGGATACTACAGAGTCGGTTCCTGTAGGTAAGCTTGGTAAGTTTAAGGTTAAGGACGTACCTGAAAGAACAGGTAAAATTATGTTAGGTGAAAGAGCTGGCGAAACATACGTAACTCCTGCTCATCAGGAAATCACATTTAAGATGAGCAAGTCAGCAAAGCAGCTCTAATTTGAAAGGTCGTGATTATTATAAAAACATTACATTTTGAAGGCTATGAAGATTTTGCCTGTGTCATGTCAGATGTATACGACAGAGTGAAATCTAATGACGAATATAATTCAGTAGATGTTATTGCAAAGTATGAAGACGCAAAAGAGATTGTTCGTAAACTTATTGGAATCGGATATGGTATTGCATACATTACTGAACTTGCAGATGTTGAATATGATGGTTATGATGATGCTTTCGTTATCAGCTTATTAGATGATGAAATTTGGTGCGAACCTGTAAAGAGAGATGACAAGTATATCTTTGTTGAAGCCGATGTCGTATATATTTTTGATGATTGTAATTCTAAGATTATTCCGAAGATTGAAGCTGATGAGGTATATGAAGTAGAAATTGGTGACTTTGATTATGATTGTGAGAATTGTGATTGTCATGACATGGCTACTGCTTCTTCTGTCACTTACAAGGTCAATGGTAAATCCGTAGATAAGGAAACTTATGAGAAAGCTATTGAAGATATTGAGGAAAAATATTTAGATGGCATTAGAGATATGCTTCTGAGATATTGCGAGATTCAAGATGAAATGAATAAGTGGCGCAAGTTACTTAATTGGTAGATTATTTGGAGTGTGTGGTGTATGCTACACACTCTTTTATTATCCTCTCATAGACCACTAAAGATGTGGGGCAGTCTGTAAAACTGTCATCTTCGGATCGGCTTGGAGCATTACCAAGTGGGAGGACTTTTCGATGTTTTTATATACGGATTGGGAGATGTTAAATCGGCAACGAACTTTATATAAAACAGAGAATAAATAAATGTGCTCATGATTGGTGTCATAGCTGGTTGTGGGAATTGTAGAATGGGACAAATCGGAGTTGCAAACCGATTTGAGTAGAGTTTATTACCTTACCCCTCTCTCCCATTCTATTTTTATTGGTATTGGGTAAGGTGAAAGGGTAAAGGTAAAATTATGGGAAACAATAGAAACAACAGATTTAAAAATGCAGAAGAATGTACAGAATATTTAAAACAAATGAACCTTAACGATTTAATTTGTGTTAAATATGGTGGGAAATTTAAAGCAAAAAGCATCTTTCGTTGTAATAAAGATAAATATGAATGGGAATCAACATTGGATGCACTTACTCATTCTAAGTCAATTGGATGTCCTATGTGTGGTAGGTCTACTAAAATAAGTGGGATTGACGAAGTTAATAATTGGCTTAGTAAACATAATCGTAAAATCAAATGTATTTATTACGATGGTAAATCAGCAAGTAGTAATTCCAAATTTAGATGTATGATTGATGGATTTGAATGGAATGGAAAAGTGAGTAACATTAAATCAGGGAAAGGATGTCCAGTATGTGCTGGAGTTAAGAAAATCTCAGATATAGAAGAAGTAAATAATTGGTTGAGAGAAAATGATAAGACATTCCAATGTATTGAATATTGTGGAAATATAAGAGAATTGAGCCTATTTAAGTGTGATATTTGTGGTAAATCATGGGAATCCAATTTTAATAACATAAAAAATGGAAACTGTTGTCCTCATTGTTCTGCTTCAAAAGGTGAAAAATATATTGAAAATATTTTAGACAAAAATAACATTCAATATCAAACGCAATATTGTTTTGATGATTGTAGGATGCAATTACCATTACCATTTGACTTTGCAATATTTAACAATAATAATCTCATTGGTTTGTGTGAATATCAAGGAATACAGCACTATGAACCAATTGACTTTGCAGGTAAGGGTATTGAATGGGCTAATAACCTATTTAAAAGGAATCAGCTTAGTGACAATACTAAACGTACATATTGTAAAAATAATAACATACCATTATTAGAAATTCCATATTGGGATTTTAAAAATACCGAAACAATTTTATTAGATTTTATCAAAGAAGTAGCTTAGTTATCACTATTCTACTTCTTTTTATATACGAAAGGAAGTGATTTAGTGGCACATGTAACAAGGGTAAAATATTTTACTAAGGATAAGGAAAAATTTATAAATCCTGACAACTTGAAGAAATATAAAAAATATCTCCAATCAAATATTATTAAAAATCAGGATGTTAAAGATACTACATATAAAAGATATGAAGGATTATTTCGTCATTTTCTTATGTGGTTAGGTGAAAATTATGGCGATTTAGATTTATATTCAGATGAGTTTATGGAAAATGCCGTTGATATTATGGAGAATTATATTATGTTCTGCCAAGAAACACTTTTGAATCATAAAAAGATTATCAACATGAAAATTTCTGCTGTTAGTTCATTCTATATTTGGTCTATGAAGCGTGGTTTTGTTAAGTATCACCCTTTTGATGGTAAACTTGACAGAATGAAGAAAGCTAATGAAGAACATATTTTAAACTCTTATTTTCTTACAGAAGAACAAGTTCAGATAATCCGTAGAGAATTATCTGAAAATGACAAGTATTCAATTCAAGATCAGATTTTATTTGAAGTAAGTTTTGATTCAGCAAATAGAATTGGTGCGTTGTTAAGATTGCAGTTATCCAAACTTGATTTAGAGAACAATATGTTCGTAGATATAAGGGAAAAGGAAGGATACCGTACACAGGTGGTTTTTGGAGATGTTGCAAAAGAACTTATTCAAGAATGGCTTGAAATGCGAAAGAATGATTATGACCACTTGGAATGTGATTCATTGTTAATTACAAAATACAATGGAGAATATAAGCCTATGGGAGACAGCGCAATTAGAGATAGAATGAAGAAATATGGCGAAATTATTGGGATTTCTGACTATAGACCTCATTGCCAACGTAAAACTAGGCTGAATCTTGTATATGAGGAAACCGGTGATTTAGCATTGGCAGCCGAGCTTGCTAATCACCGTTCGACTGAAACCACTAGGGAGTTCTATTGTAGGAAACAAACTAAAGCAGAGGTTATGAATAAAATCAATGCTTTAAGAAGCAAAAATTCGGATATTGCTGATGAAGAAAATAAATAATCTTCCGAAACAACTCAGATGTATGTCATCCGTGAGGACACAGAAGATGCCGATGAAGCTTTCGTCTAACATCAACAACTCAATCTTAACAAGAAAGCATAGTAATGTGATATTTGAGCCGAGAGGTGACGACAATGTAGAGAATAAATAGACATAACAAGCTGCTCACATCCAAAAGAAGTGAGGGCGGTCTGTCAATCCGTTGATAGATTTTTGCAAGTGAGCTGTCACTGACCGATATGTGACATAAATATAAAGGTCGGTTTGCGAAATTATTGACCTTTGGAATGGTCTAAAACTTCCCACTGCTACTGCTCATTGGCGGTGTTATGGAGAGGTCTTGCCTTAGTAGACGATTAACATATCTTGGCATTTACTATTCATGTAGCATTGTAAGACCTACTTCTTTCCTACCGACATCTCGGATCATCGGTTTCTCTCAGCCTTCAGAAACGAGAAGATGTTCGTGCTTCTCTACGTTAATGAGAACCCTTAAAATAAACGGTTGCTCATACACATATTATGCATTTGACGTGTAAGATACACGAGTTAGGAATGAGAATAATTAGGCAAGCATGAATTAGGTTGCGGATAAGCGACCATATTCTAAAAAACGGGATGTGTACAGTCCAATATCAGCTAGTTAGTGCTTTATGCTGATTTTATTGTAGCATAGTAGTTTTAAACATTTTTAGCTAATGACTAATATGGAGAGAACTTCATCACTTCTCCTACTATGCTTTAATATTGACTCGTAGCTCAATGGTAGAGCACTCGATTGTTAATCGAGGCGTTGTGGGTTCAAGCCCCACCGAGTCAGCTATGGCTCTATGGTATAAAGGTAATTACATCCGACTGTCTATCGGAAGATTTGGTTCGATTCCCAATAGAGTCGCTGTGTTAGTAGCTTAGTAGGTTAAAGCGTCAGATTGTGGTTCTGAATATCGTGGGTTCAAATCCCACCTAACACCTAATGATTAAAAGGAAACGAAAATAAAAGAAAGGAGTGTACATATAATGGCAAGTAGATTATCTATTGAAAATGATAGATTAAAAGTCGGGCAAGTAAAACGAGTAACATCGAATAATGGAAATAAAATTGATTCTATTACTCTTCTGCTTAATGAATCTGTGGAAGTTTTATTTGCGCCAAATGGAAATACATTGGAATTTACGGTATCAAATCCGAATATTGATATGAGTAATTTGGACTGTACTATTGATAAAGAGACTTTAAGGGACTTAGTAATCAGTTTTAAAGATGCATACAACCAAATAATTGCAAACGAAAGTGAGGGTACAAATTCATGAAATTAGATCAGGTGTTTAAAGTAGAAAATGATATTGCAAGTGTAGATATTGCAGTTACAAGTTTGGGAACTGCGGATTTAACTAGCGAGCAGGAAAAGGAATTATTAGCAAACTATAATAAATATATCGAGTATAGTAAAATTCAGTTCAAGGGAAATATCAAGCTTAATAATGGTGTTCCAGAAGTAACAACAGATCCAAAAGACGATTCTACTATTGTTGAATTGGAGATTACGGATGTAACAAATGAGAGAAAACTTATCAATGAAGATTTGGCATTTCATTTTGAAAGAGATGTAACAAAATATCCTGATACAGTATTAAATACTGTTCTTGATAAGAAGGAACTGTATGCACAGGCTCAGTGTGTATTATTTGCTACGAAAGTTAAGGAAGCTGTTACTGAGAAGTTAGCTGAAATTCGTGCATTGAATAATACTTTTGAAGGAACTACAGAATATACTCTGTGAAAATAATGGGTGGTACTCTTCCACCCTAAATATGGCTCTGTGGTCTAAAGGCAAGGACACCGCCATTTCACGGCGGTAAACAGGGGTTCAAATTCCATACAGGTCATTTTATGTCCATTGCGGTCTTCGGACTGGCACTGTTGTAACAATAGGATGCGTCCTATGCAGATTAGATGAAAGCTCGGAGTTTGAGGAGATAATGAGAAAGACAATAAAATATTTTGTTTACTTTTAGTTAATATTGGTATATAATATTTTCATCAAATAATAAAGTGGGGTGAATATATTATGGCATTATTATCATTTAAAAATGTCTATGAAGCAAATATTCCGTTTAATAGCGCGGATGAATTGTCATTTGATACAAGAAGAGATGTTGTAACTGGTGAGGTTACAGAATATCTCGTATACTGTGATGGTATGGAACAAGAGGTTGATAAGGCAACTTATGAAGCTCTTGTTAAACTTCAAAGATAATTAATTTTTCTTTTTATACTTTTAATTTTATATTTGTTATTAAAAGAGTTGTTTCGTTTGAGACGACTCTTTTGTTATATGCACCTATCTTTTGGCAAGAATGAAGTCTCCAAAACTTCTAACCTGTGTTCGATGCGCAGTGGGTGTGCTAAGTGAAGTAAATTGCACTTTCATTGGAAATTTAATATTGAAATTTTTTTGAGAAGTCATTTCGTATGAAGTGGCTTCTTTTTATTATATCAAAAAAAATAAAGGAGGATTCTTTCATGAAAAATATGAAAAATCAAAATGACAAAGAACTAATTTATACGGAAAGTAAAACATTGAGAAATGAAACATTGGATAATGTATCTTATGACTTTCTTGACAAAATGAAGGTTATTCCATATCTGACAGATGATATGGTTGTTACAGTTCAACAAGCAGCAAATTATTATGAGTGCAGTATGGATACAATCAAAACCTTAATTAAAAGAAATCGTGATGAATTCGAAGAAGATGGTATGGTTGTTTTAAAAGGGCAAGAATTAAAGAAATTTAAGGAAGAACTAGGGGTAGGTTCAAATGAACCTAGCCTATCATATGCTTCAAGTCTTACTATTTTAACAAAAAGATCTTTACTTAGAATCGGTATGCTAATGACAAGTAATTTGTTAGCAACAAAGATTAGAAATTATCTTCTTAATATTGAAGAGAAAACAGAGATTGATAGAAAATCATGGGCTATTCAGCGTGAAGTTGGAATTATTGAAAGAAAGAGAATGACTTCTGCTATTTCAAGATATATTCCTGAAAGTAAGCATAAGAAATTTGCTTATCCGAATTATACTAATATGATTTATAAAGTAATTTTGGGATGTGACGCAAAATCACTTAGATTAGATCGAAATGTAAAAACGAACGATGCTTTAAGAGATAGTTTTACAGAAGATGAATTGAAAAAAGTTGAGGAAGTAGAAACTATTGTTACTGGTTTGATTAGTATGGATTTTACATACAAACAAATTGAACAAATGCTTAAAGATAGGTTTATTAAGAAGATTGATAAAACAGCTTAATCATAGCTGTTATTTTTATGCTCATTTTTAAGGAGAGTGGTTGCTACTACTCTCCTACTATTTATGCACCTTTAGTTTAATGGTAGAACAAACGTCTCCAAAACGTTATGTAAGGGGTTCAATTCCTTTAAGGTATGCTTAATTTAATTATAATTAATCGACATACAATGTTACGTCTGATATAATTACACGAAGACTGTGATAACCTCCTCCCAAACTAAAATATTCTCCATTATTATAATATCTTATTTCAAGCCACTCTGAATCCTTAATATTAATTTCAGGAATCTCTATTTGACTTGTTGTTCGACTAAGTGTTGATGAAGACCATAAAGAATTAAATTCAGTATCATTACTTTTAGTTCCTATTTCAATCCACCCCTTTAATTGAGTATCACTTCTATTTTCACTTTCATCAGAAATAGCAATAATACCATTTAAAGCAGTATATTTTTTACCCAAATAAAAAGTAGCATATCCATAACTTGATTTTCCTTCTGCATATGTAATAAATGAATTTGTAGTAGAATACTTATTTCCAACCGTATCTTCCAATGGTTTATCCTGATTTTGAGTAAAAAATCTTGAAGCGGATATTTTAAGATCTGATAATTTAATCGGCTGATTATTGTTTATTTCATCTATTTTATCGCTTAACATTTTATCATTATCAACAAGAGTTGTGCCATCGTTTAATAATTCAATAGCTTCATTATATTTTCTTTGAGAAATAAACGAATCTGCATTTGACAATAAAATTAAAACATACTGAGCTGAATATTTCGTATATAAATTATCAATATCTGTCGAACGTGATTTTGAATTTTTTAAAAGTGTTAAACATTGCTGATAGTTAGCTTCATTCCAATATTGGGTAGCATTTTGGATAATCTTATTTATCTCATCTGTTGAATTTTGTTGATTGATTAAAGCTTCATATTTGCTTATTTCTTCATTTAAAGACTCTATTTCGTCTTTGTCTTCTTTTCTTTCTTGATAAATAGCTTCAAGTGCTTGTTTGTATGACATTTCTTTGTCGACAAAATCAAAGTGAGTTGTTATTGAATCCATAATCTCTCCTTCTGTAAAGTAATTTGTAATAATTCCTGTTAATATAGCTGGAATAATTATTGTCGCTAAACTTTTAATAATTTTTAATAATAATTTTATTCTTGAGTTATCCATAATTTTCTCCCTCCTAATTAGTAATTTATGTATTTATTTTAATACATAAATAAGCAAAATACAATTATAAAGAATTTATTTTTAAATTTTTGTTATAAAAAAAGAGAATAAATATATAGCCAACTATGAGAGGATTGTTACTGTTTCGATTGCAGGTGGTTGGAATCAAGAGTGAGAAGCTGAAGAAGTCATGAGCTTCAGTATAGTAGATACTCGCACTACTCTCTCACTCTATTTTTAATTGGTTTTGCGAGTGGAAAGCGAGAAATAAATTATGAGTAAAAGATTTACACCTAAAGATTACGAGATAATATGTGGAGTTTATTCAATAACCAACAAATTGAATAATAAAAAATATATTGGAAAATCTGATAATATTTATGTTAGATGGGATGAACATAGAAAAGATTTAAATAAAGGTGTTCATCACAATAAACATCTTCAAAGAGCATGGAACAAATATGGTGAAGAAAATTTTATATTTGAAATTGTAGAAAAATGCAAAAATGATGATACAGCATACCAAAGAGAACGCTATTGGGTAAGATACTATGATTCATTTAAAAACGGATACAATATGAACGAAGGTGGAACTGGTGGTTTGGGATATACTCATACAGAAGAAAATATTGAAAAAATGAGCAAGCTCCAAAAAGAGAGAATGAAGAATCCTAAAGCAAGAGAAAAATTATCTCAGGCACACAATGCTTTAAAAAGACCGCTTGTTCAAATTAGTTTGTTAGACAATTCAATTGTAAATTGGGATTCCAAGAATAAGGCAGGTAAAACTTTAAATCTTTCTATTGCAGGAATATATACTGCTCTAAATTCAGAAAGTCATTTTGCTTATGATAGTTTATGGTTTTATGAAGAAGACTATAAACATTTAGAAACATCTTCTTATTCATTAAATTCTGACGTTTATCACAAATATGCAAAATATCATCAATATAATTTTAAAGGAGATTTACTGAAAATATGGACATTTGATGAATTAAATGCATCAAATTATAAAAACAATACCATTTTCAAGTGTTGTGATTTTCAAAAAGATTATTACGAAAATAGTATATGGTTATACGAGAAAGATGTTGATAAGTTAAATGAAATATTGCCTAAATATAAAAGTAAAGCAAATATATATTGTGAACCTGTTGATGTGTTTGATTCAGATGGTAATTATATTCGTTCCTCTAAAAGTATTTATGATGAATCATTAATATCAAATCTTAGAACATATGATATATATCTATGTTGTATTGGTGAAAGAAGATCTATACATAATTTTATATTTAAGTATAAAAACAAAGCATATTTGTATGAAAACGGAGAAAAAGAAGGTTTATTAAAAAGAGAAAAACAAATGTCTCATATTAAGAAAAAAATTATTCAATATGATTTAGATATGAATGTTATAAGAATATGGAATTCAATAACTGATATACATAATGAATTAGGTTATGATAGAGGCACAATTATTAATAATTGTAAAGGAAGAACTGCCACGAGTCATAATTTTATATGGAAATATTTTAAGGAAGAGTCGGTTGCTTAAACTTACTCTTCTATTTTATTGGAATAAAAAGGAAAGGAAGTGACTTTGTGCCAAGAGTCAAAGAATATGAAATCGAAGATATAAGTAAGATGACTGTTACACAATGTCGCTCTGCTTATAAAAAATTGGTCAATGAGTATCAAAAAATAAAAAATGGTGCTTATTGTCATGAATGTGGAAAATTCAAAGGGCGTGATAAATTTTATAAGAGTCCAAAAACTGCATCAGGTCTTATTCCTGTTTGTAAAGAATGTCTTTATAAAATAGGAACAGGATATGATGAAAAAACTAAAGAAACACATGAAACAAGAGAAACTGTGATTGAGGCAATGAAAAAAGCTGATTTACCATTTTTAGAAGACTTATATGATAACTCTTGTAGTGCTATCACAAATGAGGTAAGTGGTAAGAAACGTGGCACTGGATATAGTCAAATGATTACATGTTTACAGAGTTTACCTCAATATTTTGGAATGACGTTTGACCAATCTGATTTTGGTGAACAAAATGTCAATGATGTGACAACTGATGTTGCCGAAAATTTTGAAAAGAAACCACAGCAAGTATCTGAAGATGTTGAAGATATGTATATTAAAAATAAACGAAGTGTTCTTAGAATGCTTGGTTATGATCCTTTTATATACGAAGAGGAAGAAGACAAACCTCTTTTATATAGTAAGTTGGTAAATTATTTTGATGATTCATTAAAAGATGATGGTTTTAAATTGGAAGCTGTAATTGAAATAGTACAGTCATTTAAAGATGTAAAACATATAAATGACACATTGGCTCAATATACAAAACAACTACAAACTCATCCAGAAATGATCGCTACTGTAAAATCTCTCACACAGACAAAAAAAGATATGCTTTCCTCTGCCCTTGCATTAGCAAAGGATAACGGAATATCTGAAAATAACAACAATAGAAAAAGCAAAGGTGCTGGCACTCTTACTGGCATCATAAAAGAATTACAAGAAATGGATTTAGATGGTTCTGAGGTAAATACATTCGATTATGAAACTAATATGGCAATTGAAGATATTATGACAAGAAATCATCAGAATCAATTAAAGCAGTTAAATCCTGATGAAAACGATTGGGAAAAAGAAGTTATTCATCAAAAAGGATTGTTATTTAATCTTCAAAAAGAAAGAGATAATGCAGTTGAATTTAGTAGGTTATTGAAAAAAGAAAATAAAGACCTTAAAGATTTTTTATTTGAAAAAGGTCTTATAGATGAGAAAGGGCAAGTAATCGAAGATGGCTGATGATAAAATTGTCCTGATGGGTGATTCTATAAATGAATTTACTCCAAAAAATTTTACTTTTTTCAAAAAACCTACTTATTATGACATGTCTGAATTAAAATTAGAGGGTTTGAAAAAATTCTCTGAAATAATTCAATGGGGGCGCAGAAACCCGGTAAAATTCTGCGAAAGATTTTTCGGCATTGAATTTCTTGATTATCAGAAATATGTATTTATGATGTCATGGATTACTCCAAATGTTGTTTGGTGTATGAGTCGTAATGCTGGTAAAACTACATTGGGTAGCCCATTCCTGATGGCTAAAACAATGTTACTGCCCAAATTTGAAGGCTACATTTTATCAAGCACAGGTTCGCAAAGTATAGGTATGATGAAGAAGATCGAGTCTATTGCTAAAAAAGAAATCGCTTCTTTTACTGGTCTGACAGATGTATTTCTAAACGAACTTGTAAAAAGTTCAAACAGCGAGGGCTTTCGGCACGATCCAGCATCTTACTCCTTTAAACTTTATTCAGGATCGAGTTTGGCTACGGTCAACTCAAATTTTGATGGATCTCGTGGTCGAAGAAGCCGACTTAATTTCTATGATGAGGCATCATATGTATCTGAAGATATGTTCGCTGCTACTCTTCCATTCGTCACTCAGAACAGTGACTTCGCTCTTGGTGGTGATGTTGATGTAACATTACTTCCACCAAATTTCCCAAATCAAGTTGTATGTGCAAGTTCAGCAGGTTCGATGGATGATGTTTTCTATAAAAGATATAAAGAAGCTGCGATGCACTCTATGGCAGGTGATAAGAATTATTTTTGTGCAGATATAGATTGTGAAGTAATTCTTCATGCTACTTATAATGGAAAAGTATATCCTGTTCCACTACTTACTCAAGCAAAGATTGATTCAGAAATGAAGATGAATCCAACTAAAGCTACCCGTGAGTATATGAATAAATTTGATTCAGACCTTGGTGATGATATTGCAGTTAAGAAATCGCAAGTTCTTAGAAATAGTGTTGTCAGACCGCCAATGCTTGTTAATGATGATAATTCTCTTATGGTCATCTGCTTCGATCCCGCCAAAAAAAGAGATAACAGCTTTGTGCTTGTTGGTAAATTACATAGAGATGATAAACGTGGTTGGCTATTAGATGTTGTAAATGGTATCAACCTGATTGATAAAGAAACACAAAAACCACTTACTACTCCTGAACAGGTGACAATGCTCCAAGATATTATGGTTAGATATAACGGATATGGTGTTCCTGATTATAAAAACATTTATGGTATATATATTGATGCTGGTTCTGGTGGTGGAGCTACGCAAATATGTGATTTACTTTTTGATAATTTTTATGAGAAAAATCATAAAGGTGAAAAAGATTATGAACATCATGGATTAATTGATGCAAGCTATGATTATGCTATTCCATATGTAAAAAGGTATCCAGATGCTATAGATGTAATTCGTATGCGTGAGCCTTCTAAATATAAAGCAATTATGTATTCACAGTTATGTGAAATGATTGATCAGGATTTGATTAGTTTTACAGCAGAATATGATTATCATGGCAGCTTAACTATGCTTGAAGAAGAAAATGGGGAAGTTATTGAAAAGAATTATAAATTATCTTTTGAAGAGGAATTGGGATTAAAGCAGCTTGATGCTATGAAAGAAGAATTAACCCATATGTACAAGTATAAATCATCAAATGAAAAAGTAAGATACGATCTTGCTCCTGGTTTTGAAAATATTTTGCACGATGATAGAAGCTACTGCATGGCTTTAATGGGACACTGTTTATTTGAACTTAGAAGTCAAGATACTGTACGTCAGAAAAAGCACACCCAATCCCCATCCGACATAACAAAGATCTTCTCAATAAGAGCGCCAAAAAAAGTGACAAGATTTTAAGAAAGGAGGTATATCACATAATTTGAGTAATACAAAAAACACAAAACAGCCTATAGTACAAAAGGTCTATACAAAAACTGACGAGTCTGGCTATGAAGTAGAACGTAAACGAGCGCAGAAAATAAATTTTGCAAAGTTTCAGGAATTGTTACAGAGGAATGTGGGTAAAACTTTTACAAAAACATTCACTACATATACTAAAGAACTACTTCGAAATTATATCAGCTCGCCAAATAACAGTCAGGATAATCTTAGAGAAATATCACGATTCTTGTGTAGATATTCAATGCTTTATAAGAAACTTCTTATGTATTATCCGTCAATGCCTCTTTTCTATTATAATATTACCCAGTTAAATGATTTTACAAAAGAAATTGATCCAACTAAATCCATTAAAAATTATCAAAACTTATTAAAAAACTTCTCTAAGTTTGAATTGGCAAAAGATTCATATTCACAGATGTATATGGCTTTAAGAGATGGATTTACTGTTTGGGAATTATATGATTCTGATGAAGATGGGAAAATATGGATGCCATTAGATGTTCAGTATTGTCGTATTTATGGTAAGACACAAGATAATCAGTGGATTGTTTATTTTGATGCTGCTTATTTTGATAAAAATGATAATAAAAATTACATCTATGGTGTAAATGATGATGGTGTTGGAACATGGTCTGAACAACATATTAAAGGGTATGAAGATTACAAAAATAATGGTCGTGATTATGAGTGGTATAGATTAGATCCTAATACAGTATTTTGTTTAACTGCGTGTCCAGATGATGAGTTTTATGCTCCTCTTCCATTCTTTCTACCTTTATTTGAATTGATACTTGATGATATTGATTTACAAGAATTGATTAATAATCGTACAGCACTTGAAAATTATGTACTTCTTGTAAGTAAAATCCCAACTATTCCTAATTCTGATAATGTTGACGACTTTTCATTAAGTCTTGAACTTGTTCAACAAATGCAAGCGCTTATTGATGAAGTTGTCCCTGAATTGGTCGGTACTGCATATAGTCCAATGGATTTAGAGATGATTACATTCCCTAAGTCAAATACAACAGAAGCGAATAATGAATTAGCACAGTCTGTTCAGAATATTTTTGCGAACGCAGGTGCTTCTCAGCTTGTTATTAGTGGTGGTTCAAGTACAAATTCGGTTGGACTTAAACACGCTATTCAAAATGATATGAGCACTTGTTGGATTCTAGTTAATAAAATTGAGTCTTGGTATAATCATTATATCAAAAATGTTCTATCTGATGGATATTCATTTAAGATACATAAAATCACTTGGTATAACCAAGAAGAATATCAGTCTGCGATGAAAGATGCAGCTACTCTTGGTGGTTCAGCACTTGATTATCTTACAAGTCTTATGGGAAACCCTTATGAAGCTTATTGTAAATTAACTTTTGAAAATGCAATTGGAATTAAGAATTTAATGATTCCACTTCAGACTTCATTTACCCAGTCAAATAAAAAGGATTCTGGTGGACAAACCAAGAACGATGATGACTTGTCAGACAGCGGCATAGAAACTAGGGATAACGATAAAAATGCTGGTACTTCAGCAAATAATTAGTTTGAGGTGACACACATGAAAAACGATTCTCAATTTCTATTTACCTCGGATGAGGTAACAAAAAATAACCTAACAAAATTAGGATTCTCAGAAATTCCATCTGGGGATTCTTTTTTTATATTTCTTAATGATTCAACTTTGAAATTCGATGACACTATCCCAATAGATAAAATTGGATTTACAAATAAGTTGATGTTTTAAATCACTCCCTCTTTGGGAGAATTTTCACAGAAGGGAGGTAAAAAACATAATTGAATAAACGTTTACTTACATTAGATGATTTGTGTGAATATTATAGTCACAGGAAGAAATCTATGAAGTTTAGTTCAGAAGAATCTGGCGAGCCAATCGTTGTTCAGATTGCAGGAACATTAAAATTTGAAGATCCAAGTGATTTAACTGCTGGACTTACACCTGTCAGATTGCAAGCATGTCATACTGAGCGCAACTTGAATCGCAGCTCTATTTCATACGAAGTAATGCATGACAAACTATTGCCAACATTTAAGAATCGTCCAATTCTAGGATATATCCATGATGTAGATGGAGTTCCACAGTTTTATGGACATAATGCCCATGAAGAGGACGGAGAAATTGTATATGATGAAATTGCTGTTGGTAATATTCCAGAAACTAATAACGCAGAGCTTGTATATGATGAAGAAAATGATAGATATAATGTTATGATTGATGGCTATTTGTATGACGAATATACCAAAGCAACAGAAATTGTAAAACGTGAAGAAGAATGTCCATGTAGCGTAGAAATTTCTATTAAGTCTATGAGCTTTGATGCAAAAAATCATACATTGATTATCGAGGACGGTTATTTCTCAGGCGTTGCAATTCTTGGATATGATAACAATGGTAATAAAGTTCAACCTGGTATGGCAGGTTCTAATGTGAAATTAAAGGATTTCTCAATGTCTAATAATTCTATTCTAAATGAATTATCTAATGATGAACACTCTAAATTAATTGAAACTCTGGATAATCTTAACAAAACTTTATCCAGTCTCAATATAAATTCAAAAACTAATCCAACAGTTGAAAAATTTGAGAAAGGAGGAAGTACAGAAATTAATATGACAAAATTTGAAGAATTACTGGAAAAATATAATAAAACTGTAGAAGATATTACTTTCGGGTATGAAGGTTTATCTAATGAAGATCTTGAGGAAGTATTCTCTACTACCTTTGGTGAATCAGAATCTACACCTGAGACAGTTTTAACAGAGTCAGATAAATCAGATGATGATACTGATAATGGAACAGACGATAGTACTACAGATGAGCCAGATGAGTCAGACGACACTGACAACACAGACAACACTTCGGATGATAATGATAAGGACAAAGATACATATTCTAAGACTTTTGAGTTATCACACGAAGATGTACGCTCTGCATTATATCAACTCTTAGCTCCAATCGAGGAGACATTAAATGAGTATTACTGGATTATGTCTGTATATGATGATTATTTCATTTATGAGTCTTGCTGTGGAAATTACTACAAACAGGCTTACACAAAAGAGAATGATACTATTGCCTTTGATGGTGAACGTCAGGAAGTATTTGCTGAGTTTGTAACTGCCGATGAGAAAGCCGAGTTAGAAGATATGAGAGCTAATTACTCTTCTATTTCTGAAAAGCTTGCTAGATATGAAGAGGCAGAGGAAATCGCAGATAAGATGACTGTTTTCGAGGATCAGGCATATAGCAAATATCTTGAGACGGATGAGTTTAAGAAACTCATGGATGTTGAAAATGTAAAGAAATTCACAAAGGATGAATTAGTTGAGAAAGCAGACGCAGCTCTTGGTAAGGTAGTAAAAACTACAAAGACATTCTCTATGGATACAGAGGAATCACATAAGGAGACAAAGCCATCTTTCTTCGCATTTGCTAGAACTGAACATGAATCATCATTCTTAGATGGATTACTTAAGAAATAATTAAAAATGAATATTAACAAATCAATCGGAGCGTCAATAGACGTTCTTTTTTATTGCAAATAATTTATTAAACAAGGAGGAAATTTAAATGGCAATTTTTACTAATTTAGCTGCAAAAGAAGTCGATAAACACGGGCTTTTCGAGAGCAGCAATTTATGGTCAACAGATATTGGTTCAAATTTTAGTGTTATTGTTCGTGATACAGAAAATGGCAATAAGCCAATTGCGGTAGATAACGGTGTAGGAATTTGTGTACTTGAATTTACAGGTAATGGTCTTGAGGAAAGATATGGTCGTATTGCAAAGGTTGGCGACAAAATCGCTGTAACAGGAGCACCAGCATTAGTTAAGACAGCTCTTACAACTGAACAGGGACAGGCTTATAACTACACAAATCCAGCAGGTAAACCAGTAAAGACATATGAGATTCAGGACGCATCTGTGCATACAGATATTTTCGGTGTCGCTGACTATCAGTTCAATGATGATTCAGAAGGCAAGGTTAAAGTAGGAAACCTTGTAACTGTTGATGGAAAGGGTGCATGGAAGGCTTCTGAAGCAAGTGAGCTTGCTACTCTTAAAACAACTAATGGATTCATTGGAAAAATTCACAGTATTTCAGTAGGTACATATTACACAATCGTTAGAATTCAGGTTCTACAGAACAAGGAAATCGCAGGGTAATTAGAAGGGAGGAACAAATTAGATGAAAGATATTACATGTTTTAGTGCAAATACTTTAGCACAGTTCGACAACAAATATGAGAACATTGTTACATTCAATTCACTTATGATGGACGCAGGTAATAATGTGTATGATAAGTATTCAAAAGAGGATACACAGACTATTATCAGAAATCAGTTTGATAAGATTCTTGGTCTTAACTTTAGAGAAGCTAATTCTATGAAGCGTAGACAGGCATGGAGAGAGCATAACAAAGAAATTGCAACACTCATTGAAAATATTGTAGTAGATAAGATGAATTCTGGTTGGAACACAGCTAATGCTCGTTTCATGGAATACATTCAGGATGTAAATATTGCAGAGGGTGACGCAAATGAGTTCTTTGTAAATGACAATTCACTTCTTACTGTGTCTAAATTCAATGGTTCAACACATGACATTATTAGACAGGCTGTTAAACCAGGTAAAGCATTCTCTATTGATACCTCTTTCTATGGAGTAAAAGTATACACAGACTTTGTATTATTCCAAACAGGCAGAATTGATTTCGCTGAACTTGTAGATAAGATGTACAAGTCAATTGAACAGAACAGATACGCAGCTCTTTATACAGCATTCATGTCTATGGATCAGTCTCTTCCAACAGATATGATTTCTGAAACTAAGGTTGAGGAAGCAACAAAAGATGCAATTCTTGCTCATATTGAGTATGTGGCTTCTACAAGCGGAAAGGATGTAATTCTCGTGGGTGCTCGTCCAGCTATCCAGAAGCTTCAGAGTACAGTAAATTATAACTTATTCTCAGATTCTATGAAAGATGAAAGAAATAAGAATGGTATTCTTGGTAACTGGGAAGGTTATGATTGTCTTCCACTTGCTCGTGTTAATAAGGCAGGTACAAGAGAAAATGTATTCTCTGCTGATGATCAGAAGAAGATTTATATTCTTCCAATTGATCCTGAGTTTAAACCTATCAAGAGAGTAAATGAAGGTGATGTTGCATACTATGAGACAGGTATGGACGGTCTGAAGAAGGATATGACGGTTGATGCTGAGCTTGTATATCAGGAAGGTATCGGTGTTGTTGTTGATGAACTCTTCGGAGAGATTAAGATTAAAAATTCTTAATTGCACAATCGTATAAATATTTTAAGGAGAGTGTTGTTTAATGCACTCTCCTATTTTGTAAGGAGAAAAAGGAATTATGAAAATTTTTGAACTTGCGAATGAATTAGGTGTTACACCTAAAGAACTTATTGCATTTTTTAGAAAACAGGATTATTCGGTATCTAGTCATATGCAAAAAGTTACCGATGAAATGATTGACTTAGCTCGAAAAGAAATTGTTGTTTCTAAGGATGCTAAAAAAAAAGCTCGAATAAATGAAAAATCCGAGACAAAAAAAATTATCTCAGAAAACAAAGTGCATAAATCATATAATCCAGATGATGAAATTCCATGTAAAAGTGTTACGCCTTGGAAACTTACAGCGGTTGGCGTAGATAAAAACACTATTTATCATTGGGAATATTTTGGAGATATCGAGTATTTAAAATATCGTGATTTACAGGCTCTGAGACGAACTGAATATATTACAAAACCTAATATTTTAATTATGGACGCAGATCTGCGTAGTCAGTGGGGGCGTGAACTTGGAGATACATATAAATATTTTGATAATATTGAATATCCAGAAGAGTATTTTGATAAAACAGATGAAGAGTTTGAGGAATTACTTAACAAAGCTCCAACTTGGCTTGGTGAAATAATCAAGACTACTGCAATGGCGATGATTCGTGCAGAGAATTATCCATCTATTAGCAAAATTATTCTTATTGATAAAATATTGGGTACTTGTATTAAAGATTTCTTATAAAAGGAGGTAACTTATGCCTTCTCTTAAATACGAAGATATATACAAAAGAGCATTAACAATGATTAATGATCTTGAACTTGCAACTTATACAGAAGAAGATTTTTATAGTGTTCTCTGTGAATGGCTGCATACAACTTCTTCTTTTCCACTTCTTAGAAAAAAATTCAGTACTTATTCTTTTGATGATGAAATAATGAATATTAATTTTACATTAACAAACAGTGTAGATGATTTCTATGATTCCGAATTTGTTAAAACTATTTTGGCAAAAGGAATAATCATAAATTATTTCCCATCAAAATTAGAGAATACAAAGAATTTGGCAACTATGATTGGTGGCAAGGAAGAGAAAAAGCTTATAGATAATTATTCAAAAAATATGGAAAGGCTCACACAATTAAAGCGTGAATGGGAACTCGAATTGTCTCGTCACACTTATTATTTTGGTGAGTATGGTGGATCTAATGGATAATTTAGTTCCACATAAATATGGAGAATTTAAAATTTCTCAAATTGACTACTATAAGCAGAAATTACGAAAAAAAATATTTTGGCTTGTTCTGTATACAGATAAAAACACCAAAGAAGATTTTGAAAATATAGATGTCGTAAAATATCATAAGAATCTATTATTTGAAATTTCTAACTGTAATAAACTATTATTTTATCCAAAGGATTTTGTAGAAATTATTAACAGTCTTGAATGCGCATTATCTGTATTACAGTCAGATAACTTTAATTTCAATCAATATAAAAAACTTGTATTTGATGCAGGAGCTTTGCTTCAGAGGATGAAAGTTGGTGATGAGTAATGTCTGTATATGATTTTTATCAAAGAAAAATGAAAGTCAACACTTGTTCTACTGGAAAGAGCTATCCTACATTGGGGGAAAAGCTAAAATCTGATTCAGATATGCTTATGAATCTTACGTGGGACGGGGATATTCAGAGTAAACAGTGTTTTATTTACGACCATTTTCATGATGACTTCTTCACAGATGAACATGGAATCACACGTTCTCTTGCTGAAGGTATGACTTATGAAAATACCAACAAAACAAAGATTGACGCTAAGTTTATTATTAAATCATATCAGTCAATGGATAAAGACCAAGTGGAATACTATCTTATGTTTCGTCCAAGTCAGCCTGTTAGATTCAATGAAGGTGATGACCTTTATTATTATGAGAAAATTCATTCAAAGTATAATAGTGAATTTCCAATTGGACTCTGGTGCGATATTCCTGACGATAGAGGGGTATATCATAAATGGTTAATTTGTAGAAATGAGCCAGCGAATCAGTTTCCAAAATATCTCGTATTGCCTGCAAATTATGAATTGATGTGGGTGGAAAAAAGTGGGACACAAAGAATTAAAAGACGTATGTGGTCTGTGTTAAGAATGCAATCATCGTAAAATGTATGCGCTTCATATTGGAAACAATATGTCGAAAGTTTTCTTACGCTGGAAGTTTACAATGCCAATTACACTACAACATAAGGATGAAATATGCCTAAGTGTGAATGTGGTCGAAAGACAGAAAAAGTAATTGGATGGCATATGCTGCAATAAAAGCATTATGTTTTCATAATGTGCTAAGTGCTATTAATAAGTAATAATCAGCTGCGAAGCCTCGAACAGAGGAACGTTCAACGAGCATGTACCCAAGTGGGTTAATGGAAACCACCTAAGTTCTATTTTTAGAATATGGTGTTGATATGCTCTGACCTTCTGTAGAGATACAGAGAAAATAAAATTATAAATAGAGAATAGTTAATTAGACGGGACAGTGGGTTGCAAACCACTTTTACTTACTCCTAATAAGTAGATTACCGTCTTTTTATATTGCAAATTTTTAGGAGGAATAAAGCAATGAAAAACGGAATACCAAATTATAATGAAATAATTTTTACAAAAGAACAAAAAGAAGAAATTGTTAGATTATATGTAGAAGAAAAATTATCAACTACTAAAATAGGAAAGATTATGAATTGCAGTTACAATAAGATTTATCGTATATTAGATGAATTTGGAATCAAACGTGTCAATAATGGAGCAAGAAAATATCATATTAATGAAAAATATTTTGATTGTATTGATACTCCAAATAAAGCTTATATCGTTGGTTTAATGTGTGCAGATGGATGTAATTTTCCACCAAAAGGAACGGCTTTTATTTCATTACAAGAAAGCGATAGAGCATTGCTTGAAGATATCAATAAAGAATTGGAAAACGAAACACCTTTAAGAATCGTAGACCAATCAAATAGACACGAGAATAATTACTCTTATAACAATATGTGTACATTGAATATGTACAGTATACATATATGCAAATCATTAGAGAATTTAGGTATTGTAAGAAATAAAAGTTTAATACTTGAATTCCCTAATATTGACGAAAAATTATATCCACATCTATTACGTGGTTATTTTGATGGAGATGGCAGTCTTTATCAATATGTCAAAAATGAAAATAACAAAAGAATTACACTAACATTTACTTCAACTGAACAATTTTGTAAAAAGATAAAAGAAATTGTAGAAAAAGAACTTGGTATTTATTGTGGTATTTATGATGCATCATGTCATAATGGAATAACAAAAGTTGCTAGTTTATCTGGATCATCAGCTATTAAGCTTTTGGATTGGATGTATGCAGATGCAGATTTATATTTACAACGAAAATATGACAGATATATCGAATATACCGCAGCATAAATTATAATTTTATCTTTATTGAATTAACGAATCAATAAAGTAACACAATGATACGATTGGAACTTACACAGATTTAAGATTTACACATGTTGATAACCAAGATAAAATTTGGCTACCAATGAATGATATTACCAGTAAATTCTGGTATACATCAGAGGATTCAAAAAATATGCGTCTATTAGTTAGCACATTATCCGATCACCCGTCAGCATGGACTGTGACAAAATGTGAAAATGTTCAACCATTCGGGATACAAAAATTAACTATTTATAGTAATTTCTTTAACGAGCATACTGATTATGTCAATCTTGAAACAGGTGAAATGTATGCGAACTATTTCGATTCAGAAATCGCCCCAACAGATCCATCTACTCCAACCACTCCCCCATCTTCTATCGCAGTAAAAATTTCAGCATCCACTTCAACAATTAAAGTTGGTGGCTCTTATAAAAATCTTACAGTAAATCTATTCAATGATTCCAATGAAGATATTACAACTGAATACGCTGATGCAACCTTTACATGGACTTGCTCTATTGATAATAAAGATTGGACTGATAAAGTTACATGGCGAGCTGGTACAGAGTACAACCAAAAGAAAGTAAAGTTTCCTAATGATACTTCTGTTATCGGCAAAATATTGTCTGTTAAGTGTGAAATTGTTAAGGATAACTTGCCGATTGAATCTGAAATTTTGTCGTTAGAATTAACTGAATAGGAGGTGTTTTATGGCAGAAAAATTAATTACAAAAAATGATTTGTTAAATAAACTTCGTGCATATAGAACTACTCCTGACGATGATAATATTTTATATAAGCAAAAAATCAAAAACGCTTTATTATCAAACCCATGTCTATTATACGCATTAAATGAAACCGAACTTGAATCTGAATTGTTTGATAAAAATGGAAATATAAATTGGGAGTGGAATGAAGAAACAAAGGAGTATGAACCTCTCGGCGAATGGGATCGATACTTCGGTGAAAATTCTAATATTCGTTCTTCATTATTTATTCCAGATACGCAGACAGAAGTTAAACATTATCTTTGTTACCAAGTTGGTTTTGATGAACTTCCAAGATATTCTCCAATGTACAAGTATACCGAAATTACTTTCACGATATTTGTGCATGGTGGAGACAGAGTAGACAAACTTACTGGTTTACAACGTCATGATTTAATTGCTTCTATTATAAGAGAACGATTTAATTGGTCAAGTATATTTGGTCTACAAACAAAGCTAGTCTCCTCAAAAGAATCAACGATTGACAATATTTATGTTGTAAGGACATTAGTATTTCAAATTTATGATTCTAACAGCACAGTTTATACACCTTACAAAGAAGATTCTTATATAAGGAATAATGATTATTGGCAGTAGGAAAAGAAGAATATTTTGAAAATGACGAATTAAAAATTTATAGAGGAGAAGATTTTGTTGTTTCAAAATATATAAAAATACATCAACCAACATTGGGAGAAATATGTGATTATGGAGAACAGAGTTATTGGTCTATGTTGTATAACTTTACTGCTACACCACAATCTATGAAAGCTCAATTATGGTATAGTTTTAATCAATTTGATTACACAACAATAACCCCATATCAATTATTTTATTCGTTATTGTTTAAGCTATTCCCAAAAGATAGAACAAAGATTTTATTTGGTGATTTAGACTTTTCTAAATTTACTCTTAAAAAAAGAAAAGATGATTCTATTGTGTTGTGTCAAATAATTAATAATGAATTAGTTTTATTTGATGAATATACTTACGAATTAATTATTGATTATTTATGTAGATCTCATTTTATTGAGCGTGATTTGCAAATCCCAGCAAACGATTCTACGAAAATGATACTTATTGAAGATGCAAAAGAAGAATTAGATAGAAATAGAAGTAAAGAATATCATTCTAAACTCAAGAATCTTATTTCTGCAATGGTCAATAGCGAGGGTTTTAAATATAATCACTCTCAAGTTTGGGATATGAAAATTAATGCATTCATGGATTCTGTAAAAAGGATTTCTAAAATAAAAAATTCAGATTTATTACTTCAATCTGGATACTCTGGTTACGGAGTTAATTTAAAAGAAGTAGACAAAAATCAATTAGATTGGATAGGAGAACTCGATTAATCGAGTTCTTTTTTATTTGCCAAAAAATCAAATAAAAGGAGGAAAAACAAATGGCTTTTAATCCAAATGAATTAATTCTTGAAAGAATTAGATCAGTAGAAGAATATGATCCTGCAACAATGGAACTTACTGGTAGATATACGCAGGTCGAAGATCCATCTCTTAAAACAAGCGCGGATAGCACTGATGTTACAGATGCTATGGGTACACCTATTCAGACATTTTATACTGCTCAGAAGGCGACATTTGAGTTTACCAACTCACTCTTCTCGCTTGATCTTGCTGCATCTCAGTTTGGCTCAACAAAGACTGTTGCAAGTTCGACAAGTAAAATTAAGATGCCTGTATCTGAAGTAATTTCAATTGGTGCTGGTGCTACAGTTGAACTTAAATATGTTCCAGTTGGTACAAAGGGTGCAGAAGTTAAATACGTAAAAGTTATCAACGATAATAATACTTTCGGCGATACTTATGTGGTTTCTGCTACAAAGGGTGATGGTAAGTTCACGATTGATGCACAGAATAGAACAATTACCCTTCCAGAAGGTACAACAGGACGTGTGTTTGTAAACTACGAAAAGGAAACAACTACTGCGGTTCAAGTTGTTAAGAGAACTGATGGTGTCCCTGAAGTTAAAACACTTCTTATTCATGCAATCTTCCACGATCCATGTAATAAGAACTTAGTATATGCAGGTATCATCCGTTGCCCAAGAGCGCAGATTGACCCTTCAAGCGTGGAACTTTCTCTTAAATCCGATGGTAAACATCCAGCTTCATATGTTTTAAACAAGGAATACTGTGGTGCAGATGGCAACTTATTTGATATTTTAGTATCTGAAGATTAATTAATACAAAACCCCTGCTACTATGCAGGGGTTTTATTCTTAGGAGGAACAATATATGGCATTAGAAAACAATGCAGTTTGTGCGATTTGTGGAAAACCGTACAGAGTTTGTCATACTTGTCAGAATATTAAATCTTTTTTACCATGGCGTACAATTACAGATACTCTTCCACATTATACAATTTATCTTGCGATTTATAATTATAATTTAACAAAAGATAAAGCAAAAGCAAAAGCAGAACTATCTGAATGTGATTTGACAGAGTTAAATAATTTCGACAAAGATGTTAAAAAAATTATAGAAGAAATTATGGCAGAGGATAAAACTGCTGAGACAAGTAAAACAAAACCTCAATCCACAAAAACAAATAAAGTGGTAAAAAATAATGATAATGAATAGTAAGTTTGTAAAATTGTAGGCTATACCGTTTACTATTCAGTATTCAGTATAGCCTATTTTTTACGCTTACGTGATAGACAAGAATGGAGTGAATGGAAATTAAAGAATATAGTGATGTATTCAATTGGGAATATGAAACAGAAGATGTAAGATTTATTCCAAATATGGCTCAAAATTATATGTATTTAAACTCGTCTTTATCAAAAGGGCAACTTGTAGATATTATTCCAGGTCAGAATAGACGAGTTGTTTTTGTTTGGAAGAAATCTAAGGAAATGAATGAGTTATATAAATTATGGTGCAATTGTACTTATAAGGAGGATTAAAATTATGACAGATTTATCATTTTTAACAAATTTTACAGTACCGATTATTGTTGGGATTTGCTTATGCGTAGGATATGTATTAAAAAATATTGTTACAACGGATGTGGTTAATAAGTATATTCCACTGATTATGGCAGTGCTTGGTGTTACATTAAATACATGGATGAATATGAGCTTCACACCTGAAATTTTACTTGGTGGACTTGTATCTGGTCTTGCTTCTACTGGTTTGTATGAAGCCTTCAAGAATTTTTTAAAAAAGTAAAGAATGGATGGTATGTATGAGTGCAGGAGATACAGAATTTAGCGCAAATTAATTATGTGCTTGTTATACTTGGTTTATTCGCCATTTTGTTTGCTGCTAAGGAAGTTATCGAAATATTTGGTTATTTTAAAAAGAAACTTAGACTAAAAACAGGTATTGACGAAGATAAAGAGACAATAGAAAATCGTATTAAAACGCTTGAAAAACACGATAATTGGCAGTATCAGGAAATTTTGAAAATATCTAAAGGTATAGATGATATTAAAAAGTCTTTAGATATAAATGAAAAAGAAACTAATCAGAGAATTATTGTGCAATATGGTGCTGAACTTTATAATCTACATAGTAAATTTATGGCACAAAAATATATTACAAGAGCAGGATTAGAAACATTTCAATTATTAGCAGATACATATATTGCTTGTGGTGGTAATCACTCAATTAAAGGAAAGATAATTCCTGAAGTAATGGCTTTGCCAATTAAAGAAGATTAAATTTTATAATATCACATATTTGGTAAACTTTGCTTAACATATATTTATGTATAATACTAATATAAAATAAATTATTGGAAATACTTTATGTATATGAAGAACAAAGTTGATGAATATCGTTGTAAACAAAATATGACATTACAGCAATTATCAGAAAGAACAGGTATTTCAAGAACCACTCTTTCAAAAATTGTAAATAATCAAACAAATGATATTTTATTAAGTCATGCAATCACCTTATCTCGTGTACTTAAAGTAAATCTATATGAATTATTCTGTATACAGAAATAATGGAGGAATGTTTATGACATATTTTAATTTAATTTGTGAGGAGTTATGTATAACTGGCGGTAAGGTTATACATATTGACACTAATGTTGCAAATCTTGAAGAGGTTCACAAGATAGTAACTGATAATGCTGACAAATATCCTAATAGTAAGTGGGAACTATATCCTATGCAATTAGTAGTATAAGCACAATTAAAATAACAATTAAATATTATTAAAAGAAAGAGCGGTTTCTTCGGAAGCTGCTCTTTTGTTATGTAAAGGAGTGAAAGGAAATAGCACAGAATCCAGGAAAGATTTTTGAACAGTCGATTAAAGATTCTGTCCCAAATACGTGTTGGATTTATCGTTTCAGGGATAATGCAGCATCGTTTGGGAATGGAAATAATACTAGATTTGCTAGTAGTAATATTTGTGATTATCTTCTATTTGATGATGATTCAAGAACATTGTATTTGCTCGAATTAAAATCGACTCAATCAACAAGTCTGCCATTATCAATGATTAGAGATAATCAGATTAAATCTCTGCAAGAAGCAAGTGAGCATAATCTTGTCGCAGGATTTATTTGTAATTTTAGGAACGAAAATAACGACACATTCTTTATAGAAATCTGTGATTTCGTAAAGATGATGGAGAATATAAATAAGAAGTCGTTTAATATTAACGACTTGAAAAATAATAACGCTATTCAAATAAATAGCAGAAAAAAACGAACTAGATATACATATGACATTCAGAAGTTTGTCAACGAGTCACATTTGTAAAGGAGACAAAGGAATATGAAAATTTTAGAATTTGTAGAAAGATACAACAACATGGCAACTCAGCAGTTAAAGGATAGATTTATTAAGGAAAAAGTTAAAATTACACCATATGTATCAATCATCAAGAAAGATGCTTATGCACAGTTGATTGTAGATAAAACAACATTTGAGCAGGAAGCTTATGATGACAATGGAAAAACAAAGTATCGTAAAACAGATAAGATTAGAATCAATTCTGTTGCTCAGTACATACAGTTCTGTCGTGCCGTTATTGAATTATATACTGATCTTGAGATTGAAGATGGAAGTTTTATTAAGGAATATGATGCACTTAAATCATCTGGCTTACTTGATATTTTAATGGTTGGTTCTAATAAAGTTGATCCACTTATTCCTATGAGTGAATTAAGTGAGTTTAAGACAATTTTAACAATGAAACAGTCAGACACTCAGTTTAATGAGACAACTACTCAGGCGTTTATTAGCAAACAGATTGGAAGGATTTCTGATTTGGCAAATGCTACTCTCACACCACTTGTTGATGTTGTGAATAAGAAAGTTGATAGTTTATCCAATGATGAGTTGAGAAAGATTCTTGATGATTATAAACTTAGCAGTACCGCAAATTTTAAAGAGGTATAGAATATGGTATCAAATAAGCTATTTTATATAGAAGAATGTTGGTTTAATCTTCCAGATGATTTCAACGGAACTTGTGGAGAAGCTTTAATGCTTTTAGCAAAATATAGATTAGAACAGGAAAACAAAAATAAAATTGGGGCAGAGAACGAACTTTTGAAAAAGGATGATGGATCAGAAGACTTATATACCACTCTTGTTTCTAAGAATGATAGAAAAGCTACGTTAGCCCATGCATTTTTAAAATTAGATGAAGAAACAAATACGTATATAAATGTATAAGAAATTCAAATTTCATGAGGTGTTTATACTTATAAAATCGAAAAAGCCGTGACTGGCTGCCACGGACTTTCCCACTTTCCTTGTTCGAGTAATGGTCGTCACCAAAACTCAGCTCCTATCCGATTTTATTAGTTCTCATCTCTGAATAGAATTCCAATCAGTACGCAAAGTACATTAAAGAATCCTGAAATGAAAGCTACTTGAATAGCCTCGCTCATACTTCTCTCCTTTCGTGATAGGCACGAGATTCAATTGGTAGAGTTGAGCTGTATGAAAATGTATACGAAGTATAAATATCACCTTCGCCTTTCTGTACCAAAAGGTACTCGAATAGGGTTAATAGTTACATAAAAATGTAAGTACTTACAGATAGGATTATATCACAGATTGTTGAAGAAATAAACAGGCTCTATATGTGTGAAAGCGTATAGGGTTTTTCTTATGGAGAGTGGTTATACCGCTCTCCTATTTTAGTGTAAAAATAGTGAAATTATAGTGAATTTTTTGGAGGTGATTAGATTGGGACTAAATAAAGACACTATTAAATATTTGGAAAAACAGGCTCAAAAAAAAGCTTCCGAATTGGCACACGAAGCTCAACAGAGATTAACAGATGGCTATGTGTCGTTTATTGATTTATATTATAGCGATTATACACCACAACAGTATGTAAGAACACATAACTTATACAGGTCTTATAACAAATTTTATAAAAATAGCCACGGTACTATTTTTTATGGTGGCGTTGAAGTAACACCTGAAAGAATGTTTGATAACTATGACCAAATTACACCTTCAGATCTTATGTCTGAATTTATTTACAATCCGAAAGGTACTTATCATGGTTGGTATAACATTCCTGCTAGTTTCAGCGTGTATAGAGAAATACATAAGTATCATGAACGGTTAAAGGATGAATATAGAAAGCGTTGTACAGTTTAGAAAGGATGTGAATAAATGGCTAATTCAGATATTATTAAGATTGGTTTTGATTATAGAGCTAGTCTTGAACAGTTTGAAAAAGAAACAAATGGTGTATTCGATGGTATTAGTAATAAAGCTGGTAAACAAAAAATCACAATTCAATTAGATGCAAAAGATGATAAAGTAATTGATAAAATTAAGGAATTACAGAAACTCAAATTAGATAAGTTCACATTCGAGTTTGGTGATTCTGGATTAAAAGAACAGCTACAGACATTTGATAAATTAGAGAATAAGATTAATGAGATTATTAGTTTATCAAAAGGAATTGACTTATCATTTAATACCAAAAACAAGACAGAAGCTTATAACCAATTAAAAAAATATGCAGATGCTTTTAAAGAATATTATGGTAATGAAGAAGCAATGGCTACCAATGCAGGTGCAAAGGCTGGTTATGCGTATTACAAAGCCTATGAAGAAGCATTGCGAAAAGGTGTTGCACAAAGCAAATTAGAAAAAGTTACTGTCGATTTTGATGTAAATGATTCAATTTTTAGCAAAGAGAGAATCGTTGAAAATAGAATTAAAGAGTTCGAAAATTTTCAAAAGTATGGTAATGCCGATGAAAGTAACTTAATTGCAGAAATTACATTACTAGAGAATCGGCTTTTGAAATTTAATTCTGCTTATTCTCAAGTGAAGGCTAATTTAGGTAATGCACCAATTACACCCGAAATCACAAAAAACATTGAAGAATATGTTAGGTTATTAGAAATTGCAGAAAGCAGAGCAAAAGATGCAGAATTATTTGGCTATCCAAGCGAAGATATCAATTCAGATAAAGATCTTGCAAATATGTATCTTGACTTTGCAAAAGAAGATGCTACTGCTGAAAATAAAAAATATATTGAATCATTAAAACAAGAAGAGACACAAGCTATTGCTACTGCTGAAGCTGAACAGAAATTAGCAGAAGCTCAAAATGAAACAGTTTCTAATACTTCTAATTCAAATAATTCTCAAATTGAAGAGTTAAAATCTGATATTCAAGAGGTAAAAACCGAACTTGGTGATGTAAAAGATAGAATTTCTTCTATTGAATCGAATGGTTTTGAAAATGTACGAGATGATGTTGAAAAGACAAAGGAATCTGTAAAAGAACTTAACAGCGAACTTGCAGAAATGAAATCTAACCTCTCTTCTACTCCACAAGAATCGAATATTTCATCTGGAATGAAAGACGCATTTCCTTCTACTGAAGCTACTGCTTCTGTTAAAAAAGTTGCTGATGGATTTAAGGAAGTTAAGCAGAAAACAGAGAAAGCTACTGAATCTGCAAAGGATTATGTTCGAACTATTTCTCAAGTGGGGGAATGGAATGTTGATTCAAAAGTGAGTGTTGTTAAAGAAAAAAATGATGGACAACTTGAGACATGGAGTTATGACGCAAAACGTGGTAAAAAAGATATAGCTTATGATAAAGATGGTAATATTAACTATGGTGATCCAATCATAACCACTATATCAAATTACAAACAGTTAGAACAAACCATCGTGAAAGCCGATGATAAACTTCGTGATTTAAAAAAAACTTTAAAAGACACAAAAGAAATTAATCCTAATGCATCTACTGAAAATATTGAAAAACAAATTGAATATCAAGAAGAATATATTTCACTTCTTGAGAAAACAGTAAAAACAATTTCTAAAAGCGATGAATATTTCTTGAATGGGCAGCAAATTATTGATACACGAAAGAAAGCTGCTACTGAGTATGATCTTAAACAAGGAACAAAATCTGATATAGCCAATGCAAAACAAAGTGCAAAAGCAAATGAACAGGCGATAAGACAAGAGCAGAAACTTACTGACGAATTAAGAAAACAGGAAGAACAAGCAAGAAAAACAGCTTTATCTTATACTGAGTCAGCAAGTAAAAAATTATCTGATGCTATTTCTAAATATTCATATGGTGATTCATCTGACGCAACCGCAATGATGAAACAGATGAATCGAGGGTTATCAAATTTTGGCGATTTATCCAATATAAAATCCAATATTAAAAATTTCGATTCTATTGTGGATGCAATTATAACAGACTTAAAGCATAGCCATGAAGAATCTTTATTTGCTTTAAATAATGAAATTAAAGCCGAGGAGACAATGCAAAAGCAGAAAGATGCTTTTAATAAGTCTAATCTTAATGCTATTGATATGGAGATTCAAAAGCGAGAAGAAGAAGCAAAAGCATTTTCAAATTCATTAAAGGCTCAAATGGAGTCTCAGCAACAAGCCGAGTCTCAGATGTCTAAGCTAGAAAGTACATTATCAAAATATCAAGCTAAGAAAGATAGTTATGATGCTACTATTGCAAGGCTTAAAGATGGCGGTTGGACAAGTGATGAATATTTAAAAAATGTACAGGCTGTTAAGGATGCTGTCAAGAAGTATGAAGATTTACTTAGTGATATTAAAGCTAAAGGCGGTATTGCAAGCGAAGAAGACGTTCAGAAGTTAAAAGAGTACGAAGGCGAAATTAAGAAGACAATTTCTACTGTAACTAATATGTCGGCTTCTGAAAAGGGATATAATTTTGTTTCTGGTCAGAAGGAATTAGATAAAATCCACAAGCTTCTTGAAGAGAATAGTAGAATGTCTTCGGAAGCAAAAAATAAGATTAAAGCTTATTATGCTGAAATCGAAAGTGGAAATCCTAGCATGAGCCTTGATAGAATTCATGGCGAGATTATGAAGATTTATAATGCCGAAGTTGAGGCTGGTCGTGCTGGCAAGAGCATGTGGAGCATTATTAAAAGTAGCGGCTTACATCAGATTGCTGCTCAGATGGCAGGAATGTTTGGGCTTTATGATATTATCAATATTGGAAAACAAGCGATCGGAGTAGTTACAGAATTAGACTCGGCTTTTACAGAAATGAGAAAGGTTTCAGATGAAACTACACAGAGTTTAAAAAATTATCAAAAAACTACTTTTGATACTGCAAACGATGTTGGTACAACTGCAATGCAGATTCAAAATTCCACTGCTGATTGGCAACGACTTGGATATAGCTTAGATGAAGCTTCTGAACTTGCCAAAAATTCTAATATTTATAAAAATGTTGGTGATATGAACATTGATGAAGCGACAGAACATATGATATCTTCTGTTCAAGCATGGAAGTCAGAATTTAATGATGCGGTCACAGCTTCAGAAGAAATTATGAATCGTTATAATAAGATCGGTAATGAATTTGCGATTAGTTCTGCTGATATTGGTGAAGCAATGGAAACGTCTGCCGCCGCATTAAAAGCTGGTGGAAATGATCTTAATGAAAGTATTGGTCTTATAACAGCAGGTAACTTGATTCAGCAAGATGCTTCTACTACTGCAAGTGCGATGAAGATTTTAAGTTTGCGTATAAGGGGCGCAAAAGCAGACTTAGATGCCATGGGCGAATCGACAGATGATTTATCCGATTCAACATCTAAAATGCGAGAAGAACTTAAAGCATTAACTGGTGTTGATATCATGAAAGATGAAAACACTTTCAAATCAACAGCAGAAATTATTCAGGAAATGGGTAAGAACTGGGACAAGCTTACAGATGTTTCAAAAGCTGCTGCTCTTGAAAAATTAGCCGGAAAAAATAGAGCCTCAACCGTTTCTGGTCTTATCGAAAACTATGAAACCATAGGTAAGGTAATTGAGGCTGCTGAAAACTCTGCAAATTCGGCACTTGAAGAAAATGAAAAGTATCTTGAAAGTATTGAAGGTAGAACTCAGAAATTAACTAATCAATTACAGGAATTAGCTTCTGTTTCAATTAAAGATGATTGGATTAAAGGCATTATTTCTGGTTTGACAAATTTATTAGATTTAGTAACAAAACTTGTTGATAAAATAGGAATTGTTCCGACTATTTTATCAGGTGTCGGTATATTTAAAGGAATCAAAACATTTTCTAAGAATCTTGCTTAATCTTTAAAGATTATAACTGAATTCGCTTATATGTTTTTAGTTGGGCAATCATAGATAAGAGAATAACATAATGGCGTTGTAATCAAGTCTATGGATACATGGGATTCTTAATAAAAACTCTGTAAACACTTTAACGGAGTATAAACTATTACATGGAGGAGTAAATGCTTGAATGCTTGGTAGCTTAACAAACTACCCATGGATCACATAACAAACCGTAATCCATATGGTTATATTGGATGAGGTTGCGAAAGTAGAAAAAATTGTATATGTGGATATATGAGAATATCGAGGAGACTTGATAGGTGTCTAAGTATCATTAATAACGGGCAACGAGCAGGACGGTACTCTACATTTTTAATGTTGACCATATGTAGAAATGAAAGGTCATATATAGAGGATAACTATATAAGAGAGCAATCCCCAACGACATACCCATCCTCTAAGTGAGTCATCGCCTTAGTATGACATTCGCTTATAATGCATAGTGTACATTGCGATTTCGGAATTCAGTAATGTATTTGAGTGTGTGTTTCACTCAACTAGAAAATTCCAAAAAGATAACTTATAAAAAGAGAATATAATATTAAGAAGTCCGTAGCATAAACTACGGACTCAGATAAGAATGACACTCTTTATCAATTTCACAAAAAGGATATGAAAAAGGGAGTATCCCAAAGTTTGTGTAAACCTCCAAACTGATGTAAGATAAAATTA
>ERZ1673693.57-NODE-57-length-148695-cov-12.348412_pt1 | contig 148695 bp, 130 predicted proteins | sample MGYA00580223_ERZ1673693 | MGnify/ENA primary metagenome ERZ1673693 (study PRJEB41218, sample SAMN15661741) | gut metagenome | host: Homo sapiens | place: Canada: London | collected 2015-08-20/2019-03-30 | study: EMG produced TPA metagenomics assembly of...
CGCTTTACAAGGACTGGAACGAGGTATTGCAGCACCGGGCAGAAATCGCGGACGGTAAGTGTATCCAGGAAGCGATTTACGGCTTGAAAGAGCCGCCGCAGGAAGAAACCGTTGAGATTATCCGCATGAGCGAGGTTGACACACAGACCGTTGAATGGCTATGGGAGCCGTATATCCCCTTTGGGAAAGTAACCATTGTGCAAGGCAATCCCGGCGAAGGTAAGACCACTTTTGCCCTACGCCTTGCCGCCGCCTGCACCACCGGGGGAACGCTGCCGGGAATGAAGCCCTTGCCGCCATTCCAAGTGATTTACCAGACCGCCGAGGACGGGCTGGGCGATACCGTCAAGCCACGCTTGATAGAAGCCGCCGCCGACCTTGACCGGGTGCTTGTGATTGATGAAGCCAAGCGGGAGCTTACCCTGTCCGATGAGCGCATAGAAAAGGCAATCACGCAGAACGGGGCGCGGCTGATTATCCTTGACCCCATACAGGCGTACATGGGCGAAAAGACCGACATGAACCGGGCAAACGAAGTGCGCCCCATGTTCCGCCGCCTTGCCGATGTTGCCGAGCGTACCGGGTGCGCCGTTATCCTTATCGGACATCTCAACAAAGCTGCCGGAGGGCAGAGCGCATACCGGGGCTTAGGTTCTATCGACTTCCGCGCCGCAGCAAGGAGCGTCCTGCTGATCGGGCGCGTGAAGCGAGAGCCGAATGTGCGTGTTATCATTCACGACAAATCTTCCCTTGCGCCGGAGGGAAAGCCCGTTGCCTTTTGCCTTGACCCGGAAACGGGCTTTTCATGGATAGGCGAATACGACATCACCGCCGACGAGCTGCTGTCCGGCGCGGGCGGCAACAACGCCACCAAGACCGAACAGGCGGAAAGGCTGATACTTGACCTGCTTGCAGACGGGAAAGAGCTTGCCAGCGAGGATATAGAGAAAGCCGCCGCAGAGGCCGGGATTTCTGCCCGTACCGTCCGGGCGGCAAAGAAAAACCTTGACGGGCGAATTATCTCAAAGCGTATCGGCGCAGCATGGTATCACGCCCTTAAAAAGTGAAATGGCAAAATCCAAGTGGCAAAACCCAGATACCTTGCCACTTTGCCACTTCGCCACTTCAACCCCAAAACAGCCGCCCCATGTTACGCATTAGACGCTCTGGAAGCCCCATTTTATAGGGCTTTCAGAGGGAGAAAGCCGCCTATGCGGTACCTTTGTACCTTTACCCCCGAAAACAGCGTCCTATTGCGTAACAGGGGCATTTGCCATGAGCAGAAAGGAGAGACTATGAACAATGAAACCCGCAAGACCAGCACCACCGCAGCCGCTTCCCCTCTGACCGTAAAGGAAGCCCCGCAGCCTGTTATGATAAAGAAAATAGGGAAAACCACCTACCGCGTCAAAATCCATTTCAGCGAAACGAGCAAAGAAACCATGAGCGACAAAATCAAGCGGCTTATTTTGAATGACTGCGAGAGAATTTCTTAAACACCCTTGACAAAGCGTACCAGAAGATACCCTGCTGTCGGCCATGGAAACGGCAGGCAACAAGGAATTTGAAAAGGACACGGAGAAGAAAGGTCTGGGAACCCCTGCAACGCGCGCCGTAATTCTGGAAAAGCTGGTATCCTCCGGCTATGTGCAGCGCAAGGGCAAGCAGATGATTCCTACGGAGGACGGAGTGGCCGCGATTCGCAATATCCCGGACTACCTGAAATCCGCCAGTATGACAGCTGAGTGGGAAAATGACCTGCTGCGGATGGAGCGCGGCGAGATCAAGCCCCACGATTTTATGCAGGGCATCCACGGACTGATCGACAAGATGCTTGCTGACCTGCGGCAGATTCCTACCGTCGTGGTGGCTCCCTATCATAATAAGGTAAGCGTAGGAAGCTGCCCGGTCTGCGGCAACCCTGTACATGAGAGCAAACTCGGCTTTTTTTGTGCAGACCGCAGCTGCAAATTTGCGCTTTGGAAAGAAAGCAGATACTTGTCCAACATGAGAAAGACGCTGGACAAGAAGATGGCGGCAGACCTTTTGAAGAAAGGCCGCACCCATGTAAAAGACTTTTATTCCACAAAGAAGGATAAGACATTCGCCGCTGACCTTGTGATGCGCGTCGAAGATGGCCGCGCACAGTACAGCATGGAATTTCCCAAAGCACCGATGAAAAATAAACCGTAAAGGAGGTTTGACCATTGCCACAGATTAACGATATTCGAGAATTGGCGCAGCAGAACGCCCGATATGTCAGTAACTCGCCACAGGACTGGATGAGTTATCTGGATGTGGCGGCGCGGCTGTACCGCTATTCGTTCACCGATGCACTCCTGATCCACGCGCAGCGGCCCGATGCGACCGCCTGCGCAGAAATGGAACTCTGGAATCAGAAAATGAGCCGATGGGTCAACCGTGGCGCAAAAGGCATCGCGCTTCTGGATGATACCGGACCGCGTACCAAGCTGCGGTATGTGTTCGATATTGCTGACACTCATCTGGTGCGCGGCGGAAAAACACCGCTCTTATGGAATCTGGACAGCCACGAGCATGAGCAGGCTATCTTAGACCATCTGGCAGATACCTATGGTTTATCCCAGACAGACAGCATGAATACTGCCCTGCTGGAGCTGGCACAGCAGTTGACCGCCGACAATCTGGATGAAGCGATGGATGGTCTGGTCTATGAGGTGAAAGACACTTTTCTGGAGGAATTGGACGAAGATAATATCCGCGTCCGCTTTCGGGAACTGATGACCAACAGTATTTTCTATACGCTTTCCCGCCGCTGCGGTCAGGAGCCTATGAATGTGCTGGACGATGATGACTTTATCCGCATCGTGGATTTCAACAAGCTGCAGGTGCTGTCGTTCCTTGGCAACGCGGTTTCCGAACAGTGCGAAGCGGTTCTTTTTGACATTGGCCGTGAGATGCGGAAAATTTACAAAAAAGAAATCACGCAGCAGCTTGAAAAATCTGTTGACAGCTTGTATAATACAAATGCGAACTTTAGCACATTAAAGCGTGAAACCGCAGATACCACGACCAAAGGAGGACAAGAAAATGGAGTTGACGTATTACCGCAAGGGAGATTACCTGTTCCCGAATCTGGCCGTGAAGGACGAGCCGCAGATCATCGGGAAGTACGGGATGCTGCGCAGGACGTATCTGAAAGAGAACCGAAAGAACTGGTATCAGAGTATGCTGATGAGCGGCAGACTGAACCAGCATCTGGCGCAGATCGAGGAAGAAGCGGAGAGCCGGGTGGAAACGCTGCTGGACAGCCTGAACGAGAAGTTCCCGGCACCGAGCAAGGAGCAGGACCCGCTGGCATGGGCGGCGCACCAGAACAACCTGACAGCGATGGCAGAGGAGATCGTCTTGAAGGAATTGGTGTACAATTAACCAAAACGACAACAGAACAGGATTTGAGCGAAGCAGAGGAAGAAATTGCCTCTGCTTTTTCTTTTCCTGATCTGCCGACCGTGGAACAGCAGATCCGCGCCATTGAAGCACCGATCCAGGCGCGGTATGCGGATGAAATTGCACTTGATCCCGAAGTGGTCGATGAAGTTCTGCGCACGGGCAGCAACCGCAGCAAGGGCCAGCTGCGTCTGATCTACAATTTCATGGTTGAGAAAACCCCGGAAGAATACACAGAGTTCGTGAAAAACGAATATGGTACGGGCGGCAAAGGCTTTGAAATTGACGGCGCAAAGTATGCAGTCTGGTTCGATGATTTAGGGCTGCGTGTTGCAGTAGGCAGCACGGCAAAGGGCGGCACGCTTGTCAATGCGTTTTTGTCGTGGGAGGATGTGAGCAATCGTATCCATGAACTGCTCCGGCAGGGTGAGTATGCTCCGCAGGCGGTTCTGGATGCTGCACGGCAGAATGCTTTGCAGGAACACGCGCAGACATTGGCCTATATGGAGCGCGACTTGGCAGATGGCGTTGCCGAAGCAGTCTTTCAGGATACAGAAATCTTCAGGGGCGGTTTCCCGGAACTGACAGACAGGCTGGCAGGCTTGCTGGATGATACGGATTTTCTGACCGATCTCAATGAGAGATTGTCCGCGCTGGGAGAAGCCTACGTCGAAGATAAAGACCTGATGCGGATGCACTTTTATAAGCCGGATAAGGTGGCGGCACTGTTCCACCAGTTTGCGAAACCCTATCAGAATTTTGCCGCAAGAGATGGCTTTCACTGGAATGAGTATAAAAAGTTCATCACGGAAGATGAAATCAATGCTTATTTCACACGGGGCAGCAATTATTCGGACAGTCGGCTGGCGATCTATTCGTTCTTCCTGAATCATGAGGACAAAAAAGAACGGGCTGACTTCCTGAAAGACCATTACGGAATCGGCGGCAGCAGCCATGCACTCTGTGGGGCAGATGATTCTCACGAAGATCACGATGGCAGGGGTATTGCTTTGGAGCGTGGCTCATACGGGAATCCGTATGCCAGTGTTCATCTGAACTGGAATCAGGCCGCAGGCCGAATTGACCAGCTTATCCGTGACAGTGAGTATTTGAAGCCGGCAGACTACTCCCGGATGCCTGTCTATGAGCGCGAGCGGATGGCAATGCGGGTGATGGGCTTCTATCATCACTTGCCGAACGACGTGGATCGGCCTTATCCGCAAGACCTTTACCATGAAGAAGGACGAAAGGCTCTCGTCGAAAAACTGGCCGACACCGAACAGTCGGCTGAACTGCTGGAGCAGATGGACACTGCACTGCTGTCTGTGCCGCTGGATTCCGAAGAATATGAGCGCAAGGCAGAATCCCTCTCTATCCTGCACCAGTATGTCGAGGGAACGTACACGATTTTCCCGGAAAAGAAGAGGGCTGTTGAGATTGCGGTTCCTGAACAGGGGCAGATTTCCATGTTTGACTTCATGGAGCAGGAGCCGCAATCGAAAGAGCAGTCAACCGCCGCAGCGGTTGAGAACTCCCAAAAGGCAAAAGTCGTTGCGCGGTATCAGTCAACGGTGATGATGCAGGCGGGATATATCGAGGATATTGCAATTCTGCAATATTCCGATGGCAAGTTCTATAACCATTATAACTATGACGAAGAAAAGGGCACAGGTGCTGCAGAAACAGGGCCGTTTAACAGTCTGAATGATGCAAAGGCGGTCATTCGTCAAACGAGAGAAGATGTAAAAGCAGTAGAATCGTTTGAAAATCAGCCCAAGCAAATGTACAGCAGAGAAAACGGCAGTTTTCTGTATCTGGACAATAACCACCTGTACCGCATTGAGCGTTCCAATGCGCATGACGTTTATCTGAAGGATATGGAAAATTCAGCGGTTGCAGGCCGGGTCATTCCGTTACCGTCATATAGCGAAACGCTGGCGAAGAATCCGCTGAACGATTTCCTGAAACGGGATGCCGACCAAGCGCAGAAAGACAGCCGCAGCATCTATAAAGAATGTTTGTACACGCTGCTGGAAAAGGTAGAGCACAGCGAAATCTATCCGCTGCTGCGTGACCGAGATACCACCGAGGAAGAAGCGGAAAATCTGATCCGTGAGAAAATTGAGGATTTGTTTGCTTCCAGTGAGGTGAAAAATGCCGCTTATTCTGAGGCATTTGACACATGGGCGCACTTCGGAGAGTGGATTCAGGAAGATATTTTCCAGCGCACCTATCAGGACGTTATTACGGACAGACGGGATGCTGTTGCACTGTATCAGGATAGCATGGATGCTTCGCAGTGGGTACGCGGCATTATGGTTCCGTATGCAGCGGAAGAAAAGACCGTTGAGCCGACCTTGCAGCCCCTGCCACTGGATGCCGCCAACGAGTATAACGCGCTGAAAGAGCGTTACCCGGATGCGCTGGTCGGTTATGAGCAGTACGGCAACTTTGAGTTCTACGGCGAGGATGCAAAGCGCGTTTCAGAACTTCTTGGCAGCAAGCTGTTGGAAAAGAAAACTGCACTCGGCAAAGTTGAGGTATCTGGTTTTCCGCGTGAACAGTGGGTTTCACAGGCAATGAAGCTCTGGAAGCAAGGGGAGAACGTCTATCTGTCCGGCCAGCAGGAAGATGGAAGGAAACCGAAGCTGAAAGCATTGCATTTACGGTCTGCTCGGCTCTGGGCATTGATACGTCCGATTACTCTTTTCCGTATGTGGCAAGCTGGGCCAGCGGCAAGGAGATGAAAGAACTGAAAGATTCGATGGATACGATTCGATTGACCGCAACCGACTTTCTGGAAAAGCTGGAAGCGGCGGTGGCGGAAAGGAGCGCAGAACGCATGACCGCAATGCAGTATGCGGAAAAGCTGATTGCCGACAAGGAGCAGAAAATAACAATTTTCGATGATGAGCAGCGAAACCTCATCGTAAATTTCGCCTTTAAGCTGGATGACCAGGCTGCAACGGAAGAACTGGTGAACGGTTTGGCGGCTGCACTGGCCGAGGATGACAAAGAAGAAGTCAACCGCCTGATGTACGATGCGCAGGAGAAAATTGAAAATCTCCCGGATGGGATGATTGGACTTTCCGAAATGCACGACTACGGTTATTTGAAAGATGATGTGTTCCCTCTGACGAAAGAGGGCGCACGAGAGTGGCATCGGCTGGGTGAGAGAATCTATCCGCTGTTCCGTGATGGGACGGCAGGCGATTATGTAAGCCAAGAGGAGATCGAGCAGCACGATGGCATTTTCGGCATGAAAGCAGACGCATGGGATTCAATTTTGCTGGAACAGCGAGAAGATTATGCAGAGGACGAGTATGCGCGCCCGGATTTTAAGCTGGCAGTAATAAACCGTGAACAGGCTCTGCGGCTGTATGACGAGGGTAAGCAGATATATCTTGTCCGCATCAGCCCGTGGCCGATTCTTGTCACGGCACGAGAGGAAATCGAGCGCGGAAGTGATACCTTCCAGATTGCAATAGCTGACTTGGAACAGGAGCGGAACATGGCAGAACAGGAAAATGTGCTGCTGAATAGCAGCGAAAAGCAGTTCGGTATTTATCAGATCACAGAACGTGACCCGGAACACGACTACCGTTTCATGGGGCTGGATTTTGTGAAGAAGAAAGGCGTGACGGTTGGCCGTGCAGATTATGACCTGATTTATACCGCGCCGCTTACGGAAAAGGACACGTTGGATGGCATTTATGAACGGTTCAATATCCAGCGTCCGGCTGACTTTACGGGCCATTCGCTGTCGGTCAGTGATGTGGTGGTACTCAATGATGGCAGTACGGTCAAAGCCTACTATGTGGACAGCATCGGCTTTGCCGAGTTGCCGGAATTTTTCAAGGAAAGGAATATGGATTTGCAGAAAGAGAACCTTTTGAACGAGGAATTGCAGGAAATCGAAATCTTTGATAAGCCGGGTCTTTTCAGCAATGGCCGACTGCGGGATGAAGATGTGCCGGAGGGTTTATATCGCTATGATCTGCGCGGCTCGGACTATGACCCCGGCCAGCCCATTACAGTAGAGAAAACTGTGGTGGTGAACCATGCGGCATCTGTCCTGATGGCCGAAGAACTTGACCTTGGCGCAGACGGGCGGCTGGAACTTGGTGAAGATGGACTGAACTTCACGGGTGCAGAACTGACCGTGCGAGAGTTCATGGAGGAACAGCAGCAGAAAAGAAATGGACTGATCCATGGCGATTCCGACCACATCGCAGTCGAGGGGCATCTCGGCACATGGTATGCTGTTGATGAAACGGAAATCGGTGGTGAAAAGTTCTTCCTGCTGGAGCATGAGGAACACGGCGATATGGCGGCCTGCGTTGCAGTCAATGAGCAGGGCAAGCTGGTGGCAGAGGATTTGTGGAACGGCTTCGATGATGAATTTCTGGATGCGGTAAAAGAGTATCTTTCTGAAAAATGGAATATGCCGAATAAGGATGATGTGGTATCGGAGATCATTGAAAAGGCTGCGCCGGTGCCGGACAACAGCGCGCAGGACTATTCGGATGTGCCTGTCTACTATGAGCCGTTCAGCTATGCCAAAGAAAATGACGAGGTGGATTTATACCGTACCTCCTATCGGCTGAACGGCGAGTGTAAGCAGGCAATCCATGAAGCGATTGCGGACAATTATGATGGGATGTACCTTGGCGATGGTGCAGTCGATCAGGTGGTGCGGCAGTACGGCATGGAGCGTGTGGGCTACATTCTGGCGAACACTCTGCACCATAAAAGCTACGATGGCCGCTTTTCTCACGGCAATAAGGAATGGGCAGAGCAGGTCAGAACCCCGGAGCATAATGCAGACCGCATGACCTTCCGCACGGATTGGGTGGTTGACAGCCACCCGGCTATTCTGGATGGCTTTGTAACGATGTTCAGAAAAGAACTGGATGCGCAGAAAAAGCTGGAACAGGAACAGCCTTTCGTAAAGCAGTTCTATGTGGTCGGAAATTTGCAGGCCGCGCCTTTGAAAATTGAGCGGTTCGGCAATCTCGACGATGCAATGTCGCAGTATCAGGCGCTTCCGAACCATTGCATGAAAGCCTTGGGTGTGGAGAAAAATCCTGATCCGCTGCCGGGGTCGCTGGATATTTTGCAATGCAAGAACGGCATTGACACCATCGTGGAGGACTACAAAACGGTTCCGGGCTGGGATAACCCGTATATCCAGAATCATGTTGTCCAGCCGTTACAGGGGGCCTTAGCCGTGCAGGATGTGGAACTGGCCTACGAATTGCCGGATGCCTATTTCCATATCCAGACTTGTGAGGATGGTTTCGACTATACCTTATATAATAAGGACTTCACGGAACGGGATGGCGGCATTCTCGAAACGGATGGAGATAAGTCTGTGCAGGAGGCTATGACGGAACTGCTTGCAGAGTTTGGCTGCGATGCGGCAGAGGGTAAAGTCATGGACGCGGCAGAACTGCGGGAACAGGCCGATACGGTGGCTGAACAGCAGGCAGAAGTTTTGAAAGAAAAACTCGCCGCAGAAAGACCTGCGCCTGAAGAAACGCTCAGCTTTTATGTTGCGGAGTGTTTGGAGTTTACGTTTGCGGGAGAGTTCCACGACCATCTGACGATGGAAGAAGCCTTGGAAGTCTACGACAAGATTCCATCTGAACGGATGAACGCCGACAAGTGCATTGGATTCTGCATCGAGGAAGATGGTGGCTTTGTTGGAATGTATGAGCTGGTCGTGAACGATAAAGTGCAGCGTGAGAACATCAACTCCATCAACTATTTCAGGGATGATAAGCTGGTGCAGCAGGCGATCTCCGATATGGAAAAGCTGATGGCGGCACGGCAGCAGAACAAGGAGCAGGAACGCAGCAGTACGAAAAAGTCTGTTCTGGATGCCCTGCGCAGTCTGAAAGCCAAGAAGCAGGAGCAGCCTGCACAGGAACAGGATAAGCCGAAGAAAGCGAAAAAGAAAGGGATGGAGTTATGAGCAATGTACGCTTTGATGAACTGGAATTGATGCTGATGGCGATGTTTGAGCAGCCGACGCTCAGGGATACGATTCAGGTGTTGACGGAGATTCAGCCGCTTGTGGTAGAGGATGCAGAGATGGCTGCGCTTGTCCAGCAGACCATCCCGAAGATGCAGCGGTTGAATGAGCAGCAGTTCAAGGGGCTGGAATTGGAATGGCATAGGCCGGAGGATGATGCAGGAAAATGAGTTCAGATGTGTTTGCAATCTATCAGATCGATAATTCTGAGAAAAACCGTGAGTATCGCTGCCGCAGCTATGAATACCAGATTCAGCATGGCTTTATGATAACCGCAGACAATTATGGTACGGGCTATTCTGGTACGGCTACGCGAGGAATGGGCGCGGAAGCGATTCGTAAAAAAATGGAAAGCATTAACCCGGACAAATTCAAAATTAGAAAATTTGGGGTAAGTGATGTGATCGGATTGACTGCAGCAGGCAAAACCTCTTTTTTCTATGTTGATAAGGATAGGTTGGTAAGATTCAACGGTTTTTTCCCAAAGCCCCAGAGCGGCACATACCTGATTCTTGATGAGGGCGGCTATCAGGTGGCAGGACAAAAAGGCACATGGATGGTATCGGATGAAGTAGAGGTCGATGGTCAGCGGTTTGTTCAGATGAGAAGTGAACAAACGAAGAATCCACCGCCGAGCATTATTCTTCACGAGAGTGGAGCCTTTGTGACGCAGACGGCTTTAGGCTTCGATGGAGAAGCTACCAGAAAGATGAGTGCTTTTTTACAAGGCCCAAAGCCTGAACTACTGCACCATCAGAAGTTCTTTGAAAACGGTACAGCGGAACGCGCCAAAGAATCCGGCACAGAGCAAAATTACAATATGATAGATGGCTGCGTCAATAATGTGCCGAAAAAGCCCCGGCGCATTGGTGGCAGGTGGTCGGTGCTGGATCGGCTGCATATCAAGCAGGCTGAACGGCGACAAAAAGACAATGCGCCGCAGCAGGAACAGGAAAGAAGCCGAAAAAGTTAAAATACCGTAATATCGTTGAGATGGCTTCCCCAAAAGGAGGCCATCTTTTTTGCGTTAGAATCAAAAATGTAAAAAACTTTTTTACATTACGATTGATTTCCCGAAGCTGATGGTATATAATAATAGCAGAAGGGAGAGATGAAAAATGCGTTTTGATGAACTTTTTGAAATGAGAAAACTGACAGGAACAAAATTAAAGGACTATATTCGCAGCAATGGATTCTCAAAAGTATCGTTCTGCAAGAAAACAGAGATTTCTCGCCCTACTTTAGATAAGATTTTGAATGGCGAGATAGATAGCAAAAGTACATTCGATAAGCACTTGAACAAGATTCTTACCAGTTTGAGCATTGACCCGGATACTTTGATGGGATTTTCACCGAGAGTGCAAAGTGTAGATGCCGTGTACTCGCAGAATGCGCCGATTGATTATCAGATGAATGATAAGGCAAAGATAGAGTACGATCTGTTGCAGGATATTCTAAACCTTTGCAGTGTTTATTATTAAAGGCGGAAAGCTATGAGTGAGCGAATTACAGCAGCCAACTTAGATGAAGTTATCAAAAGGAACGAAGTCATTGAGGAACAGATGAAGCAGAGTGCTTCGCTTATCTGGTCAAAATACAATCCGATGCAGATAAATTCTCCGATACAGCTGGCGTTACAGATTTTAAGACCGTATGGTTTGATACAACTGCCGATTGATAATCACTATTTAAGCGGAGCAATTTTTGTTCGGGATGGAAAACGAATCCCCTTGATAAATACGGCACTTCCGAGAGCAAATCAGTATTTTACGGCGTGGCATGAAATTTATCATCTATTGTTTGATGAAGTTTCTTTTGACCATTTGATTGAATCCGAAATCCTGATGGAAGAACGAAAAGCAGAATACTTTGCTGCGCTTATGCTTCTGGGAAACCTTATGCCGTATTTTGAGGGCTTAAAGGATATGGAGTTCCAAGCAAAAGCATTTCAGTGCATGAACGCTTTCCAAGCTCCCTATAAGGCGGTGCTGATTTCTCTGTATGAAAGTGCAGTAAAGAATGGGAATACGGCTATTGCGGAAGAAGTTAAGGAAAACTTTGATGTGCAGGTTGAAGATATTGCACAGAGATTCCGCGATTTGGGATTGGATGATTCCCTTGTACGGCCTTCGTATGTAGTAAATGTAAGTCCGCTACAAGAGAAAATCAATAAGACGATTCGCAATGAGCCGGAAGTGGAATACCATAAAGACAATGAAGCATTTCTGAAAACGGTTTTAAGTGAATTTAAAATGCTGACGGGAGAGGCCGATGCTTAATATACCAGAGTATAAAGAATATGCTGGGGAGACCAAAATAGCACTTATGGATAACTCATCACTGGCATTTATGCACGAGTTGAGCCAGAGAAGTTATCCATCTGATGGAATCCTCAGCGTATACGATTTGATTCTGATACCAAAGTGGGTAATGGAGGAAATTGAGGATTCTACATACAGAAGCACCTATGTTGAGCAGCTTCAGGCACAAGGGTATCCTATTCGTTGGATTGATGAAACAAAGTACGGTGCTTTTGTCAATGATGAAGATGTGAACCTGTACTACATCGTTGAAGCTGCGGTATCGCGTGTGTCAGAGTTGATGCGCTTCCTTCGCAGAAAAGTAAAAACCGAAGATCTGATTGATTTGCCTTCCGCAGAGGAATGGATGAACCGGCTGTACGATGAATGGCCGATTCATGGAAGAACGCTGTCAACGGGTCGCACTCTTAAAAAGAATGCGGGAGAAATCTCGTTGACGATCCTTGCTGAAATATTCGCGTGGTATCATGATGGAGTGGACAGCCTGACAATCTATACGCAGGATACGGATGCGCATGAGTTCCAAACGAATGCAGAGCGCATTTTAACGGGAAATTCTGAATTTACTCCTGCACTGGATTCTCCGATTTCGGTGGCATTTAAGTCAAATGACTTTATTTTGTGTCAGATGTATCGTGAGGGAGCCTTGACTTTGGATGCGGTGCGGCAGCTTCGCCACGATGATAGAAAATTGACTTATACACGGCAGCAAGCGGATAAGTCGATTATTTGCCGCAAAGAAGTTATAACGAAAGAGCAGTTCATTGATTTGATTCAGGATGCGACAGTTCAAATCCTGTTCTAAGAGTAATATGGTAGAAAAGGGTCAGCCCTAGTCTTTCGCAGGAAAGACCAGGGCTGGCTTTTTGTTTTATAGAGAGTGTTCGTTCTTTCGGGATTGCTGCTGTTCGCGCCGTGCTTCTCGTTCTGTTCCCAGAATGTTATCTACATTGGCACATACAGTCTGGAGTTCCCTGTGGTAATCTTTGAAATAGTGGTAGGTGTCATACTGGGCATCTTTCTGAATGGTAAGCTGCTCCTTTTCAGTCCGGAGGTCTTTCATGGTCGGGAACTTTCCATCTGGGGAGTGCTGCTTTAGAATGCGGAGTGCTTCTTCATATTTGGCAATATCCTCTGCATGAGCCTGACGGAAAGATTTCTTATTGCCAGATTTCAAAAAATCACCATAGACTGATTTTGTAGAAAGATACTGGCCTAAATAACGAATCTGCTCATTGACTTTTTTCAATTTTGCTTCGGTGAATTTGGCATCACTTCGGGCTTTTGCCATTTTAGATTGAATGGCGTCAGTGGTATCGGAGAGTTTTTCGTAAGAATCGTATCCATGTTCCTGCACATAAGCGACTGTTCGTGCCATCTGCTGCAAATTGGAAATCTTGACTTTCTGCGCATAGGCGCGGCTCTGCTGTGCTTTTACGCAGGTCTGCAAGTCAACCACAAGGCGCAGATCGGACTTAATGAACAAAATAGCCATAGGATCATCTGCTGCCCAATGAGGATTGTTCCGTTCTTTGTTCCGCGCATTTTCTGCAAAAATGCGGAGAAGTCTGTCGCGGTCATAATTAGAACCGAGGGCGCGGGCAGAAATAAATTTCTGTCGGTCAGCAGGAAGATAGCTGAATCGTCCACGATGGTCTTTTACCAAAATTCCGTATTCTGCTTTTAATAATCGCTGAAACTCCTCAAAAGATGTGGCACGTTCCGCAATGTCAGAAATGGCATTGCGGATTTTTTCTTTATCGGTTTCAAAGGTGGTGTGCATGGGTGTAATGCCATCGCCCAGAAGTTCCATGTTTGCGATGTCCAGATTCAGTTGCCCACGCCGCTGCGCATGGTACTCCTGTTGTGTGATTTTATCCGCAGCAGGGGAGAGCAGATCGACCTGATGCAGCCCTTCGCGCTGGCAAATATCCATCAAGGATTTTTGCAGGTGCCTCAGATAGTCTTTGGTAAGGTGGTGCTTGTATCCAGCCTTGCAGTCGATTGGCCGTTCGGTGTAGGTCTGAGGCTCTATATCGAATTTGCGAAGGCTGTTGATTATGATGTGGGTATGGATGTTGCCTGTGCCGTTATTGCCATCTGTATGGGTGCAGACCAAAGCCTGATGCCCCGGAAAATTAGCTTTTGCGTATTCCAGCCCGATGGCCTGTGCACGTTCTCCTGTTAAATCGTGGTCGGCGTTATCTCTGGGGTCATGGCTGATAATGTAGTGGTGGCTTTTGATTTCATCGTAAGTGTTGTTCTTATGATACTGCTGGTTTAACAGTTCACATTCAAGGTCGAAGGTTTCGGGATGGCAGTTCAAACCGTCAAGATAAAATTCTTCCCGAAGCAGCATATTCCCGCTTTCATCCAGAACGGGAACCAGATGAAACTCATCGTGCTGGTATTTCAGATAGTCGATGACACTCCCATAATTGGCATTTTTACTTGCGATGTGTTTTAGAATTGCCACGATATGCACCTCCAAGCTGAACGATTTCCTGCCGCAGTTCACGGATTTCCGCAATGCACTTCTTTAGTTCTTCCAACATTCCGCGTGATGCCAGACCGCCACCGTGGAAATAGCGGGCAATCTGGTTGAGATTGTTCCCGATGCCTGCGGCCTGCACCGTTAAATTCTGAATCTCGCCCAAATCGGCAACGATATTATAGTTGACTTCCAGCTTTTCGCGGAGGGCCTGTTTGCGTACAAAAGTACCAATCGGGTATCCAGCATCTTTAGCGTATCCGGCCACTAGTTCATATTCCAATTCCGTGAAACGGATGTAAACCCGCTTTCCCCTATGAAGTGATTTCTCTTTCTTTGGTCGAGCCATAGCATAATCCTCCTGCATTTTGTAGTTGCAGAGCAACTCCCGATAAGCCGTAGGCGTTCGGCTGCGAACACATTCATGTGGAGCCGGATAGCTAAAATCCAAGATTTTGTGCGTACCGTGGGAATGGGGAACGGAATCCCCATCAAGATTGCCAGCCGGGAAAAACCACGAAAGTGAGTTTTGAGCGGCTATGGGCGAATCTTGCGCTAAGAGAGAAAAGCCCCAGCGTTTTGCCGTTTTCCGCAGGCCCATCAAAAAGATGCTTCTATAAATATGAATCCAAAGCCACGATGCAGGATACACTTTTCAAATTTTTCTGTAATTTTTTCAAACACTGTATCCCCCGATGCCTTTCTGAATTCATATTAGTAAAGGGGGATTGATTTCCATGAAGCAGAAAGAACGATTTGACGAAAAGCCAAAGCAGGAGCATACGGAGCCTAAGCATCACAGAAAAGCCGTCATCAAGGGCATTACCGTATATGAATCGTTCCGGCCGGAGGGCAGCGAACTGTGGGATTGCCTGCTGCAGAGTATGGGGAAGCACTGAAAAATAAATTTTGAAAAATGTGCGCAGCAGCTTGATTTTTGTGCGGCAGCTTGGTAAAATACAGACGGGTTAAGTGAATAGTGCAATCAAAAGCCATTAACTTTCTGGATTTTACCATGCAATATGCGTGGAGACGGGAGGTTTAATGGCTTTGTTTTTTTACAAGGAAAAGAATAAAGACATACGGGCAGCGGCCTATCTGAGATTGTCCATCGAGGATGGCGACAAGGCCGAGAGCAACAGCATCGGCAACCAGAGAGAACTGATTCGGGATTTTGCTGCAGAACGGCCAGGACTGCATTTGGTCGAAGAGTACGCTGACGATGGCTACACGGGAACCAACTTTGAACGTCCGGGCTTCAAGCGGATGATGGAGGATATTAAATCTGGCAAAATCAACTGCATCATCGTCAAGGACTTATCCCGACTTGGTCGTAATTACATTGAGATGGGAAAGTATCTGGAACAGATTTTTCCCATGATGGGGATTCGCTTCATCGCCATCAACGATAACTATGACAATGCGAACACCGAGAGCAGCGATTCGGACAGCATTGTAGTTCCGTTCAAGAATCTGTTGAACGATTCCTACTGCCGGGATATTTCCATCAAGGTGCGCAGCCAGCTGGACATGAAACGGCGCAAAGGTGAGTTCATCGGCGGTTATGCAATCTACGGCTACTGCAAAGACAAACGGAACAAAAACCGTCTGGTGGTAGACGAGTATGCAGCAGATATTGTCCGCTCTATTTACCGCAGAAAACTGGAAGGAATGAGCGCACAGGCGATTGCCGAGCAGCTGAACAGCGAGAACGTGCTGGCTCCCAGCGAGTACAAACGGCTGTGCGGCCTGAATTATCACAGTGGGTTCAAAGCTGGCACTCATGCAAAGTGGCAGGCGATTCAGGTGCTGAGGATTTTGAAAAATGAAGTCTACACTGGAACGATGGTGCAGGGCAGGCGGCAGAAGATCAATTACAAAATCAAAAAAATTCGGGATGTTGAAGAATCCGGCTGGATCAGAGTTCCCAATATGCACGAAGCCATCATTCCGCAAAAGCTGTTCGATACTGTGCAGGAGGTCTTGAAACTGGACACCTGTGCATCGAAAGGACAGCAGGCTGTCAATCTCTTTTCGGGCATCGTTCGCTGCGGTGGTTGTGGGCAGAACATGGTGCGGCGCACGGTGTCGAAAAACGGAAAGAAATATATTTATCTGCACTGCGTCACAAACCACAATGGTTTAGGCTGTTCCTCACATCTTATCAGCGAAAGTAAGCTGGCCGAAGTGGTGCTGGCCGCATTGCAGGGGAAAGTCCAGCAGATCAGTGGACTGGAACATCGGCTCGACGAAATCAATGAGATTCCGAAGAATGAGCGCAGACTGAAATCTGTGGAAGAACATCTGAAAATGCTGGAGCAGGAAGAACAGAAATACCAGACCTTGCGCCGCCAGCTCTATGAAGATATGAGCAGCGGTATTGTCAGCAAGGAAGAGTATAAGGAATTCAGCCATTCCTTTAATGAAAAGGTTGAAACAATCCGCAAAGGTGCAACTGTTATCATTTATGAGCCTACGCTTAAAAATGGGGACACGTTCTTTGGTAGCCGTGTCGTTAATGATTTAGAGGAGTTCAAAAAACAGAGCCAAGCAATCATTGCAAACCGCTACGATAAGAGCTTGGACGATGTGAAGGAAAAAGTTTATACAAGAGATATTTTCCAGAGGGATTAAAGATATGAGAATTTTACTGGTTAATTATAGATATTTTATTTCGGGTGGACCGGAAAAATATATGTTCAACATTAAGAAGATGCTGGAAGATAATGGTCATGAAGTGATTCCGTTCTCCATCCATTCTAACAAAAATGTTAAAACAGAGTATTCCAAATATTTTGTGGAGCCGATTGGAAGTCGTGACGCAACTTATTTTGAAGAATGTAAAAAGACCCCAAAGGTCATCTGGCAAATGCTGACTCGCAGTATCTATTCCACTGAGGTTGAGAAAGCTATTAAGAAAGAAATCAAAGATGTAAAGCCGGATTTGGTATATATCATCCACTTTGTAAACAAGCTTTCACCGAGCGTGATTTGCGGTGCAAAGAAGATGGGTGTTCCGGTAGTGCTGCGACTGTCAGACTACTTTTTACTGTGCCCGAGATTTGATTTCATGTACAACAAGAAACCATGCGAAGAGTGCCTTACGAAGGGGTATAGAACCTGCATAAAGAAAAGGTGTGTAAAGGGGTCGCTGTTTGCCTCGGTCGTTCGAGTTTTTTCTATGAAAGTACATAAGGCGATGAATGTATATAAAGGTGTGGATGCATTTATTACGCCGTCTGAGTTTTTAAAGAAGAAACTGATTGAGAATGGTTTTGATGAGAACAAAATTACCTGTATTCCGACATTTACTGCAAGCAAATCTGAAGTCGGCAAACCACAGGTTGGAACATATGGTTTGTATTTTGGACGTGTGACAGAGGAAAAAGGTGTTGACACTGTCGTCAAAGCATATGAGATGATGCCGGATCGCCATGTGAAAATAATGGGCGATGATACAACGGACGAGGCAAAAAGATTAAAGGCATATATCAAAGAAAAGAAAATTCAGAATGTTGAGTTTTTGGGCTTTAAAGCCGGCGAGGAATTGGAAGAGATCATCAAAGGTGCACGATTCACACTGATTCCATCCATTTGGTATGATAACCTTCCAAATACTGCATTGGAGTCTTTTCAGTATTCAAAGCCGGTTATTGCAAGCAATATTGGAAGCCTACCAGAGCTTGTTTTGGATGGCGTGAATGGTTATCTGTTTAAGCCTGCCGATGTGCGGGAACTGTGCGAAAAGGTTGCCTTGCTGGACGATGATGCTGTGGTAGAGAAAATGGGAGCCGCAAGCCGGGCTAGGTTAGAAGATCGGTTTGCACCGCAGACTCATTATAATACTTTGATGAAAGTGTTTAGTCGTGTGAGAAAAGAAAATTGAGAGTAAACAACAGGAGAGTTAATCATGTCTGAAGAAAAGAAGTTAAATGGTACGGTCATCGTCACTTATCGCTGCAATGCCCGTTGCTCCATGTGCAACCGCTATAAGGCACCTTCTAAGCCGGAAGAGGAAATTAGCATCGAAACCATCAAGAAGCTGCCGAAGATGTACTTCACAAACATTACAGGTGGTGAACCGTTCATCCGTACCGACCTGAAGGATATCGTGCGTGAACTGTACAAGAAGTCTGATCGTATCGTTATTTCCACGAACGGTTTCTTCACCGACCGCATTGTTGACCTGTGCAAGGAGTTCCCTCAAATCGGTATCCGTATTTCTATTGAGGGCCTGGAGCAGACCAACAACGAGATCCGTGGTCTGCAGAACGGCTACCAGCGTGGTTATGGCACGCTGAAGAAACTGCGCGAGATGGGCATGAAGGATGTCGGCTTTGGCATGACCGTTCAGGACAAGAATGCTCCTGATCTGGTTCCTCTTTACAAGATTTCCAATGAGATGGGTATGGAGTTTGCAACCGCCTCTCTGCACAATAGCTTCTATTTCGTTGAGGCAAAGAATATCATCCATGATCGTCCGATGGTTGCTAAGAACTTTGAAAATCTGGTCAACGAACTGCTCCGCAGCAATAGCCCGAAGAAGTGGTTCCGCGCTTACTTCAACCACGGTCTAATCAACTACATCTACGGCCAGAAGCGTCTGCTGCCTTGCGACATGAGCTTCGATACCTTCTTCATTGATCCGTATGGCGATGTTATGCCTTGTAATGGTACCAAGGACAAGGAAGTCATGGGCAACCTGAATAACCAGACTTGGGATGAGCTTTGGAATAGCCCGGAGGCCGAGAAGGTTCGTACAAAGGTTCGTTGCTGCGACCGTGACTGCTGGATGATTGGTTCTGTTTCTCCGGCTATGCACAAGTATATCTGGAAACCGGCTACTTGGGTTCTGGTTCACAAGTTCAAGGCTCTGTTTACCAAGCATCCGTACAGCATGTATGAGCTGAAGATTTGCCGTGATTACCGCGACGGAAAAGTTACTAAAGAGGATCTGGATAAGTGCAGCACCTGCGATATGAACTGCGTGATCAACAATGGTCTGAGTGAAGCTTCTAAGGAGCAGCTGGGGCTGATTCTGTTATTGGTGTTCATTATTGCATTGATCGTTTCGACGATTGATATGGTGCGCAGAAAAGCAAGATTCGCCCCGGTTATGTGTTTGTTGCTGGTTATATCCGTTTTTTTGGGAATGTTCAGTTATTTTTTTGAAGAATCAAATATAATTATGCCTGTTGCAGTGGCGTACGGTGTGATATTGGGCATGGATAAAAAGGAGAAAAACATAAAAGATGAAATTTAGTGTAATTGTTCCGGTATATAATGCCGAAAACTATCTTCACAAACTTGTGGAGTCGGTTCTGCAGCAAACCTACAAGGACTATGAACTGATTCTAGTCGATGATGGTTCTACAGATGGCAGCTATGCACTAATGAAACAGTATGCAAAGCGCTACGACCAGATCAAAGCCTATACCAAAGAAAATACCGGTCCCGGAATGACACGCAAATTTGGATTTGAAAAAGCCACAGGAGATTTACTTTTCTTTGTTGATAGTGATGATTGGATTACTAACTCGACAGTGTTGGAAGAAATCCATAATACTTTCATAAAACACTCTACAGTGGATGTTCTTTTTTTTGATAGAGAAGATATAATTGGCAATACGAAAGAGGTGATTCGCGGATTTGAAGAGATTGAAAAAGGATTTCATAACATTAACGAAATTCGTGAAGTGATTCGCCCAGGATTAGGTGCTAAAATACTTAAAAGAAATATTTTGACGCCAGATATGTTTATTGAGTCAAAAGTATTTGAAGACTTGTTTACCACATATTTATATTTGGAAAAATGCAACACTTTTTACTATTCCTCAAAAAGTTATTATACAATTTACCATGACGTCAATTCAAATTCACTTTCGTCTAATGAGACAGCCGAAAGTTTTAATAAATCATTGGAAATGATTCTGATGATTTATGAGAAGATTAATAATCGAGCGTTAAAATATAGTCTGGAACTTCGAATGGCGACGTTATTTACCTCCTATTGGAAGTCAATTATAAAAAAAGAAAAAGGCTATGATTCCGAGACGATTAGGAAAAATATTCGAAGAATTGTTAGTATTCTGAAAGACAATAATATTATGCTGAAACCGAACGAAAAGAAATTGGTGAAAATGTTTCTATATAAAATATTGCTGTTTTGGAGTGTGAGATTTGTATGAATAAAAAGAAAATAAAGCAGTTTTTGCTTGGACAACTTGACAACCTTGAGCATATTAACGCCGTTATAGGGGAAAAGAAAAAGTTTAGAGATAAACGGAGAGTTGAAATTTGCAATTCAACAAAGCTTTCTCAAGAGCAAATTGATTCTGTTGAGAAGTTATATAAAAATAACTATGGCAAAAAAATCCCTTTAACGTGGCATAAAAGTTATACTGCTTATACGGGAAGATTTGATAAATACTATTTCCCGGAAATATTATATATACCCGAATTTGAGCGATATATGAACTATAATCAAAGTTTGGCAAATGTGTTAGAAGATAAAAATTTACTGTATGTATTTGCAAAGGCCTCAAATGTAAGAATGCCTAGAATGTATCTTTCTTGTCAGGCAGGAATTTATAAAGATGCTGAGAATAAAGTGTTGGATTTTGAAAAGGCTTGCGCTTTGATTTCTAATATTGGCGTTTGTTTTGCAAAACCATCCATTGGAACTGATAGTGGACGAGGCTGTGAAGTATATTGCTTGGTTAATGGAACTGATACAAAGTCAGGAAAGACAAGTGGTATGCTTTTGAAGGATTTGGGGAAGAACTTTACAATCCAAGAAAGGCTAGTTTGTCATGAATCCATCCGTAAGATATATGATGGTAGTGTGAATACGTTTCGCATTATGACTTATAGGTGGAAGAATCAGATTATTGTAGCTCCTATTATTATGAGAATCGGGAGAGGCGGTTCTTATTTAGATAACGCTCATGCCGGTGGAATGTTTATTGCGTTATCAGACGATGGGACACTTCACAAGACAGCATTCACTGAGTTTAAGGAGGAGTTTGTTGAACATCCGGACTCGAAACTGAAATTCGAGGGATACAGGATACCGTTGCTACCGAATGTAGTAGATGCTGTAAAAAGAATGCACTATTCATTACCAGCAATAGGCGTTATTAATTGGGATATGACGTTAGATGAATCTGGGCAACCTGTTCTCATTGAGGCTAATGTCAATGGTGGAAGTATTTGGCTTTTTCAAATGGCACATGGATGCGGTGTCTTTGGCGAGCGGACGCCTGAAATTCTTAGGTGGCTCCATAAAATGAACGAGACAAAATATAGTGATAGAGCTCAATATTATTTTGGAGAATGAATATGGGGAATAGGCAAAAGAAAGCTGCGATTATATCACTGTACGGCAATTCTAATTATGGAAATAAACTGCAGAACTATGCCGTCCAAGAGATTTTAAGACGTGAAGGAATAGATTCCGTTAATATCATAAACGTTCCTTGTCTTAACAATAAAAATCGAGATATATCGGCTGTTCTAAAGTTCTATTTGAAAGGAATTGTCCAGTCTATTATTAAAGGAGATCGAATTAAAGACTGTGTTGATCCGAATGACCCAAAACAAAGAAAAGAGAACTTTTTGAGGTTTAACGAACAGATTGTTAATTCAAAGCATTTTTTCTCCTTCAATAGATTGTCTGAATTTAAAGATTACGACTATTATTTTGTGGGATCGGACCAAATATGGAATCCTCAGTATGGTGGATTAAGTGACTTGGATTTGTTAACTTTCACGCAAAAGAAAAAGATCGCAATAAGTGCATCTTTTGGTATAGAGAAGCTTCCTTCCTCTTGCGAGACAAAAGTGAAGCAGTATCTTTCTACATTTGATGCTATTTCTGTACGAGAAGAAGCTGCAAAACGTATTGTAGAAGAAAATACTGGCAGAACGGATGTAGAGGTTTTAATTGACCCAACGATGATGCTTTGTCCAGAAGATTGGGATCGTGTAATCAAAAAACCAAAAGATCTGACAAATAAACGGTATGTAGTCTGCTATTTTTTGGGAACTCTCACTGATGAGTATAGGACTGCGATTTCACAGTTGGCAGAAAGGGAAGAGTGTACAATTGTTGACCTTTCGAACGCAGAAAGTCCATATTACTGTTGCGGGCCATCGGAGTTTGTGTATTTGATAAAAAATGCAGTATATGTTTGTACGGATTCCTTTCATGCCTCAGTCTTTTCCATTTTATATAACAGACCGTTCGTGGTTTTTAATAGAAACGGTAAGCATAACACAATGGGAAGTCGAATACAAACACTGTTAAGTACATTCCATTTGGAAGATGCGAGATTTACAGGAATTATAGATGAAAGTTACATTTGCCGGGACTATAAAGAGGTAAATCAAATTGTGGAAAACGAACGCCAAAAGGCTTTGCGATTTATCCGAAAAGCGTTGCGATAGTATGGGAGACAAAATGAAAGAAAGTAACTATAAAAAACTGGTTTATAATACCGCTATCTTCGCAATCGGTAACTTTGGAAGCAAAGTTCTTACATTTCTGATTGTGCCGTTGTACACTTATGTGTTAACAACAGCGGAGTATGGCGTTATTGATTTGTTTATTACGTCTTTGGGTATGGTAATACCGTTTTCAACAATGATGGTAAATGAGGCTCTGATTCGCTACGTTCTCGGTAAAGAGCTTACTCCGAAAGAAGCGGCAAGCAATTGTTTTGCTGTATTTTTATTTGGTGCAGCGATTTCTGTTTTGTTTACACCGTTGTACAAGGTTGCTTTTGATTTTGATGAGTACATTTGGATTTTTGTAGCGTTGTTGGTGCTAAGAACTTTTAATCAGGTTTTCAGCGAATACTTTCGTGCAGTGAACCAAAATGTGAAGTTCACTATTTTTGGTTTGATAACAACAGCTACAATTTTAGGATTCAATGTGGTATTCCTGCTCTTCTTGAAATTGGGAATTAGAGGTTACTTGTATGCAACACTGCTGTCTGCAGCAGTTGGAACACTATATATTCTTATTTTTAGTGATTTCTTTCAGGTGGTGTCCTTAAAATGTATTGATAAAAATACAATAAGGATGTTATTGAAATATAGTGTACCGCTAATCCCGAACAGTTTGATGTGGTGGATAATGTCTGCCGGTGATAAATACATTATTAATTATTTCTTGGGCGACGGCGCAAACGGATTGTATTCTCTTTCTTCAAAGGTACCTCAAATAATTAATATGATTTATTCACTGTTTATACAGGCTTGGCAGATGTCAGCTATTGAAGTAAGTGAAAGTAAAGATAAGACGTCGTTCTATCATAATGTATTCCATGTAACGTCTTTTGTAATGGGCGTAGTCACCTGTGGTATTATAATGGTTGTTAAACCGTTGTATCTGGGAATTATGAGTGCGAGTTTTGCAGAAGCGTGGAAATATGTTCCACTCTTGTCCGTTGCAACCATCATCAGCTGCTATGCGTCTTATTTTAGTGTTGTATATACTGTTGGTGCGAAAACAAAAAAAGTTTTTCTGACAACTGCTTTGGGGGCTATTGTTAATCTAGGAACGAATTTGATCTTAGTACAACCATTTGGTATGCAGGGCATTGCAATGGGAACCTGCCTTGGATACATTGCGGTTTTAATCGTTCGAGTTCGCGATATGTGGGTTGAAATGGGAATTCGTTTTGATTTCAAACGAAATATTTTGACATTTATCGTTCTGTTTATACAGTCTGCGGTGGTAATTTATTTTGGAGGAGTCCTATCCGTTGTGATCAGCTGTGCAGGGATACTTTTTATCGCCTTACTATATAGAAAAGAAATGGTAACTATTATAAATAAGTTAATAAAGAAGCAGTGATTTCTGCTATATGGGTGAATTGTATGAAATTTTATAAAAGAGTTTTTGTTAAAATGGCAGAATGGTTGCCGGATGACGTATACTTGAAATTAGTGTATTATGCCAAATTCCACCGGAGGTTAAATCTGAAATGCCCGGTGACATATACAGAAAAATTAAATTGGCTGAAATTACATGACCGCAAAATGAAGTACCATGAAATAGTTGATAAATATGAAGCAAAGAATTATGTGACTCAAATATTAGGGGACAGATATATTATTCCAACATATGGAGTATGGGAGCGGTTTGAAGATATCGATTTTTCGACTTTACCGCAAAAATTTGCTATAAAAACAACGCACGATTCTTGTCATTATGCATTAGTGCATAATAAAAATGAAATGAATATAAATGATATTCGAAAAACAATTGAAGATGGTTTAAAGAAGAACCACTACTACATGTGTCGGGAATGGCCGTATAAGGATCTTAGACCTCGCATAATAGCCGAAGAACTAATTAGTGACAATCCGCCGGATGATTATAAGTTCTTTATGTTTCATGGCAAAATGGATAGCGTTATGGTATGCACAGAACGTGCAACAGGGCATCCGAAATTTAGATTTTATGATCAAGATTGGAATAGACTTTACTACCAGAAAACCGACCGCGAACCTGCAACAGATGTAAAAATGCCTGCCAATTTTTTAGAAATGATAAAGGTTGCAGAAACGTTGTCAACCGGATTTGTTCATGTAAGGGTGGATTTATATAATGTCAATGAGCATGTGTATTTTGGAGAGTTGACATTATATGATAATGGCGGTTTTGATTTGGATATTACATATGAGACAGATTTGCTGTGGGGAAGAAAAATGGATTTGAGTTGTGTGTCAGATAATTATGCGTCCAATAAAGACAAAGGTGTTGAATAAAAAGCATGGAGACCTTTATACAGAAATCGTATGCAGCATACTCTACAGAAGATAGTATTAGATTGCGAAGCTCATCCGGCGGCTTTTTTTCATTGTGTTCGGAATATGTATTGCAGAAGGGTGGTGTAATTTACGGAGTAACAATGTCCAAGGACTGTTATACAGCAGAGTATATCAGAGTTGATAGTGCTAATGATCTTAAAAAACTTTGCGGTTCAAAATATTTGCAAGCGAATTTAGGGCGAACGTTTCAAAGTGTAAAGAAAGATTTGGAAAATGACCTCGTGGTTCTTTTTTCTGGAACAGGTTGCTATGTAAATGGATTGGAAACTTTTTTGAGCAAAAAATATGACAATCTAATTTGTATAGATGTGGTTTGTCATGGTGTGCCATCACCGAAACTTTGGAGAGAATATGCGAAGTTTCAAGAAAGCAAACATGGTAAACTGGAACAGATAAATTTCAGGGCAAAAGAGGAAGGCTGGAAAAAATTTGGGATGAAGGAGAATCATCTCTATATTCCTAGAGAAAAAGATCCGTTCATGAATATGTTTCTGGATGACTTTTGCCTGAGACCGTCTTGCTATAAATGTCGCGCAAAAAAGTACAGGTTGTCAGATATTAGCATTGCCGATTTCTGGGGAATTGAGAAGGTGACCCCAGAAATGAACGACGGGATGGGTACGAGCCTGATAATTGTAAGAACTGAAAAGGGACAAAAACTTTTTGATAGTATAAAGGAAAAATTGAACTGGAAAGAGGTTGACTATAACGAGGCGATTCGAGAAAATCCAGCTGAGTATCGTTCTGCTATAAGACCGCTTCAAAGAGATACGTTTTTTTCTGATCTGCAATCGCGTTCTTTTAACTTCATGATAAGGAAGTATGCACCAGACACAAAGAAAATACGGCTTAGAAACCTCTGGAGAAAAGCCAAAAGAATTGTGAAAAAAATTGTGCGGGGGGGGGTAACACCGAAAACTAATTCAAATTATGGAATATTTTTTATATTTCAGAGTTAATGTAAGTGATGTGTGATTTAATAAGGAGAAACTCGGAAACAAGCGTATTGTGGATTTTATATTATAATAGGTGCTGACTATGAATAATATTCCGATGCTATTTAAAAAAAGGGAAGATTGCTGTGGGTGCACAGCTTGCTATGCTATTTGTCCCAAAGATGCCATTACTATGATTGAAGATGAAGAAGGCTTTGAGTATCCGCAGATAGATGAAAACAAATGTGTTCATTGTTATCAATGCATTAAGGTGTGCCCATTTAAAGCAACGAAAGAAGCATAATAGAGAATAAGAATATGGGAAAGTGTTCTGGGACCGATGGCTTCCGTGGTGAAGCTGGTATTGATCTGACTGCCGACCATGCCTACAAGGTTGGTCGCTTTTTGGGCTGGTATTACAATATGCTCCGCGAGCGCAATGGCAACAACGAGCCTGCACGCATTGTCATCGGCAAAGACACCCGCCGCAGCTCCTATATGTTCGAGTACAGTCTGGACGCAGGACTGACCGCCTCCGGAGCAGACGCTTACCTGCTGCACGTTACTACTACGCCTTCCGTGGCTTACATTGCTCGCGTGGATGACTTTGATTGTGGTATCATGATCTCCGCCAGCCACAACCCGTACTATGATAACGGTATCAAGCTGATCGACTGCTACGGTGAGAAGATGCCCGAGGAGACCCTGCTGCTGGTGGAGGACTACATCGACGGCAAGCTCCACGTGTTCGACAAGGACTGGCCGGAACTGCCCTTTGCCCACCGTGAGCATATCGGCTGCACCGTGGACTATGTGGCAGGCCGTAACCGCTACATGGGCTACCTGATCAGCCTGGGCATCTACTCCTTCAAGGGCGTGAAGGTTGGTCTGGACTGCGCCAACGGTGCAAGCTGGAATATCGCTAAGTCTGTGTTTGATGCTCTGGGTGCGGATACCTATGTTATCAACAACAAGCCGAACGGCCTGAACATCAACAACAACGCTGGCTCTACTCATATTGAGGGCTTGCAGAAGTTTGTGGTGGAAAAGGGGCTGGACATCGGTTTTGCCTATGATGGCGATGCTGATCGTTGCCTGTGTGTGGATGAAAAGGGCAATGTCATCACTGGCGACCATATTCTGTACATCTACGGCTGCTACATGAAGGAGCGTGGCAAGCTGCTGACTAACACCGTCGTTACCACGGTCATGTCCAATTTTGGCCTGTACAAGGCTTTTGATAAGCAGGGGATTGGCTACGTCAAGACTGCCGTGGGCGACAAGTACGTCTACGAGTACATGGCAAAGAACGGCTGCCGTATTGGCGGCGAGCAGAGCGGACACATCATCTTCTCCAAGTACGCAAGCACCGGTGATGGCATCCTGACCAGCCTGAAGATGATGGAAGTCATGCTGGCGAAGAAGATGCCCATGAGCAAGCTGGCTGAGCCTCTGAAGATCTATCCGCAGGTGCTGGAGAACGTCCGTGTGACCGATAAGAAGACTGCACAGAACGACCCGGCGGTGCAGGAGGCAGTCAAGGCTGTGGCAGAAGCGCTGGGCGACACTGGCCGTATTCTCGTGCGTGAGTCTGGCACGGAACCGGTCGTGCGTGTGATGGTGGAAGCCCCCGACCACGACACCTGCCAGAAGTATGTGTCTCAGGTTGTGGAAGTCATCAAGAGTCGGGGTTACGCTGTCTGAATGTAGCCTTGATACTGCACAATACAGGTTGATGTATATTTCACCTGCGCCCTTGAAAACTAGTTTTTAAAGGGTTATATTTGAACCGTGGGAGATTTCTCACGGCTTTGTCGCTCAAAACTTTGCACACCTCTACGTGGTGAGCGAAACACAACGGTTGTCTGTACGAACATAATCGGCTAAAATATAAAGTGAGGAATAGAACTTGACAACTTGAAAGTGTTGTGTGAGTTTAACAAGTATAGAAAATGCAGTTGCATGATAAATGGAGAGTATGGCTATGGATGAACAGACTCTGGAGAAAAACGATGTATTGCAAGAGTTGTTGAAAAGTGAGTATGACTTAGCAAAGCATGAGTGTGAATATTACACGCAGGAGTTTAATAAGCAGGACACTGTATATGGAGTCTATTTCGCAGTGTTCTCTGTAGTGATTGGCGCAATATATAAAATAGCTGAAACCAACAACGATCAGTTGGAACTTACCAATTTAGCTGTTATATTAAATCAAAAGATTATTATTGGGGGTATGATACTGTTTTTGGCATTTGCTTACATATATGTGTTCTTAGTAATAATGGGGAACTCATATTACCTTATTCTTTATAGCGAGAAGATAATGGTTCTTGAAAGAATTTTGAATCATTACTTGGATAAGAAAATCTTTGTATGAGAATCCTGCGTTATGGAACAAATCCAATCCTTTCAAAATAAACGTACAGCAGGTTATTTTAATATCAATCTTCTAAAAGGAGCAGCGGCGGTACTTCTGTATATCATAGTTGAAGTGCTATTAGGGATTCTGTGGGGGCTTACATTCGACAACTTTATTGTGGCTCTCGTTTATTATGTTACTTTGTTTGTTTTGTCAGCGTTGATTTTGGTGAACTGGCTGATAATGTGGAAAAACTTACCAGAGTACTATAAAAATAGTTTTATAGCTATATATGAAGAAAAGTTGCAAATAAATTTAAAAGATGAATACGATATATCGAACACCCAAGAATCTGCTGGACTTGAATAAGCTCCAGCCTTGGAGTCAAGAGATGCAGGCGGCATTCCGTTATGGATTGACCGCCAGTCTTCTGACCTGCCACGGTTTTATTGAGCGCTTACTCCGGAAACCATAGGAAGGACAGAGAAGAAATGATACAACTGACTGACAACCTGACAATCTCGACCATTAGATCCGGCAAGGGCGATTGTGTACATATTTGTTTTATTGGGAGTTCCGGTCAACCGCATAATATTATTGTTGATTCTGGTCCAACTTCATCAGCTGGTGAGTTCAGAAATCTCTTGACCAGTATAATTCGCTCTGGCGAAACCTTGGATGCCCTGATAATCACTCATTACGATGATGACCACATTGGAGGAATTCTTAAGGCTTGCGACCCTGGCTTTACTGAGATCTATTTCAATACGTATGCAGAGGCCACAGAAACGGAGAATCTGTCAGCTACGCAAAATCAGCGGCTATTTCACAGTCTTGATAGATCAAAGATCCATTCAAGCGTGTTGGCTGGAGATGAAATCGCGATTGATGGGGCGAGGATTATTGTTCATGCACCGAAGCCAGAGATGCTGAGCAGAGCAATGGCAAAGATGGAGGAAGCAAATGCCCAGCTCGCATCTGTGTCTGATTGGACTTGTTCACTTGATGATCTGATGGCTAAACCGTATCCAAGCTCAGATACTTCTATTGCGAATCAGTCGAGTATCGTTTTTACATTTGAGTATGCAGGAATCCGAAACCTGTTCTGTGGAGATGCGTGGGCCGAGAACATTCCGGGCGGGAAGTATGATCTTGTGAAACTTCCTCACCACGGTAGTATCAGGAATATATCGGATGCTCTGCTCTCAAGAATCCAGGCAGATACATTTCTTATCTGTGCGGATGGGACATCGCACCCGAATAAACAGACAATTGCAAAGTTACTACAGCAATACGGAAACATCTCTATCTACAGTAATTATTCGTGGTGGATGAATGGATTCCTCATGACAGATGATATGAAGTACATAAAGAATGGCAATTTGAAGCTGCTTATTATATAAGAGGTACATATGAGACAGTATGAGGCATATTCCGTGCTTATCACGGATGAAAAAGGAAAAAGGGGAACCGGCACACTGTTTTACGCAGAAAACGCTGCGTCCTTCTATGTCCTGACATGTGCACATGTGATCTATACGTCTCATCAGATAAACATTCAGATTTTGATTCCTGCTGCGGGTGGCCCAAAGGAAGAATCTATAGTTGTTAGTCGTGATCATTTTAGATTCTCTCCAATTGATAAGGCGACTGTTATAGGCGATGATAGCACTCATACCTGTGATATTGCTATCATAGAATGCGCGAAAGGCAATCTTCAACTTACGCCCACTCGGTATGCACTGTATCCGATGACCAGTGGGGAACGGATAGTTGCAGTAGGCTATCCAAAAGGTTCAGATAGTCCGGTATATTATCAGCAAGATGAACTGACAGCTAAAGTTCTGAAAAATCAGGATGAACAGGATTATTTTATCATCCGTGTTGATGAAGCATTTCTAAATTCGGCCGACAGAGAAGCCGAGCTAAAGGGATTCTCGGGATCGCCGGTGTGGGACGAAGAAAGCCTTGGAGATCATACGCTTCTATTTGGCGGATTGATAGCTATTGGAGTTGGAAGCAACATTAACAGAGGCCGGGTTAATGTCATGAATGCTCGTCTGTTACAAACTCTTATGAGAGATGAATTTGGTGTGACCATTGAATCAGGTCTTCCTATGGTAGATGACAGTGAGATTGCACCAGGCTACGAAGAGCCTGAGGAGTCTCCAGATCAGTTGATGGTCAGAGCTGGTTGGATTGAAAATGAAAGGCGAAAAGCCCAGACATATGTAGATACATTGCAGCTATTAAAGGCTGTAGAGTCTACTCGCCTGACAATCGATAATTCTGAATTCTCAAAATGTTCGGATGAGCAGAAAATATCTATCTATGGAGTTCTTCATGAAGCATATAGGCTTGCCAGAGACTTTGATATTTACGATCAAATAAGTGAGGAGATGAGGAAAGCCGGATTAACCAGTCCTCGTGACGATTTGACGGAAGCCGTCAGGTATTATGAAGCACAGGAACTGGATAAAGCCGATGAGTTTATTAAGAAGGCTCTCTCTAAGAATCCCGCTGGTAATGAAGAACGTGTTTTAGCAATGGCAATTCGAGCGGCTAAGAGAGATTGCGATATATCCGCTGTTTCTGAGTTTCTAGGTAGTCGTGATCAGCTCTTGATTAAACCAAAGGATGAGCGAGAAGAAGAATTTCTATACCAGACACTTGGATTTGTCCTTTCAAACTATTTCAAAGAGACGACAAGAGCATTGCGCTGCCTTAATAGAGCATATCAGATCAGCGGTAACTTTATTATTTTGGAAACCTTGGCGTTGACATATTATCAGCATTCTATCCGAGATGCTTTTATTGAAGAAGGAAGCGACAAGATAGATCCAGCAAGGATTCATACAGACGCAATAGAAAAAGCTCGGGACGCACTTCTTCGAGTATTTTCAGCTGCAGATGAAATGTGGCTTAAGGGAACATTCGGAAGAGCCGGATTACAAATATTTAAATGCTTCTATTTCATGCATGACAATTTCCGAATCTATAAGCATTATCATGATGTAATGAAATATTTTGACTTCCCAGATGGGGAAACTAAAAGAGATATACAGCTCTGTTATCTTGATGTGGCGATAAGAAAAGAGCCAGTCAATATAGATGATTATGATGCTCTAACAGATCATGATAAAAAGTTTTATGAGCTTGCCATATTGCTTGAAGCTCCGATGCGCTTGTTTAATGTTGGCCTTGACATACAAGCTCCGATATCGGAGAAAGAACTTCTTAATGTCCTTACAGATGGGGAAAAACGGCTTCAAGAGTTAATAGAAACGCAGACGGACGACAGGCTTGGCTTTGATGGGGTGCACACATCTTTTGCTAATCTTTATGGCAATGGAATCATGCGCTTTCAATGGCACGCCATCTCTGAAGTTAAGCGGCATTGTGAGAGCATTAAGAATCCTACAGGGATAGAGTCCTTCCAGATTTATATTGACGAACTTGAGACTTATGATTTCAAGGCGATAGAGAATAGATACAAGGCTTTCTTCGAAAAATATGATGATATTATCTCGTTTGAAGAATGGTGTCACTTCTATATTCGACATGGAGAATATCTGAAGACGAAGGAACTATACGATAGTGTATTTGATGAACGGAAATATCTGATTGAAGATCAGCCTGAGTACTTCTATCGGTCATATATTGATTTCACCTTGGCTCACCAGTTTGATTTGACACCAGCTCTTAGATGTTTTGTTGAGCACAGCGATGAATTCAAGGATATCTTTATATACATGTCTTTTGAGATGGACTTGAAATTTGCTACATGCACATTCAATGATCCAGATCAAATGCTTGATGATGTAAAGATTCTCCTGGATGAAGGGCTATATACTGAAGCGGATTATAATGAAAAGTGTCTTATCATTAACATGTTAAATTGCCGCCCAGTGCAGGCAGAACAGTATGCTGGATGGGCACATGGAATGCATCCGTTGCTTAGCAGTAAGTATGAAAGGATGCTTTTAGTGTGGAAAGGAGCACAAGTAATGCCCAACACGCACTGGAACAGTATGCAGCAATGGATAGCGTCTCAAATGTTCGATGTATATAAGAAAGAGAAGTGGTTACGCAATCCGAAGGACATCCTTTTTGAAAGCTGCACTTCAGAGAATAAGGCGATTGTTGTTGACCTCTGGACACTGTATTTCTTTGTAAAAGTTCAGGCACAAGAAGTGATGAGTCACTTCAAAACGATTTATATCACATATGATACCGTTTCCATGGCGTTACAAGAAATAAATCAGGTGAACGATGACGATATAAGAAGAGTACTGATTCATTTGCAGCGAGAAGGCAATGTTAAATTGTTGTCGCCCACATTGGAACAGCAGTTGACGGTTCGGAATCCCAGCTATAATTTCATGGAAGTTCATAGTGCATGTCTTCTGGCGCAGGAGCTTAACTGTCCGGCGTTTGTAGGGGAATTTAGATTTGAAATTCCTGAACAGCTTCGGTCTAAAGTTATTAGACCAGACAACCTGAAAGAAGTTATGGATTGCGTCATGGATAAGAAGTTGCTGGAAGCGGAGTAATCTCCTGTGTCCATCGGCGCAGCCGCAGAGCAGGGTAACTAATCAACCCACACAATCAACCATCCTTCTCAACACCCTATGTCCATCATCTTCCTGATAACTTACCTCGTTTCGCCACTTGACTTGGATAATAACGAGATGAACAGGGAACGAGGAGGAGAGCCGCGAAAAAGATATGATGATAAAACACGAAAGAACGATAACAGACGACTTAGTCGACAAATGGCGTGAAGCCCTCGCCACTCCAGTTGCTCGAAAAAGAATAAAAGACGGTAAGCGCTCAATAAAACCGTGGTTAGACTTTAGTCATCATCCTCAACGCCACTCCAACCTATGAAGATTTCTTCTGCCTCCTCTAATTTTGACCAATCAAGGTATTGCCCGCATCGATGGCAGTACCCTTGGTATTCTCGCTCTATGCAGACATCGCACCTTGGACAGACGGAGAAAATGTTTTCATCTCGATAGATGCGTACTGCGGTTACAGTTTTGGGTAGACGGTATGTAGGGGAGAGCAACAGATCAAGGACGATGTGGGCAAGAGTTGGTTTTGTTGGACACTCCATCCATTCCTCATCGTCAAAATCTGAATTATCCTCTTGTGGGTCAGCATCAATCGCATGCAGATAAGTGCTGATTTTCGAGGAAATAGTTTTAAGGATAGCAGATTTCTTGAGCAATGCTTTCATTATAATCACCTCTGTATTTAAGCATAGATGATTATTTGACGGCGGTGTTGTATATTTGCTTGCTATCCTTGAAAAACACTAGTTTTTAGTATAATATTAAGCTGTGGGAAATCTCTCACAGCTTTGCCGCTCGAAACTTTGTACACCTCTACGTGGTGGGCGGCAGGCAACACAGCATGGGTGCTGTGGCTAAGATGCAGAGAATAATAGGTTTAGACCAGTCGAGCTGGGACCGCTGAATTTGTTTGCCATAGTTTTAGTGTTCATAGTCTGTGTACTGTCTTGCCCTTTTCAGAGATACCTAACAAGTGTCGCCGTCAAATACAAGGAGGAAAAGTCTATGAAAGCTAAAATGATAAAAGTTTCTGCCGCAGTTACCGCCGATGTTCTGTTTATTTTACAGGCTGTGGGCACTAATCTTTTGGCAACAGCTCTGCTGGTCTAAGCCTATTGCTAATTGATAGTGTTGCAGCTGAAATGTGAGTTCTTTTAGCTATGGAAAAAGGAGAAAGAATATGAATAGGTTCTATCAGATTTTAAACTGGATTTCTACGGGTGGTAATACTGCAAGTCGTCCGAGTCTGTTAAAACACTTCTCAGGGGAGCTGATTGACGAGTGTCTTGATAATGGATATCTTGTTGAAATCCGAAGAAATGCTTTTAATGAGCCGGTGTATGCGATTACAAATGCGGGCAGAGAAAAGCGTGATGAGCGTTAAAAGCGACTAGCTCGCAGAGTTGCTATCTCATTCCCACAGTGCTACACTAACATCAAATCTTACATAATCTTATCGGAGACATCATCCTATGGCCAGAACCAAAGGTAGCAAGAACCGCATTGCCGCATCTACTGACTTCGATGCTCAGATCGCAAAATTGCAGAAAGACAAGGCGATGCTCGAAGAAGGTTTTTCCAAGACTGTCGCCCACATTGAAGAGCTGAAGACCGACATCAAGTCTCTGCGTGAAAGTTTAAAGCCGCAGAAAGCGGAGATCAAGCAGACCGAAAAAGAAATCGCAAAGCTGGAGGCCAAGAAGGCTGCCGCCGAAGCGAAGGCCGCTGAAAAAGCAAAGAAAACTGAAGCCGAGAGTGTGGTTAAGAAGCTACTTGCAAGCGGCGTGAGTGCAGACGAGATACTCGAAAAACTGAAATAATTTTTTTAAACCTCAGACCGTGTGGGTGTGGTTACAAAATCTCATCTATGCGGTTTTATAATAGAATAATTGTTTTGCATCGAACAATAATATCCCTGTTTTTTATTCCATAGTCCAAAATTACATCCGGTGAAATTTCAGTAAAAGAGGTAGCAGGGGAGAGCACAGGCAAAGTAGGGACTGAGCAAATAAACAGCAATGAGCAGCACGGATAAGAAGTAATCGAATCCGTCAGCATATCAAAACATCTTCAATCACTTCAAAAGTACTCTTCAAAAAATCAGCGATAACCCATCACTCAATTCCGTCCATCAATGCACCAACCAACCCATCATCCAACCCATCATCACACCCACCCTGAGGAGAGCATCTGGGCAGGGCGAACGCCCCGGGTCCCGGACGCTCCGAAGATCAAGCACGACAAGATGAAACAATTTTACATGATTGACATAGGGCGAAAAATGTGGTAATATCGTCTTATCAAAAAAGTGCGAATCCCTCTCGCTCGCGGAGGAAAAATCTCTCTCGCAATGAGAAATCGAACGATACAACGAACGAAAAATGACTTTGCCGAAGGCTGGCAGACACGAGGGACTTAAAATCCTTTTCTGAAGACAGAGTATGGGGTTGCCCCCGCCGGAGACATTGAAAATCTCAGAATTGTTCGTTGACTCGAATGATTGTTGGACTTTCTTTTTGCTCTGCTTTCTGGAAGCTTTGGAGAGACGAGAGAAATCATTCTTGCACAGATAATCCCGTATGGACGCGTTTACAAGAACCTTTCTATGCGGGGCTATGGTGAAATATTTTTATATCAAACAGACTGCCCCCAAAGTAGCTCGCATCAAATCGCGCTGTTTTGGGGGCAGTTTTACGCTTTACGGGGAATGGAAGGGGCGCTGTCGTCCGTAAGGCCGAGAATATAATCGGTACTGGTATGGTAGAGACCGGCAAGCTGGATCAGCACCTCGGTGGGGATATCCCGCTTGCCGGTCTCGTAATTGGAGTAGCAGACCTGTGTGCATTTCAGATACGCCGCAACATCCTTTTGCAGCAGATCACGATCCTCCCGCAGATCCCGGATACGTTGATACATGGTATTTACCTCAAAGGCTTTATTTAAGGTAAAGTATAGGCATAACGAAATGTTATATTGACATATAAAACAAAATGTTATATCATAGTATCGCGCCGGGAACAGCTGTGAATCTCCGGCGCAAAAGGGGAGAGCATCATGAAACTGGAATTCCGGCAGACGGTGACCTGCAACCACCTTACGCTTGCAAGGGTCTGCAAAACTATCGACTGGCAGCAGCCACTGCCCCGGTGCGGAGAATATGTGGCCGGGCTGGATACGCTGGACGGCGAACCGGAACTGCCGGTGCGCAAACTGCTGCACCGGGCACAGGACGGCGGCTGCCTTGCGGAGCTGCCGGGCTTCAACATTGCGCAGCTGCGGCTTTCTTACCGGGAGCTGGAGCAACTGGCAGCAAAAAAAGGCTGGACGCTGCAAAAGCTGTAAAAAACTTAAATTTCCCTCTTGCATTCAGGCCGATTCGTGCTATAATAGTAAGGCAATCGTTTCCAAGGCCGCTCGACGGGGTAGCCGATATTGAAGGTTGTGATGGGCACATACATTAAATATGGCCCCAATACGTCAGAACCAGAATTGAGGTGAAAAGAATGAAACAGGGTATCCATCCGAACTACGTTGACTGCACTATTACCTGCGCTTGCGGTAATGTCATCAAGACTCGTTCCACCAAGCCCGAGATCCACGTCGAAGTTTGCTCTAAGTGCCATCCTTTCTACACTGGTAAGCAGAAGCTGGTTGACACCGGCGGACGTGTTGAGCGCTTCAACAAGCGTTTCGGCCGTAAGTAATTATAGGCTATCTCATGCCGCTTCCTTCGGGAGGCGGCATTTTTGCGTTTCGCGGTGGCAAATATTTCGCTTTCCCACACAGGATTGTCTTATTTTGAACACATTTTCCATCTAAACTAAAGCAGTTCCAAACCGGAAAGCGCTGGTTCTACGCCGCTTTCCACAAAACAGCTTCTGAAATAAAAGGAGAGTTTGCTGTGATCGAAGTTTCTCACCTGAGCAAGTCCTACGGCAGCCGCCCTGCCGTGCAGGATCTCTCGTTTACGGTGCCGGACGGCCAGATCTACGGCCTGCTGGGGCCAAACGGCGCGGGCAAATCCACCATTATGAATATCCTTACCGGCTATCTGGCGCCCACCGAGGGCGAGGTAAAGGTAGCCGGCTTCCGTCTGCCTGAGCAGGCGCAGCAGGCTAAAGCCTGTGTAGGCTATCTGCCGGAGCAGCCGCCGCTCTACCCGGAAATGACTGTGCAGGAGTATCTGGACTTTGTGGCAGAGCTTAAGGGGGTCAAGCGTGCGCAGCGCAAACAGCAGATGCTGGCCGCTGCCCACCGCACCGGGCTGGAAGAAGTGCTGCCCCGGGTCATCCGCAGCCTGTCCAAGGGCTATCGTCAGCGGGTGGGCATCGCGCAGGCGCTGCTGGGCAGCCCGCAGCTTATTATTCTGGATGAACCCACCGTAGGGCTGGACCCCGCACAGGTCATCGAGATCCGCAACCTCATCCGGGAGCTGGGCAAGGCGCATACGGTCATTCTGTCCAGCCACATCCTCAGCGAGGTGCAAGCGGTATGCCAGCAGGTGCTCATCCTCTCTAAAGGCCGTCTGGTGGCTGTGGGCAGCCCGGAGGAACTGGGCGAGACCCTGAACCCGGGCAGCCGTCTGCGCGCTACCGCGCAGGGCGAGCCAGACACCGTGCTGGCCGCTGTGCGCAGCGTGCCGGGCATCTGCCAGGTAGAACTGGAAAGCGCCGCGGACGGTCAGGTCACCTTTACCGCCGAGAGCGAGGACGCCGCCGACCGCCGCGCTGCTGTGTCCCGGGCACTGACCGAGGCCGGGTGCACCGTGCTGGCACTTGCCACCGAGAACCGCAGCCTTGAGGAGGTATTCCTTGCACTGACCGAAAAAAAGCCGGACCAGGAAGCCCCGGCAGAAGGGGAGGAGAATTGAGATGCTGGCCATCTTTAAACGAGAACTCCGCAGTTGCTTTCACGGCATGATCGGTGCGGTGCTTACCGCCTTTATGCTGGCGGCTACGGCTATCTATTTTGTGGCGCTGAATCTGGGCTATGGCCTGCCGGATTTTGGCTACTACACGCTGTACCGCACCATTTTTGTGCTGCTGCTCTACATCCCGGTGCTCACCATGCGCTCCTTTGCGGAGGAACGCCACAGCCGCACCGACCAGCTGCTGCTTACAAGCCCGGTGTCGGTGGGCGGCATCGTGCTGGGCAAATATTTTGCCCTTTGCGTCATTTTTGCGCTGCCCTGCCTTGTGGATGCGGGCATGATCCTTGTGCTGAAAGCACTGGGCGCTACCGGCACCAGCACGCTGGCCAATTTTTCTGCCCTGCTGTGCTATTACCTCATGGGCTGCGCCGCCATTGCCATCGGGGTGTTCCTTTCCAGCTTGACCGAAAACCAGATCATCGCCGCTGTGTCCGGTGTGGCGGCGCTGCTGCTGGCCTATATGATGCCCAGCCTGCGCACCATGTTCACCACTGGCAGCGCGGTGGCGCTGGCACTGTTCACCGCCATTGCCGCTGTGCTCAGCGTGGTGGCAGGGCTGCGCAGCAAAAGCTTTACGCTGGGCTGTCTTTCCTTTGCGGGGTGCTGCGTGGCGCTTACGGCACTGTTTCTGCTCAAGAGCAGCTGGCTGACCGAGGCTTTCAGCGCAGTGCTCAGCGCACTGTGCCTGTTTACCCCCTTTGAAGAATTTGTCAACAGCAGCTTTTCCATCCCCACGCTGGTCTACTACCTGACCGTGGCGGCGGTGTTCCTGTTTTTCACCGCACAGGGGTTGGAAAAGCGCCGCTGGAACTGAGAGGAGGCCATAACGATGAAATGGAACAAGAACGCAGCCTCCCAAAAGGGCAGGGTGTTCCGCAGCGGGCTGCTGTCCACCGCCATGCTGGCGGCAGTGCTGGTGCTGGCGGTGCTGCTCAACCTGCTGGTGCGGGCCATCCCTGCAAAATATACCGAGTTCGACCTCTCCGAGGCCAAAATGTACACCCTGAGCGACAGCACCAAAGCGCTGGTGGAGGGGCTGGAAAAGGATGTGCACATCTATTACCTCTGTGAAACCGGCAGCGAGGATACCATCATCACAAAGCTACTGGACCACTATGCCGCCGAGAGCGGGCACCTGAGCTGGGAACAGAAGGACCCCACCCTGTACCCCACCTTTGCCGCAAAGTATGGCGCAGAGAATGTTTCCACCGGCAGTCTGATCGTTACCTGCGGGGAGAACAGCACCGTACTGGATGCCGCCGACCTGTACGAGTACGATTATACCGACTACTACACCACCGGCTCTGCCAGCGTGACTTTTGGCGGCGAAAAGCAGATCACCTCTGCAATCTATAAGCTCACCGCAGCGGGGCAGAGCCACGCCTACTATACCACCAACCACGGCGAGCAGACCCTGACCGACTCCCTGACCGATGCGCTGGACGCCCAGAATATCGACGCCCAGCCGCTGGATCTGCTCACAAGCACCATCCCGGAGGACTGCGATCTGCTCATCATCAACGCACCCACCACCGATTTTTCCGCAGGGGACAGCCTTGTGGATGAGATCAGCCAGCTGCAAGATTATCTGGCGGCGGGCGGCAAGCTGCTGCTGACCAGTAGCGTCTACGCCCAGACCCCGCAGCTGGACGCCGTGCTGGCGCAGTTCGGCCTTGCCCGCGCAGGGGGCATGGTGGTGGAGGGCGACAGCAGCAAGGCACTGTATAACTCTGCATGGTCGCTGCTGCCGGACTACGGCACGCCTACCGAGAGCACCGCGCTGAACGGCGTGAATACCAGCACCCATGTCATGCTGTCGGTGGCGCAGGGCATCACGGTCACCGAGACCGAGGATGTCATCGCCGAGCCGCTGTTGAACAGCTCCTCCTCTGCCTACGCCAAGGCCGACATCAACGACCTTACCACCATGGAGCGGCAGGATGGAGATGCGGACGGCCCCTTTGCACTGGCCGTCTGGGCGCGGAACGAGGACACCGGCGCCGAGGTTCTCTGGATCGGCTGCCCCAATATGGATAACGAGCAGCTTTATCAGTCCATGCCCGGCAATCTGACCTTCCTGCAGGGCTGCGCTGCCTCGCTGGTAGGGCAGGATGTCCTTGTAGACACCAAGGCGCTGGAGGCCGAGCCCATTACGGTGGCAGGCTCCACTGCCGCAGCACTGGGGCTGACCTTTGTGTTCGTGCTCCCGGCGGCGGTGCTCATTGCAGGGGCAGTGGTGGTGCTGCTGCGCCGCCGCAGATAAGGAGACCGCCATGAGAACAAAACAGTGCGTCCTGCTGACGTTGCTGGCAGCGGCAGTGCTGCTGGGCGCGTTGCTGTGGGCGGTGACCCGCAGCAACGCAAAAGTTGAGCAGGCCGCCAGTGCTGCCGCCGAAGGTAGCATCCCGCTTTCCAGCTTTGCCGCCGAGGACTTGGAGCAGATCGAATACACCTTCAACGGTGAGACCTACACCCTGCAATATTCCGGCGGCAGCTGGCAGTTGGCACAGGACCCCGCCTATCATCTGGACGAGAGCGCCTGCAACACCATGCGCACTGCCCTGATGGCGCTGAATGCCAAGCGCAGCCTGACACCGCAGGCAGGGGAGGACTACGGGCTGGACAGCCCGCAGCTCACCGTTACGGTCACGGCGGCAGGGCAGAGCACTACCCTGACCTTCGGGGCAGAAAACCCGGTCACCGGGGATCTCTATGTGCAAAAAGCCGGGGACGATGCCATCTACACCGTCAGCGGCAACAAAGCCGCCTGCTTCCAGCTGGATAAGGCCGGGCTCTTCGGCAGCTTCTGCCCCACCGGGCTTACGGCTTCTGCCATTACGCAGGTAGCCTATACACTGGCAGATGGCACCTCCGTCACGTTGAATGCCGTCAGTGAGCCGACCGAAAGCGCCGACAGCACGGACGCAGACAGCGCCTCTTCCTCTGCCTACGAGACGGTGTGGCGGCTGGCCTCTGACCCCGCTGCCAGCCTTGCACAGGATAAGGTGCAAAGCCTGCTGTCTGCCCTGTGCACCTATGCCACCGCTCAGACTACGGACGCAGACCTTTCTGCCTGCGGCTTTGATGCACCTGTATTCACCGCCGTAGTCACCAGCGAGGACGGCTCCACCGTGCAACTGGCCTACGCCTGCGGTACGGACGGGTGGTATTTGCAGGTGGAAGGGGATACTTCGGTATACACGGTGGACACCAGCACTGTGCAGGCGCTTCTGCTGACCGAAAACGACCTGAAAACGCAGGAATAATTGCTTTGATACGCTGCACCGAAACCAAGGTGCAGCGTATATTTTTTTGCAGCTTTTTATAAAGTTGCGGCAAACATCGGCAGAGTGATTGACAATCCGACTGTGATTGTTTATTATAAACCGTGACAGGGTAAGTCCGCCGCGCAAGATCATGCTGCTGCGCGGGGCGGAGCATCCCTTATACGCAAAAAAGATGGGGCAGGTTCCCTGTCTTTTTTCGTATCTGAGAACAAGGAGGATAACATATAAAATGGACAACTCGGTGGTCGTTTCACTGCGGGATATCGTAGTGGAATTTGATGGACAACGCATTCTGGATGGGCTGAATCTGGATATCCATGACAAGGAGTTCGTGACGCTGCTCGGTTCCTCCGGCTGCGGCAAAACCACCACCCTGCGCCTGATCGCAGGTTTTCTGGAGCCGAACGCCGGCAAGGTGCTGCTGAAAGGGGAGGACATTACCGGTGTGCCGCCCTACAAGCGCCCGGTGAATACCGTGTTCCAGAAATATGCGCTGTTCCCGCACCTGAACGTGTTCGAGAACGTGGCCTTTGGTCTGCGGCTCAAAAAGCTGGACGAGGACACTATCCGCCGCAAGGTGCGCGATATGCTGGAGGTCGTGGGCTTGAAGGGCTTCGAGCGCCGCAGCATCAGCCAGATGTCCGGCGGTCAGCAGCAGCGCGTGGCCATTGCCCGCAGTCTGGTCAACGAGCCGGAGATCCTGCTGCTGGACGAGCCGCTGGGTGCACTGGACCTGAAGCTGCGCAAGGAGATGCAGCTGGAACTCAAGCGGTTGCAGCGCGAGATGAACATCACCTTTATCTATGTCACCCACGATCAGGAGGAAGCGCTTACCATGTCCGATACCGTCGTGGTCATGAATGGCGGTAAGGTGCAGCAGATCGGCACCCCGGAAGATATCTACAACGAGCCGAAAAATGCCTTTGTGGCGGACTTTATCGGCGATTCCAACATCGTGGACGGCGTGATGCACAAGGACTTTCTGGTGTCCTTCTCCGGCGTGGATTTCCCCTGCGTGGATCGCGGCTTCGCCCGGGAGCAGAGCGTGCAGGTGGTGGTGCGCCCGGAGGACATCGAGGTGGTGTCCCCGGTGGAAGGCCAGCTTGTGGGCGTGGTGAACGATGTCATCTTCAAGGGCGTGCACTTTGAGATGCACGTCGAGTGCGAGGGCCGCGAGTGGTTGATCCACTCCACCCGCGCCTGTACCCCCGGCGAGACCATTGGTATGCGCATCGGCCCCAACGAGATCCATATCATGGCACGGAGCGAGGGGTGATGTGCCATGAAGATCTATGATAAAAAGCTGGCCTATCCGTACTTTGTATGGATGGTGCTGTTTACTGTTGTGCCCTTGTTCATTGTGGTGTACTATGCCATGACCGACGCCGAGGGCAACTTTACCCTGAATAACCTCACCTCCATCAGCGGCTACGGCTCGGTGTTTGCCCGAAGCCTGCTGCTGGCGCTTATTGCTACCGTTATCTGTCTGGTCATCGCCTTCCCGGTGGGCTATTTTCTGTCCCGTTTGCGGGTGAACAAGCAGCACATCATGCTTATGCTGGTCATGCTGCCCATGTGGATGAACTTTCTGCTGCGCACCTACGCATGGATGGGTCTGCTCAGCGTCAATGGCCCGGTGAACACCCTGCTGGGCTTTATCGGCCTTGGCCCCTATACCATGCTCAACACCTCCGGTGCGGTAGTGCTGGGCATGGTGTATAACTATGTGCCTTACATGATCCTGCCGCTGTACACCAGCATGACCAAGATCGACCAGAGCCTTGTGGAGGCTGCGCAGGACCTTGGCGCCAACACTACCAAGACCCTTGTGCGGGTGCTCATCCCCATGAGCGTGCCGGGCATTAGCACCGGCATCACCATGGTGTTCGTGCCGGCAGTGTCTACCTTTGTCATCAGCCGTATGCTGGGCGGCGGCTCTAATCTGCTGATCGGTGACCTGATCGAGATGCAGTTTTTGGGCAACAGCTACAACCTGAACGTCGGCTCTGCCATGAGCTTGGTGCTGATGATCATCGTGCTGCTGTGCATGAGCTTTACATCCAGCTTTGACGAGGATGAAATGGAGGGCGTATCCTGATGAAAACAAAACATCTGCGCCTGATGCAGCGGGTCTACATCATCCTGTTCTTCTGCTTCATGTACCTGCCCATTGCCTACATGATCGTATTCAGCTTCAACCAGAGCAAGGGCTATTCGCTGTTTACCGGCTTCACCCTCAAGTGGTATCGCAGCCTGTTCACGAATGCGTCCATCCTCCACGCGCTGTGGGTGTCCGTTGAGGTGGCCATCTTGTCCGCTATCATCGCCACGGTGCTGGGTACGGCAGCCAGCCTTGGCATTGCCTCCATGAGCCGCAAAAGCCGTCTGCTGGTGACCAACATCACCTATATCCCGGTGGTCAACCCGGAGATCATCACCGGCATCTCCCTGATGCTGCTGTTCGTGGCCTACCAGCGCTTTGCCGCTCAGTCCGCATGGCTGCCGGACAACATCATGGGTCTGCCCACGCTGCTCATTGCGCATATCGCGTTCAACGTGCCCTACGTTATCTTTAACGTAAGCCCCAAGCTCAAGCAGCTGGACATCAAGCTGTACGAAGCAGCGTTGGATCTTGGCTGCGATCCCCGGCAGGCTTTCTTCAAGGTCATCCTGCCGGAGATCAGCCCCGCCATCCTTTCTGCCTTCCTCATCTGCCTGACCTATTCCATCGACGATTTCATGATCTCCTACTTCAACTGTGGCACCGTGGAGACCCTGCCCATTGCAATCTACTCCATGACCCGCAAAAAGGTCAGCCCGGAGATCTACGCGCTGTCCACCATCATGTTCGTGGTCATCCTTAGCGTCATTCTGGTGTCCAATGCCATGGAGAGCCGCAGATACCGCAGGAATCAGAAAACGCTGCGAAAGGAGGGTGCATGATGAAACGCATTGCTGCATTACTGCTGACGCTGGCTGTGGCGCTGTGCGCCGCATTGCCGGTGTTTGCCGCCGGTACCATCGAGGTGACCGAGGACGTCTCGGTGTCGGATGATTACGACTGGACCCGCTTCAAGGGGCAGAACGTCACCCTGAACGTCTATAACTGGGGCGAGTACATCTCCAACGGTTCGGACGACAGTGTGGACGTGGTGGCCGCCTTTGAAAAGCTGACCGGCATCAAGGTGAACTACACCACCTTCGACTCCAACGAGTCCCTGTACGCCAAGCTCAAGTCCGGCGCAGCCAACTACGATGTGATCATCCCCTCCGACTACATGGTGGCAAAGATGATCAACGAGGGGATGCTTGCACCCCTTGACTATGACAATATCCCCAATTTCCAGAAGATCGATGCAGGCTACCGCAACCCGGATTACGACCCGCAGAACGCCTACACCGTGCCCTATATGCTGTGCACCACCGGCATCATCTACAACACCACTATGGTAGACGAAGCCCCCACCTGCTGGGCAGACCTGTGGGATGAACAGTATGCGGGCAACATTCTGATGTTCAACAACAGCCGCGATGCCTACGCCATCGCCGCGTTCAAGAGCGGCCACAGCATCAACCCCGCCACCCCGGAAGAGGTGGACGAGGTGGTAGAGGAGCTCAAGGCGCAGAAGCCGCTGGTGCAGGCCTACGTCATGGACGAGATCTTTGATAAGATGATCGGCGGCGAGGCAGCTATCGGCGTGTACTACTCCGGCGATGCCATTACCATGATCGATGATAACCCGGACTTGGCTTGGGTGTTCCCGGAGGAGGGCAGTGTGCTTTCGGTGGACTGCATGGCTGTGCCTGCTGCCAGCGAGCACAAAGAGGCCGCCGAGATGTTCATCAACTTCATGTGCGAGACCGATATCGGCAAGGCCAACAGCGAGTATATCGGCTACACCACCCCCATGCACGATGTTTGGGAGGTGCTGGACGAGGATCTAAAAACCAGCGAGATCGCCTATCCGTCTGAGGAGGACGCCGCCCGCGAGAAGGTGTTTACCGCCCTGAGCGATGAGGTGAACAGCGAACTGGATCTGAAGTGGAGCGAGATGAAGAGTTACGACGAGGGCGGCGGCAGCTACCTGTTTTTGCTGCTGCTGCTGGCCATGCTGGCGCTGGCCTGCTTCAATATCTGGCGCAAAGTGCGCAGAAAGACCCGCAATCAGTATTGATCGTTTCAACCAAGGCTGCCGTCCCGGACGTGGTGCGGCGGCCTTTTTCCGATAGGAGGGAAAGACTATGGAACAATTTTATTATCAAGGTACTGCCGTGGTAGAAAATGCCGACGCAGACTGCCACAGCCTGCTCAAGGCCAGCGCCCTGCTGCGCTATGTGGAGCAGATTTCTTCCATGCATGCCCGCCACTTTGGCATGGACGATAAGTTTTTTGAGGATCACGGTGTAGCATTTCTGGTAGGCAAGCAGGCGCTGCGGTTCAGCCGTGTGCCCCGCCGTGGCGAGACTTTGAACCTTTGCTCCCGCTCAGAAAAGGCTCTCCGCGGCTCCATCAAGCGCATCACCACCCTTACGGACGAAGCCGGGCAGGAAGTAGCCATGGTGGACAGCCGCTGGATCATGTCCAGTCTTGAGGATGGGCACATCCTGCGCCAGCCGGGCTGGACGGTAGAGGGATACTGGAACGAGACGGTGGAAGAGGAGCTGCCCCTTTTGCTGCATAAGCGCCGGGACAGCCTGACCAGCGCCGGTCTGGTTACGGCGCGCTACTCCCAGTGCGACCTGCACTACCACATCAACAACGCTTTTTATCTGGATATCGTCTGTGACGCGCTGCCGCAGGAGATCATGCGCGATCATGTTGTGAAGTTCGCCTCCATCAATTACCACCGCGAAGTCCCCATGGGGCAGCAGGTGGAGGTGTTCTACACCCCCTCGGATGATGGCTGGTACTTTATTGCCAAGCACGCGGACAAAACGGCTTTCGAGTGCTATCTGGAGCTGGAGCCGGTCAAGCAGTAAGAGCCCGGAGGAAAAATGCCTATGTCCAAGACCAAGGAACTTTTTTGCACCTTTTTCAAGATCGGTGCCTTTACCTTTGGCGGCGGCTACGCCATGGTGGCGCTGCTGGAGCACGAATTTGTAGAGGAAAAGCGCTGGCTCACCCGGGAGGAGTTTCTGGATATGGTCGCTATTGCCGAGTCTACTCCCGGCCCTGTGGCGGTGAACAGCGCCACCTACATCGGCTATAAGCTGGCCGGTGTTGCCGGTGCGGCGGCTTCCACTCTGGCAGTGTGCCTGCCGTCCTTTGCAGTCATTTACCTTATTTCGCTCTTCTTCGACCGCTTTTTGCAGCTGACAGTGGTGGCGAATGCTTTCAAGGGCGTTCAGGCCTGTGTCATCTACCTGATCCTGTCCGCCGGGGTCAAGATGCTCAAAAACTTGCAGCGCACCCCCTTCAACACGGCAGTGGTGGCGGTGGTGTTGGCGGCTATGGTGGGCTGCTCAGTGTTGGCGGTAAAATTTTCCTCCATCTGCTGCATTTTGCTTTGCGGCGCAGCCGGGGTGCTGGCCTACGCGATAGGGCAGGGGAAGAAAGGCGGCACAAAATGATCTTGTTGCAATTATTCTGGAACTTTCTGGTCATCGGTGCGGTGTCCTTTGGCGGCGGCTACGGCATGATCTCGCTGGTACGGGAAACGGTGCTGGGGCACTGCTGGCTGACCGAGAGCGAATTTCTCAGCTTTATCGCGGTGTCAGAGTCTACCCCCGGCCCGCTGGCAGTGAATATGGCCACCTTTATCGGCGCTTCGCAGGCGGGGCTGGCAGGCTCCTTTGTGGCAACGGTGGGGGTGGTGCTGCCCTCTTTTGTCATCATTCTGCTCATTGCAGCGGCGCTGCACAGCCTGATGAAGTACGCCGGGGTCAACGCCTTTTTAGCCGGGGTGCGCCCCTGCGTGGTGGCTATGATCCTGGCCACCGCCTGCACCATGGGGCTTTCCACGCTGGGAGGCTTTACCACTGTTTCCGGCGGCTTTGCCCCGGATGTGCGTGCACTGGCGGTGTTTGCCCTGCTGGGCATTCTGCATTTTGCCTATAAAAAGAAAACGCAGAAAGCGCCGTCCCCCATCGGGATGATCTTACTTTCTGCGGTGCTGGGCGCGGTGCTGTGGAGCATCTGACCCGGAAGGAGAGGTTGACAAAATGAACATTACCGTGTATCTGGGGGCAAACCTTGGCACCGACCCTGCACTGCCGCAGGCCGTGCAGCAACTGGGGCGCTGGATCGGCGAAAGCGGCAACGCGCTGGTGTACGGCGGCAGCAAAAGCGGCCTGATGGGGCTTTTGGCCGACAGTGTGCTGGCCGCAGGCGGCAGGGTGACCGGCGTAGAACCCAAGTGCTTTCTGGACGCAGAACTGCAGCACGAGGGACTGACCGAGTTGATCGTGACCGAGGACATCCCCGCCCGCAAGACCAGAATGATCGAGCTGGGGGATGCTTTTATCGCGTTTCCCGGCGGCACCGGCACGCTGGAGGAGATCACCGAGGTCATCAGCAAGCTGTCTCTGGGACAGCTGAACACGCCCTGCATCCTTTACGACCTGAACGGCTACTACCAGCCTCTGCACCAGCTTTTGCAGCAGATGATTACCATGGGGCTTTCTACTCCGGCGCGGCAGCAGAATATCGCCTTTGCTGCCGACCTTGACCAGATCCGCGCGATCCTTGAAAAATGATATTGGAAAGCTTACTTCTCAAACGTAAGGAGACTGCTGTACATGGCTTTGTGCGGCGGTCTTTTTTCATAAAAATGGGAAACCGGGGCGTCCGCAGACGACCCGGTTTCCCGAAAAAGAAAAAATCATTCCGCTGATTATGCCCATAGCGCACGCGGAGGATATTTAAAATCTTTCTGCGCAATCAAAAAGGCCGCTGCACAAAATAATGTGCAACGGCCTTTTGCTATTTTGTTATGTACGCTGTGCGCGTTAAACTTAGGCGGCAGTGGTGGAAGCAGCCTCAGAAGAAGCAGCCTCGCTGACAGCAGCCTCAGAGGAAGCAGCCTCGCTGGAAGCAGCCTCAGAAGAAGCAGCCTCGGAAACAGCGGTGCTTGCGGAAGCAGCCTCAGAGGTGGAGGAAGCAGCAGCGCTAGAAGCAGAACCACCGCAAGCGGTCATGCCAGCAGCCAGAGCCAGAGCAACAACAGCGATGCAAATATTCTTGAGTTTCATATCAATGATCTCCTTAGTCTTCTTGTAAATGTTTGGCAGCGGGCTTTCGGTAGCGCCTCACTGCGATGCTATATTCTAATCCGTTTTTGAAAAAAATCAAGAGAATTTTGGTCGAAAGTTGTAATCTGCGTAAAGAATCTGCATAGTTGTCATAAAGTTTCACCAAAAGTAAAAGACTTTTTGGCAAAAATAAAGCACGGGATAGAGCCTGTACCGCCGGGTGAGAAGCACAAAAAACAAAAAAATTGAAAAATACTCATAAAATCCTTTTTATTGTACTGTAAATGTGGATAATAGAGACACAACGAGGGACGGACATCCCCCGGAGGGCTGAACGACAAGAAAATTTATGGAGGGTACTACAATGAAAGACTTTGATTTTGGCTACTTTGGCACCGGCGACGAGGGCTATGCCCAGTACATGACCGCATTCGAGCGCAATTTCAGCACGGACAGCACTGACAGCTTTGCGTCCGATGACGCAGACTGCGATGCAGACAGCTGCGACAGCACTGAGGACAATTTCTGAGCCTGCACCCTTTTGCCCGTTTGTGCATACAAAGGGCAAAGGGGGAATGCGGCTTGAACCGGATCGTTTTCACACTTTGTGTCTGGCTGTTCCCGGCGGCGTGTACCGCGCTGGGAGCAGCAGGGGTGTTTTTGCTGCGCAGGCAGACAAGGCCGGCTACCCGGCGCATTTTGTGCGGAATGGCGGCGGGTATCATGCTGGCGGCCAGCGTGTGGAGCCTGCTGCTGCCGGCTATTGCCCGGTCGCAGGGCAGGGCGGCATGGGTGCCCCCGGCGCTGGGGCTTATTTTAGGCGCAGTGGGGCTTTTACGGCTGGAGGATGCCGCCGGGCAGCTGCTGGCGGGCGGCCCCGGGCATTGCGGGCGTATGGTGCTGGCGGTCACCCTGCATAACCTGCCGGAGGGCATGGTGGTGGGGCTGGCTGCGGCGCTGGCGCTGCACGGGGACGCGGACGCCGTAAGCGGCGCGCTGGCACTGAGCCTGGGCATCGGCTTGCAGAACATCCCGGAGGGGGCGGCGGTCAGTCTGCCGCTGACCCAGAGCGGGCGCACCCGGGGGCAGTCCTTTGCCGCCGGGGCGGCCTCCGGACTGGTGGAGCCCTTGGGCGCGGTGCTGGCCTTTGTGCTGGCCGAGTGGGTAGGCGCAGCGCTGCCGTGGCTCATGAGCGCGGCGGCGGGCTGTATGGTGTGTGTGACCGCACAGGAGATGATCCCTGAGGCGGTGGAACCGGATGAAGTGGCCGGTGTCATCAGCATCGTGCTGGGGTTTGCGCTGATGATGGCACTGGATGTGGCCCTGTGATATAGTAAAAGCAGCGCCGGACAGACTTTTTTGGTCTGCCCGGCGCTACTTTTATGCAAAAAGGATTTATACCGTCTGCTGCTGCTTCTGGCGCAGATGCCGCCGCACCACAAGCAGGCAGGCCAGATGCACCAGTGCGGTCAGCGCCCAGCTGATGGGGTAGCTGATGTACAGCATAAAAGGGGTGCGGTTCAGCTGGAAAATAGTGGCGATCCACACCAGCCGCAGCACGCACACACCCACAAGGCTTACCACCATGGGCAGCACGCTGTAGCCCAGCCCGCGCAGGCTGCTGGCCAGCACGTCCATGATGCCGCACAGCAGATAGAAGCCGCAGATCAGGCGCAGCCGCTCGGCGCCGGTGGCGATGACCGCTGCGTCCGAGGAGTAGAAGCGCAGCAGCTGGTGCCCCGTCAGTGCTGCGCCGCCGCCCAGCACAAGGCCGGTCACCACGACACACAGCAGACAGTTGAGGATCACCCGGTCAAGATTGTGGTACTTGCGCGCGCCGATGTTCTGGCTGGTAAAGGTGACAGCGGCCTGCGCAAAGGCGTTCATGGCGGTGTACACAAAGCCCTCCAGATTGGAGGAAGCAGAGTTGCCCGCCACCACCATGGAGCCGAAGGAGTTGATAGAAGACTGGATGACCACATTGGAAAGGCTGAACACCGTGCTTTGCAGCCCGGCAGGCAGGCCGATGAGCAAAATCTGCTTCAGCGTCCCGGCGTGGAAGGCCAGCCGCCGCAGGTCCAGCCGCAGTGCGCCCTCCTCCCGGACGAGCATCCCGGTCACCAGCAGCGCGGACACGGTCTGGCTGATGATGGTGGCCAGTGCCACGCCTGCCACGCTCATGGAAAAGCCGATGACAAAGACCAGATTCAGCACCACGTTGATGATACCGGCAGCGGCCAGGCAGTACAGCGGGCGTTTGGTGTCGCCCACCGCCCGCAGCAGCGCACTGCTGAAGTTGTACAGCATGGTCATGGGCATGCCGATAAAATAGATCTTCAGGTACAGGGTAGAAAGGCTGATCACGTCCTCGGGGCAGCTCATCAGCTCCAGCAGACCGCGCGCGGCGCAAAAGCCCACCACCGCCAGCAACACGCCGCTGACTAAGCCCAGCGCTACGGCAGTGTGCACCGTGTCCTGCACGCCCTTTTCGTCCCGGGCGCCAAAGCACCGGGCTGCCACCACATTGGCACCCAGCGAAAGCCCGACGAACAGGTTGACCAGCAGGTTGATCAACGCGCCGTTGGAGCCCACGGCAGCCAGCGCCGTGCTGCCCGCAAAGCGCCCCACCACCACAACGTCGGCGGCGTTGAACAGCAATTGCAGAATGCTGGATGCCGCCAGCGGCACGGAAAACAAGATGATCTTTTGCAGCATGGGCCCGCTGGTCAGGTCTGCGGAACGGCTGGTCGTAGCCATGAGTTGTCTACCTCCTATAATAAGCCTTGCGTGAACATAGCAATTGCTTATTATAGCGCGATATTAGGTAAAAAACAAGAGGTAAAGCGCCCTGTTCTCTCCAAAAGCGGCAAATATCACCCGCCGGGTACAGCCTGCAATTGAAAAATGCTGCCCATACTGCTATAATAAGGCGGTAGACCCGTAGAAAACGGAGGAAGTTGGATTTATGTATCGGAATCGGATCAAACGGCTGCTGGATATTTTGCTGTCGGCCTGTGGCATTCTGTGCCTTTCGTGGCTGCTGCTGCTTTTGGCTGTTGCCATCAAGCTGGACTCGCCCGGGCCGGTGTTTTTCCGGCAGAAGCGTGTGGGCATCGGCAAGCGGCATTTCCAGATTCTCAAGTTCCGCACTATGCGCATTGATACCCCCCACGATATGCCCACCCATCTGCTGCACGACCCGGAGCAGTATATCACCCGCATGGGACGCTTTCTGCGCAAGACCAGTCTGGACGAGCTGCCTCAGCTGTGGAATATCCTTGTGGGGGATATGGCGGTCATCGGCCCGCGCCCGGCGCTGTGGAACCAGTACGACCTGCTGGCTGAGCGGGATAAATACGGCGCGAACGATGTGCGCCCCGGGTTGACCGGCTGGGCGCAGATCCATGGCCGGGACGAGCTGGAAATCGCCGAGAAGGCAAAGCTGGACGGCTGGTATGTGGAACATATCAGCTTTGGGCTGGATGTGAAGTGCTTCTTTGGCACCATTACCGCTGTGCTCAAGCATGACGGCGTGGTAGAGGGCGGCACCGGCACCCTGCATGACGAAAAATGATCTATTATATGGAAACACCGGAGCCTTGGCTGACGCTCCGGTGTCTCCATTTTTACAGAAAGCACAGCACAGAGCGGCTGAAATTGGCATATCTCTTGATTTATCCCCTGAAAAGCGTATAATAAAACAATACACAAGACGTTAAAGGAGGATTCCTGTATTATGGAACGCACCTATATCAATGAGGCTCAAAAGGCCATCGGCGGCACGGTGAAGGTGCAGGGCTTTATCGAGAACCTGCGCAACAGCAAGTATATGGCATTTATCGTGCTGAAGGATATTACCGGCAAGCTGCAGATTACGGTGGAGAAGGCCGACCACCCCGAGCTGGTGGATACCATCGACCAGCTCACCCCGGACTCTGTCATCACCGTCACCGGTAAGGTGATGGAGAACGACTACGTCAAGATGGGCGGCGTGGAGATGATTCCCGAGAGCATCGAGGTGGAGAGCACCGCCAATGCACTGCCCATCGTCCGCAAGGAGATCGCAGCCACCAAGAAAAAGAAGGCTGTGGAGCGCTCCAGCATCGACCAGCGCATCGACTACCGCTGGATCGACCTGCGCACCGACGAGAACCAGCTGATGTTCAAGGCACAGAGCTGCTTCGTCAACGCCATGCGCAAGTTCCTGCTGGACCGCAACTTCATCGAGATCCACACCCCCAAGCTGATCGCTGCTGCCAGCGAGAGCGGCTCTGAGGTGTTCAAGGTGGACTACTTCGACCGCAACGCTTATCTGGCACAGAGCCCCCAGTTCTATAAGCAGATGGCCATGGCTGCCGGTTTTGAGCGTATCTTCGAGACTGGTCCCGTGTTCCGCGCCGAGAAGAGCTACACCAACAAGCACGCTACCGAGTTCTCCGGCTTCGATCTGGAGTTCAGCTACATCACCTCCTTCAAAGATGTGATGAAGATGGAAGAGGAGCTGCTGACCGCCGGTCTGCAGGCTGTTAAAGATAACTACGGCGACCAGATCAAGGAGTTGTTCGGACTGGAAGTCATCGTGCCCACCACGCCGTTCCCGGTGGTCAAGCTGGCAGACCTGTATAAGGCTCTGGAGGAAGAGTTCGGCTACACCGTGGACGAGAGCGAGAAGGGTGATCTGACCACCGAGGCCGAGCGCCTGAGCTACGACTGGGTCAAGAAGCACTACGGCCACGAGTTCCTGTTCATCACCGATTACTCTGCCGAGAAGCGCGCTTTCTACCATATGCGCGACGAGAACGGCGTGCCGCAGGGCTACGACCTGATCTGGCGCGGTGTGGAGATCACCACCGGTGCCCAGCGCGAGCATCGCTACGAGGTGCTGAAGAAGCAGGCCGAGGAAAAGGGTCTGGCCGATGATGTCAAGTTCTATCTGGAGTTCTTCCAGTACGGCTGCCCGCCCCACGGCGGCTTCGGTCTGGGAATCGACCGCCTGACCATGCTGCTGTGCGGCCTGAGCATCAAGGACGCCGAGTTCCTGTTCCGCGGCCCCAACCGCCTGACCCCGTGATTTCATAAAACCTTTCTGAGAGCTGCTGTGTGTTTCGCACTGCAGCTCTTTTTCGAGTCCCGTGAAAAGGCAATTGAGGAAAATCCGCAGATTTTCCTCAATTGCAATTATATAAAATAATTTTTCCGCTGATTATGCCCAGAGCAAAGCGGAGGGCATTCAAAACTGTCCCGGCATAATAAACGCTCCCTTTTCATACGATACAACGAGCACACCCACCCCTACGGGCGCGGTGCGCAGCGCAACAGGAAGGGGAGAAGGACCTTGGAGAAACAGGAACAGAACAGCATCTGTCGCGAGATCGGCGCACGCACCGGCGGGGATATCTACATCGGTGTGGTGGGGCCGGTGCGTAGCGGCAAATCCACCTTTATCAAGCAGTTCATGGAGCAGCTGGTGCTGCCCGCCATGTCCGGCTCTGCCGCTGCCCGGGAACGTGCCCGGGACGAGCTGCCGCAGTCGGCAGCGGGGCGCACCATCATGACCACCGAGCCGAAATTCATCCCGGAGACCGCCGTGCCCTTGCAGCTGGAGGGCGGCGGGGCGTGCCGGGTGCGGCTGATCGACTGTGTGGGCTACATGGTGGAGGGCGCTATGGGGCACGAGGAGGACGCAAAGCCCCGCATGGTCAAAAGCCCGTGGTTTGAGCAGGAAGTGCCCTTTGACCTTGCCGCAGAGACCGGCACCCGCAAGGTGATCTGCGAGCACTCCACCATCGGGGTGGTGGTCACTACGGACGGTTCGGTCAGCGATATCCCCCGGGCAGGCTACGCAGAGGCAGAAAAGCGGGTCGTCACCGAGTTGGAAGCGCTGGGCAAGCCCTATATCATCCTGCTCAACAGCACCCACCCGGACGCGCCGGAGACTCGGCAACTGGCCGAGGGCATGGCGCGGGACTACCGCCGCACCGTGCTGCCGGTAAGCTGCGTGGACTTGGACGCCGCCATGCTGGGGGAGATTTTACGGCGGGTGCTGTATGAATTTCCGGTGCAGGAGCTGGATTTTGCCCTGCCCCACTGGGTGACTATGCTGGAGCCCGGGCATTGGCTGCAAACGCAGATATACGCAGCCGCCATGCAGCTGGCCGAGCGAGTGTCCCGCATGAAGGATCTGCCCACTGGAACGGACGCCCCTGCGCTGGAATGCGATGCCGTGCAGCGCTCGGCAGTGGCGGGGGCAGACCTTGCCGCCGGCAGTGTGCGGGTGAGCGTGGAGTTAAAGCCGGAGATCTTTTATCAGGTGCTCAGCGAGCAGACCGGGCTGGACATCGGGGACGAGGCGGGGCTGATGCCCTGCATCATGGAGCTGGCCCGGGCAAAGCGCGCCTACGAGAAGGTGCGCAGCGCCTTGGAGCAGGTGGAAGCCACGGGCTACGGTATCGTGATGCCCTCCATCGATGAGCTGCATCTGGAGCCGCCGGAGATCGTGCATCAGGATGGGCGCTGCGGGGTGCGGCTGCAAGCCTGTGCGCCCTCTATCCAGATGATGAAGGCCACTATCCATACAGAACTGAGCCCCATCGTGGGCACCGAGAAGCAGAGCGAGGACTTGGTGCAGAGCCTGCTGGCCGACTTTGCGGACGACCCGGTGCAGCTGTGGGAGTCCAACATCTTTGGCAAAAGCCTGCACGAGCTGGTGAACGACGGTTTGCAGAACAAGCTGCTGCACATCCCGCAGGAAGCCCGCACCCGCCTGCAGGAAACGCTGGAGCGGGTCATCAACGAGGGCTGCACCGGGCTGATCTGTATCCTGATCTAGGGTGTATCTGAAAAAATCCCCGCCCGCCGTAAGTTCTGCTTACAGCGGGCGGGGATCGTTCTGTCTTATTTTTCTTCCTCGGTCAGCTTGTTGATCAGCAGCTGATAGATCTCGTTGCCCTTCAGGATGAACTGCTTCTTCACCAGCTCGGCGCTCAGCCGGTCGGGCGCACCCAGTTCCAGACAGAACAGTTCGCTGTCCAGCCCCTTTACGGTGCAGCGCACGGTGCAGTGGCCGTCGGCCTTTTCGGTGATGCGGGCGCTGTACTTGGCCTCCTTGCGGGCCCATGTCTGGCAGCGCAGCACGGCAGCCACCGCCCGCTCCCGCACGCTGCGGGGCAGGTCGTAGGCCAGCTCCTGCGCCACCTTGCGGCCTTTATCGGTAATGGTGTAGCTGTCGCCGGTCAGGGTGACCAGCGCCTGTTTTGTGATATCGTCCAGACAGGAACCGATCTCAAAATAGTTGACAAGGGCTTCCTCCATCAGGGCGTTCTCGATCTCCTGCCGGGTAATGGGACCGGCATTTTTCACCAGATAGCACAGCAACAGCCGGATCTCGGTGCTGCTGGTCAGGCCGCCGGGACGGACACCGGCGGTAAAAGCATCATTGGCGCTCATCGTTCCTTACATCCCCCTTGCGCTTTCACATGGTATCAAAGGCCTGCGCCGCTGCGGAAAGGGCGGGCAGCGGGCAGACAAAAACTCTTTCTATTAGTATAAAGGCTTTCAACCCGGATTGCAAGCCGCAACGGCAAAATCTGTCTCAATGCGCTTGGGACATTCCGGTGTGGAGTACACCCACCTGTCCAGATGTCCCTCGGTGATGAAGTACCGCAGCTCAAACCGGTGGGGCTGGCTCAGGGCGTGGTTCACGATGACCAGCTTGATCTTCATCTTTTCCGGCAAAATATTTTTGATGTAGACGCTTACCGCCTGTCCGGGCGCAAGACCGGTGCAGCTCTCCGCAAGCCCGGCAAGGTTCGGCGCAATCTCCACAAAGGTGCCGTATTCCTCCACGCTGCGCACGATGCCCACCACCGTTTCGCCCACGGTGAACCGGGCGGCGTTCTCTGCCCATGTGCCCAGCAGCTCCCGGATGGTCAGCACAAAGCGCCCTTGCGCGTCCCGGTTCTTGATGGCACACAAAATCTGCTGTCCTACGCTGACCCGGTCGGCAGGGGAGGAGATGCGGCTTACCGACATACAGTCGATGGGCAGCAGGGCACTGATACCACAGCCCACGTCACAAAACGCGCCGAACGGCTCGATGTGGGTCACGGTACAGGGCAGGATATCCCCGGGCGAGAGGGTGTCCAGATACTCTGCCTTGCACAGCCGCTGCGCCTCGGCGCGGGAAAGCCGGTAGCAGGGCGCGCCGTCCTCGTCCGTGTCCAGCCCCTCGATAACAAAACAGGTGGGGCGTCCCACCCGGGTCAGCACCGCAATATCTCGCACGGTGCCCGCCTCGGCACCGTCTGCGCACTGGGCAAAGGGCATCACCGCCTTTACGCCGCCCAACTCAAACCGCAGCTGCCGCCGGGTGTCAAAGGCAAGGGCAGTGGCTTGTAAAATCTCGCCGCTGGCCATGGCAGCCCGCAGCTCGGCAGGAGAAAGGCGGGCGGCAGAACGGTAACTGTTTTCGGTACGATAAGCTTGCATCATGTTTCATTCCTCTTTCTATATGGTTTTCGGGTCTCTGTGCGATGCTACAACGATATGCAGCAGTGTGCGCAGATATTTGCATTTTGTGCGGCTTTGCATTATACTATATCTGTATGCACAGCACCCGCTATGCGGGCGGCGGCACACACTGGCTCTGCCGGGCATCTGCGCGGCAGAAAAGAAGGGAGAGGTCGGATAAATATGGACATCGCTGTGGGAGATACCATCCTCACCCGCAAAAAGCACCCCTGCGGGGCATCCAGCTTCGAGGTGCTGCGGGTGGGCATGGATTTTAAGATCCGCTGCACCGGCTGCGGACGCGAGGTCATGCTGCCCCGCGCCAAAATTGAAAAGAACATCAAAAAGGTGGTAAAGCCCGGCAGCGCACAGTAGCGCAGCCAACGCACCCGAACCGGAACGAATTTGTAAGGAGAACTGCAAGGATGCAAGATATTTCTTCCCGGATGGATGCGGTCTGCCGCCGCTTTGAGGAGCTTTCCATGCGGCTGAACCAGCCCGATACCGCCGCCGACCCGGCGCTGTTCCGCAAGCTGATGCGGGAGTACCACGACACCGAGCCGGTGGTGGAGGCTTACCGGGACTGGCAGACCGCGCTGGATCATCTGGCGCAGGCCAAAGCCCTGCTGGAGGAGCCCGGTTCACTGGACCCGGACTTCAAGCAGATGATACAGCAGGAAATCAGCGAAAAAAGTCAAGATGTGGCAAAGCTGGAAAATAATCTCAAAATTTTGCTGCTGCCCAAGGACGTGAACGACGGCAAAAACGTCATCATGGAGATCCGCAGCGGTGCCGGCGGCGAGGAAGCCGCCCTGTTTGCCCACAGCCTGCTGCGCATGTACACCATGTACGCCCAGAACCGTGGTTGGACGCTGGAACTGCTCAACCTGAACGAGACCGAACTTGGCGGCGTAAAGGAAGCCATTGTCTCGGTGGACGGTGCAGGCGCATATAACCGCCTCAAGTATGAGAGCGGGGTGCACCGGGTGCAGCGTGTGCCGGAGACCGAGACCCAAGGCCGCATCCACACCTCCACCGCCACCGTGGCGGTAATGCCGCAGGCAGAGGAGGTGGACTTTGCGCTGGATATGAAGGACCTGCGCATTGACACCTTCCGCTCCTCCGGTGCGGGCGGTCAGCACATCAACAAGACCTCCAGCGCCATCCGTGTGACCCATATCCCCACAGGTACGGTGGTGGAGTGCCAGAACGAGCGCAGTCAGTTCCAGAACAAGGATAAGGCGCTGGAGATCCTGCGCAGCCGCCTCCTTGCACAAAAGCAGAAGGAACAGCAGGATGCCATCAACGCCCAGCGTCAGGGGCAGGTGGGCACCGGCGACCGCAGTGAGAAGATCCGTACCTATAACTTCCCGCAGGACCGCTGCACCGACCACCGCATCGGGTTGACTGTCCACAATCTGGAAAAGATCATGGACGGCAATCTGGATGAGGTAATCGACGCCCTTGCCACCCGCGAGCAGACCGAAAAGCTGCAAAGGCTGGGCGGGTAAAACCCGGTTTTGCGGGTGCAAAACCATCCAAACGACTGCCAAGCAAATATACTTTACAGATAGAAAGAACGATGATTCGTATGGAAATCAAAACCAGAGTTTTGCCTGCCGATGAAGCAGGCGTAGCCGAGGCCGCGCAGCTGCTGCGGCAGGGTCAGCTTGTGGCCCTGCCAACAGAAACGGTCTACGGCATTGCCGCCGATGCCCGCAACGGTGCGGCGGTGCGCGATATCTTTGTGGCCAAGGGGCGCCCGCAGGATAACCCCCTCATCGTCCACGTCACCGGGCCGGAGATGCTGCCGGGTCTTGTCAGCGAGGTGCCGGAGCGCGCCCAGCTGCTGATGGCAGCCTTCTGCCCCGGGCCGCTGACCATCATCATGCCGCGCGGGCCGGAGGTGGCGGATGAGTGCTGCGCCGGACTGGATACCGTGGGCATCCGTATGCCCAGCCACCCGGTAGCGCGGGCGGTCATCCAGCAGAGCGGCTGCGCCTTTGCCGCCCCCAGCGCAAATCTTTCCGGCAAGCCCAGCCCCACCAACGCACAGGACGTGTTTACCGATATGGACGGCCGCCTGCCGCTGATCCTCGACGGCGGCGAGTGCGATGTGGGCGTGGAGAGCACCGTGGTGTCGGTGGTGGGTGATAAACCCACCCTGTTCCGCCCCGGCCACATCACGCTGGAGGACTTGGAACGCGCCCTCGGCGAAGAGGTGGAGGTGTCTAAGGCCATTCTGGAAAAGCTGCCGGAGGGTGCTGTGGTGCGCAGCCCGGGCATGAAGTATAAGCACTACGCCCCCAAGGCCGATGTGACCTTGCTCAGCGGCACCTTTGCGCAGTTCAAGGCCTATGTGGACGCCCATAAAGACGAGAACCCCAGCTGCCTGTGCTTTACCGGCGAAAGCGCAAAGCTGGATGTGCCCTGCGTGGAATACGGCCGCGAGGGGGACGGTGCCGATCAGGCAAAGCACATCTTCCGCTCCCTGCGGGCGCTGGATGAGCAGGGCGACGGCGTAGTCTACGCCCGCTGCCCGCAGAAGGACGGCCTGTCCATGGCAGTGTACAACCGCCTGATCCGCGCCGCCGCCTTCCGGGTGATCGATCTATGATAACTTTAGGCATCACGGGGCGCAGCGGCTGCGGCAAGTCCACGGTCACAGCGGTATTTGCCGCCCACGGCGTGCCGCTGGCCGATGCCGACCAGCTCAGCCGGGAAATTTTGCTGCCCGGCTCGCCGCTGCTGCCGCAGCTTGCGGCGCGCTTCGGCGGGGATATTTTAAAGCCGGACGGCACGCTGGACCGCCGTCTGTTGGCTGACCGCGCCTTTGCCACCCCGGAGGGCAAGGCCGCGCTGGACAGTTTGACCCACCCCGCCATCGTGGCACGCATCCGCGCCGCGAAGCAGGCGGCGCAGGTCGCCGGAGCACCTCTTTTTGTGCTGGACGGTGCGGTCATCGTGGGCACGGCGGCGCAGGCTGAGTGCGACCGCCTGTGCGTGGTCACTGCGCCCTTTGAGACCAGTGTGGCGCGCATCGTGGCGCGGGACGGCATCTCGCCGGAGATGGCTGCCCGCCGCTTGAACGCTCAGACCCCGGAACAAACCCTGACCGCACAGGCAGACTACACCCTGCACAACGACGCCGGGTTGGAGGCGCTGCAAGCCGCAGCCGCCCGCCTGTGTGAGCGGCTGCAGGCAGAAGGGGGCGTGACGGCAGCGCTTTGAACGAACAAAATTATGAAAAAGCCTACGACCCCATCGCCGTCCGGGAGCGCCGCGCCGCGCGGGAAAAACTGCGTCGCCGCAAACAGCAGCGCCGCCGCCGGATGGTGCGGCGGCTGGTCGTTTTGTGCCTGGCTGTGGTGCTTACGGTGTGCGTGGTGCCGCCTTTGTGCAACCGGGCAGAGCAGCTTTTGTACCCCCGCAAGTACGAGCAGCTGGTGGAAAAATGGGCAGCAGCCTATGAGTTGGACCCGCTGCTGGTCTACGCCTTTATTCGCACCGAAAGCAGCTTTGACCCGCAGGCTACCTCCAGTGTAGATGCCCGGGGCCTGATGCAGATGACTGAGGAGACCTTTCTCTGGATGCGCAGCAAGATCGCCCCGGAGGAACCGCTGACCTTTGCCGACCTGTACGACCCCGATACCGCCATCCGCTTTGGGTGCTATTACCTGCACCTTTGCATGGTGCGCTACAAAGGGGATGTATCCACGGCGGCAGCGGCTTACCACAGCGGCTGGGGCACGGTGGATCAGCTGCTGCAAATAGAGGAGCACTCCGCAGACGGGGAAACGCTGCAGGGCTTCCCTTATAACCAGATGCACCACTACGTCAACAAGATCACCGCCTGCTACCAGACCTATCAGCGTCTGTACGCAGGTCAATGATAAAAAGTTAAGGAGCAAAAAATCATGAGTGAGAAACTTACTGCAAAAGAGTACGCCGAAAAGCTGCTCTACACCCCTGAGTACGCTGCCGACAAGCAGGCAGACGTAAAGGAAAAGGCTGCTGCCTTTGCCGAGGGCTACAAGAAATTTATGGACAGCGCCAAGACCGAGCGCGAGGCTGCCGTTGTCAGCGAGCAGATGCTGCTGGCTGCCGGCTACAAGGCTTTTGAACCCAAAAAGGCCTACGCCCCCGGTGAGAAGGTCTACTTCATTCAGGAGAACAAGGCTGTTGTGGCGGCTACCATCGGCCAGAAGCCCTATGAAGAGGGCTTCCGTCTGGTCATCGCCCACATCGACTGCCCCCGTCTGGACCTGCGTCCCAACCCCCTGTACGAGTCTGACCACATGAGCTACTTCCGCACCCACTACTACGGCGGTATACGCAAGTACCAGTGGGCTACCATCCCGCTGGCCATCCACGGCGTGTTTACCCGCGCCGACGGCTCCAGCGTCAACTTTGCCATCGGTGAGGACGAGAACGATCCCGTGTTCTGCATCACCGACCTGCTGCCCCATCTGGGTGCCGAGCAGAACGAGCGTAAGCTCAGCGAGGGCATCAAGGGCGAGGAGCTGAACGTGCTCATCGGCTCTGACACCGTGGAGGAAGAGGACGTCAAGGAGGCTGTCAAGCTGAACACCCTCATCCTGCTGAACCAGAAGTATGGCATCACCGAGCGCGACTTCACCCGCGCCGAGATTGAGGTGGTGCCCGCCAGCAAGGCACGCGACGTGGGCTTTGACCGCTCCATGATTGGTGCCTACGGCCACGATGACCGCGTGGATGCTTACCCCGCACTGCTGGCCGAGATCGAGACCAAGGATCCCGTGCACACCACCATCTGCGTGCTGACCGATAAGGAAGAGATCGGTTCCGACGGTGTGACCGGTATGCAGAGTATGTATGTGTTCCACTTTATGCAGCTGCTCTGCCGTGCTGCCGGTCAGGACGACATTCTCGCCTTCCGCAACAGCGTGTGCCTGTCTGCGGACGTGACCGCTGCCTACGACCCCTCCTGGGCAAGCGCCTTTGAAAAGCAGAACGGCACCTACGCCGGCCGCGGCATTGCCATCTTCAAGTACACCGGCAGCCGCGGCAAGAGCTCTGCCAGCGACGCCAACGCCGAGCTGCTGGGCGACATCACCCGGATGCTGGATGCCAACAACGTGGCATGGCAGATCGGCGAGATGGGCCGTCTGGATCTGGGCGGCGGCGGCACCATTGCCAAGTATGTGGCAAACCGCGGCATCAAGGTGCTGGATCTCGGCGTGCCCGTGCTGTCCATGCACTCTCCCTTCGAGGTCATCCATAAGACCGACCTGTACATGGCTTACCGCACCTTCTCTGTGTTCTGCCAGTCTGCTGACTGATCCCCCGCGCTGACGGATATTTTGCATTGAAAAACCGAGCTGCCTGCACATTTTTGTGCAGCGGCTCGGTTTTTTGCGCAAAACCCTTGACCTTCAACCGGCTTTAAGGTGTAATGTAAGGGCGGAGGTGAAGCAAATGAACATCAAACAGGCTTCCGAACAAAGCGGCGTGTCCGCCCCGAACATCCGTTTTTATGAAAAAGAAGGGCTTCTCACACCGGCACGCAGGCAGGGCAATGACTACCGCGATTACACCGCCGGGAACGTCCGCACGCTTAAACTTATCCGTATGCTGCGGATGCTGGATGTGCCGCTGCCTACCATCAAGGCGGTACTGCGCGGGGAACAGCCCCTGCAACAGACGCTGCAAGCCCAGCAGACCGTGCTGGAGCAGCAGGCGGCGCAGCTGGCGGCAGCCATGCAGTTCTGCGCCGACCTTGCCCGGCAGGCTCCGCAGACGGACACGCTGGACGTGGACGCCTGCCTGACCCGCATGGAAAGCCCCGCCCCGCAGCAGGGGTTCTTCTCCGGCTGGCTGCAGGATTACTGCACGCTGGCGCAGGTGCAGCACCAGAAGCACTTTTTCTTTATTCCGCAGGGCAGCATCAACACCCCGCAGGAGTTTACGGCGGCTTTGCAGGCCTATGCAGAGGAAAAGGAGATGCAGTTCACCCTGACCAAAGAGGGGATGTACCCGGAGTTTTTGCTGGACGGCATCGCGTATAAGGCCTACCGCAACCCGGGCAAGTACCGGGACGAGATCTGCTGTGATGCCCTGCACCCTGAGCAGCTGGACACCGGACTGCCGCCACAGCGGGAGAAGCTGCTGCATATCCTGCGCATCGCTGTGCCGCCGGTATGTACCTTTGCCGCCATTCTGGCGGCGGGGTGGGTGGTGACCGGCGGCGCAGGCTGGCTCTGGCTGGCGGTGCTGGCCTCTGCCGGGGTACTGCTGGGACGCTGCTTTGAAAAATGGCTGTAAGGTGTACTACCCCAGCGGCAGCGCCTCGGCTACGGTCAAAAAGGTGTAGCCGTTGTCCGCATACCACCGGATGATATCCGGCAGCGCCTCGGCGGTGGTGTGGGTGGTGGCAGAATCGTGCATCAGCACCACGCAATGGGTCTGCTCGCCGGTCTCCCGCACCACATTGCGGTAGATGGTATCCGCACTGGGGTGCCCGCCCACGGCGTCCTCGGCGCAGACGTTCCAGTCCACCCACTGCCAGCCGCGCTGCTCTACCTCGGTTTTCAGCTGCGGCATCAGCCCCTTGCCACCGTAGCGGCGGCTTACGGTGTTGGTGCTGCCGCCGGGAAAGCGCAGGTACCGGATGCTCTCAGCGTCCACATAGGGCGCAATGCGCTGTTTCAGCAGGGCAATGTCCTTCCAGTAGGCGGCGCTGCTGCGGTAGATATCGCTGTATTCGTGGGAGGCAGAGTGCAGCGCGATCTGATGCCCGGCGGCAGCAGCTTGTGTGAGCAGGGGCAGATATTTCTCGTTGTAGCCGGTGGCCACTACAAAAAAGGTGCCGTGCACCCCGGCGGCATCCAGCGCAGCCAGCACCTCCGGGGTGGTCTTGCTGGGGCCGTCATCAAAGGTCAGGCAGACCCATTTTTCCGGCAGGGAAGGGGCAGCGGGCGTACCGGCATCGGATGCAGCCACCGCCGGCGCGGCAGGGGAAAAGGGGCTGAAGTCCGGCGCGGCGGTCAGCTCGTTCAGATTGCAGCCCACCGGCGCGTGTGCCGGCACCAGCCACCCCGCCGCAAACGCTGCCAGCGCAGCCGCCAGCAGCCCGCCCCATAGCCCGATGCGCCCGCCGGCGCGCTGCACAAATTGCTTCATATACAACAAACCCCTCCTTTGCTCTGGGCGCAGCGCCGCAGGCACACTTTCCGCGTACAAATGACCTGTGCAATTGCCTGCAAGGCTGCTTTTGCGCGCGCTGCGCTGCTATTATAGATATGAAGCATAAAAAAACTTATGAGAAACAAAGAAACCACTTGACGAATGGCCGGAAATATGTTACTATATCCAAGCAGTCCGCACCAACGGTTTTCTACCTCAAAAACCGGAGAACTGTATAACAGGTATGCGAGGGTGGCGGAACTGGCAGACGCGCACGTTTGAGGTGCGTGTGGTTTATCCTTGGGGGTTCGAGTCCCCTCCCTCGCACCAGAAGGCAAGTCGGTTTTTGACTTGCCTTTTTTCTATGAGCAGAAGTGGTGGAATGGCAGACACGCTGGTTTTAGGCACCAGTTCCTAGTGAGTGAGGGTTCAAGTCCCTTCTTCTGCACCAGCAAAAAGACCCGCAGCGGCCCTGAAAGTTCAGGCGCGGTCTGCGGGTCTTTTTGTCTTTTTAAGCGGCAAAAGCAGAGCAAATCTGCGTGAATCGCCCTTGAAACGACACGAATCGCCCCGGGGATGTGTTGACAGGCTTTTTTGCGGAATGGTATAATGTTATTAGGGATAGTGTCGGTTTATGCGGGAACTGACACGCAGCGGTTGTACACTTTTTGCAAAAAACTGTGCACAGCGCTTTGACATAAAGCCTTTGGAAGAACGTATTGTGAAGGGGTTTGGCTGCGGGGCAGTCGGGGGAAATTGACCTTATGAAGAAGAAACGAAAAAATATACTGCTCATAGCAGGGATGCTGCTGGCGCTGCTGGTTGGCATCCTTGCTTACAGTGCCTATACCCAGAAGCAGATCTATCAGGAAAGCACGGCAAACCTGCTTTCCACCTATGGGCAGTCTGCCAAGACCTTTACCATGTTTGCGCAGCGCAACTGGAACATCCTGAACGACTGGGACAGCTACCTGGGCACCCTTGCGGAGCTGGGAGAGCAGGAGGGGCAGTGGCAGGAGTATATCGCCCAAAAGGCTACTTGGCAATACACGGATTTTTACCTGTTCAACGAGCAGTGCGAGTTCTGGACCACCGCCGGGCGGCAGGGCACAGCTATGTACATGAAGGAGGCTTTTGAAAAGCTGTATACCGAAAACAAGCCAGTGATCTCCAGCTATATCTCCAGTCAGGGCATCCGCAAGATTCTGTTTGCCATCCCAATGGAGCAGCCGCTGCAGCTGGACGGCACTACCTATACGGCGCTGGTGGTCAGCTACGATAACGCCGTGCTGGAAAAGCTGCTGGGCAGCATGGTCTATGAGGGACAGAGCGATTGCTATATCGTGCGCTCAAACGGCGATGTGGTGCTTTCCACCGAGACAAAGACCGAGATCACCGAGCAGATGACCAACCTGTTTGACTACTTACAGCAGAACGCCAGCGTGGATCAGCCTTACTTTGACACCATGGTGCAGACCCTGCCGCAGGGCGGCGAGGGCTGTGTGCTGTTCACCATGAACGGGCAGAAATATTACTTGATCTATCAGCCGCTGGGCATTCTGGATTGGAGCATCATCGGCATCGTACCCACCGGGGTGGTGGATTCCGGGATGCGCAGGGTGCAAAACGCTACTATTTTAGTCATCGCACTGCTGGGGCTTCTGATCATGGCAGGCGTGGTAAAGATCCAGCGTGACGCGGAGCGCAACCGCCGTCGGGAGCTGGAGCGCCGCCGGGAAAAAAGCGATATGATGTTTGCGGGCATGGCACGCGTTGTGGAGCGTTTTGCAGTGTGCGATCTGGACCGCGACCGCTACCAGTACCACGAGCGGCGCGGAGAGCCGCTGTACCAACCGGAGGGCTCTTACCAGCAGATGCTGGAGCAAATATCGCGCAAGTATGTAGTTCTGACCGATAGCGAAAACGCCAAGATCCCCCAGATGCTGGCACCGGAAAACCTGCGCAGGCTCATCAAAACGGACAACGACTCCCTCAAGCTGGAATATGCCGCCCGCGATAAAAGCGCATTTTTCATGATGACGGTCGTTCCCATGGCGTGGAAGGAAAATCGCCTGACCCGCGTGATGATGATCGTGCAGGATATGGGCAAGCAGCATCTGCTGCAAAGCCTTGCCAACACCGATGGCCTGACCGGTCTGCTGAACAAGCGCTATTTTGACCGGGTGCTGACAGTGCTGGAGCAGCACAGCCAGCCCTTTGCGCTGTTCTATATGGACTTGGATCGCTTCAAGCCGGTCAACGATACCTACGGCCATGATGTGGGTGATGAGCTGCTGAAGGGCGTTTCCCAGCGGCTTCAGGGCTGCATCCGCAGCCGGGACTACGCCTTCCGTCTGGGCGGTGACGAGTTCGCGCTGTTGCTGCTTGGTTCAATGAAGCCGGAGGCCTGCGCCAGCAAGATGAATATGATCTGTGAGATGGTCGCTGTGCCCTACGAGATCGACGGCAATACCGTGAGCGTGGGTGCCAGCTGCGGCTACGCCCTGTACCCCGCCGAAAGCGTGGACGTGCAGCAGGTGCGCTGCATCGCCGACCAGCGGATGTACGAGAATAAGCAGGCAAACCACGCCAGACAGGACGGCGCGGAAAGCATTTAAAATCGTCTTACATACGGCAAGGCCGCAGCACGGTATTTTGTGCTGCGGCCTTGCCGTTATATTATGCTGTTACAGATGCAGCATATCCCGCTGTGCGGCAGCGCGGTAGCGCAGCGCAGCGGCGATAAAGCCCTTGAACAGGGGATGTGCGCGGTTGGGGCGGCTCTTGAACTCCGGGTGGAACTGTGCACCCAGATGGAAGTCGCGGCCGGGCAGCTCCACAGTCTCCACCAGATGGCCGTCCGGGCTAGTGCCGGAGATGACCAGCCCGGCGTCCTGCATCTCCTGCCGGAAGTCGTTGTTGAACTCATAGCGGTGGCGGTGACGCTCCCAAATCTCGCTCTCGCCGTAGCACTCGGCCATCTTGGTGCCGGGCGCCACCGTGCAGGGGTACTTGCCCAGACGCATGGTGCCACCCTTGGGGATATTGCCCTGCTGGTCCGGCATCAGGGAGATGACGTTGTGGGCACCGTCCGGGGTGAACTCGCTGGAATTAGCGTCCTTGTAGCCCAGCACATTGCGGGCAAATTCAATGACCATGATCTGCATACCAAGGCAGATGCCAAAGCAGGGAACACGGTTCTCGCGGGCGTACTGGGCTGCCTGGATCATACCCTCAATGCCGCGGTCGCCAAAGCCGCCGGGCACGATGATGCCGTCCACATCCGCAAAGGCTTCTTTGCAGGCGGCCTGATCGGTCAGATCCTCGCTTTCCACCCAGCGGATCTCCACCTGACTGTCATTCTCAAACCCGGCATGGTAAAGGCTTTCCATCACCGAGAGGTAAGCATCGTGCAGCTTGACGTACTTGCCCACCAGTGCAATGGTGCAGGTCTTGCTGCGGGTGGCAATGCGGGAGACTACCTGCTTCCACTCGGTCAGGTCGGCAGGGGGAACATCCAAGTGCAGCTGATGCACCACAACATCGTCCAGACCGTTGGTGTGCAGCATCAGCGGGCACTGGTACAGGCTCGGCATGGTCAGGTTCTCAATGACGCACTCCGGCTTGACATTGCAGAAGGTGCTGATCTTGCGGCGGATATCGCTGCCCACGCTGCCGTCTGCGCGCAGAATGATGATGTCGGGGCTTACGCCCATGCCCTGCAGCTCCTTGACCGAGTGCTGCGCGGGCTTGGATTTGTATTCATCCGAGCCGGAGATGTAGGGCACCAGCACCACATGGATGTAGCAGCAGTTCTCCCGTCCCTGCTCCAGACCAACCTGACGGATGGCTTCAAGGAAGGGCTGGCTCTCGATATCGCCGGTGGTGCCGCCGATCTCGGTAATGACCACATCGGCTTCGGTAGAGGAGGCCAGATTATAGATGTAGCTCTTGATCTCGTTGGTGATGTGGGGGATGATCTGCACCGTCTGTCCCAGATAAGCGCCCTGACGCTCCTTGTTCAGCACGTTCCAGTACACCTTGCCGGTGGTCAGGTTGGAGTACTTGTTCAGATTTTCGTCAATGAAGCGCTCGTAGTGTCCCAGATCCAGATCGGTCTCGGTGCCGTCATCGGTCACGAACACCTCGCCGTGCTGCAGCGGGCTCATGGTGCCCGGGTCCACGTTCACATAGGGGTCCAGCTTCTGGCTGGCCACCTTCAGGCCGCGGCACTTCAAAAGCCGGCCCAGAGATGCAGCGGTAATGCCCTTGCCCAGACCGGAGACCACGCCGCCGGTCACAAAAATAAATTTTGCCATAAAAATATACCTTCCTTTGTTGTAGAATAAAACTTTCCCATAAAAGGCCCGCTCCCGGCGCACCCCTTTCCCTGCGGGTGCGTGGCGAAGCCCTATGTCTCATTCGTTTCTGTCAGCGTATTCCTCCAGCACCTCCTGCGCCACCTCGGCGCGGTCGCGGCGGGTGTCCATAGCCTGTTTTTCAAGGTAGCGGTGCGCTTCGGCCTCGGTCATGTGGGCGTGCTCTACCAGACAGCACTTTGCCCGGCTGACCAGCCGCAGCTGCCCGATCTTGTCCTGCAGGCGGGCGTTCTCCTGCCGCAGACGCTGCAAGCGGTGGTTGCTGGCAGCCGCCATGTGCATGGCCTGCAAAAACAACGGGGTGGTGAAGGGTTTGCTCAGCAGCAGCACCCCCTGCTCGTTCAGGGGGGCAAGCAATTGCTCAGCCTGTGCGGCCTTTACCAGAAAGACCACACCGGCATCAGTCTGCTCCACAGCGGTGATGCACAATTCGTGCCCGAACTCATCGGGCAGGGGAGCGTTGACCACGATCAACTCAAAATCAGATTCCGACATTCTGCGTCGCGCCTCAGCTCCGCTGGGAATGATCACCGGGCGGCTGTAACCCATCTCGGACAGCCGCGCGGCAATATATTCGTTGGAGTTGGCACCGGCGCTTACGATCAGTGCGCGTCCCATTCCGCACTCCTTTCTCCTGCGCTGGCAGGGATCAGATGGCGTTAAAATAGTAGACGCGCTCGTGCTCGGCCCGGTCAGGCGCACTCCGCAGTGCGGCGCAGCGCTTGAGCTCCTCCGAGAAATAGCGTTTAGAAAGCCCCTCCGGCAGCACCTTGCGCAAGAACTCGCTCTCCTCGGCCACCTGCACCGCCTCCTCAAGGGTGGCGGGCAGGGTCTCAAGCCCCAGTCCCTTGGCTTCGGCGCCATCGAACAGGTTGCGGTTCACCGGCGGCTGCAAGACCATGCGCTGCTCAATGCCGTCCAGTCCGGCGGCAAGGATCAGGCCAATGGCCAGATACGGGTTGCAGGCGGGGTCCGGGCTGCGCAGCTCCATGCGGCAGTTGTCGCCCTTGACCATGGGGATGCGCACCAGCTGGCTGCGGTTCTGGCGGCTCCAGCTCACATAGCGGGGCGCTTCGTCACAGCCAAAGCGCTGGTAGCTGTTGGGCAGGGGATTGGTGAACGCGGTCAGTTCCCGGCTGTGTGCCAGCACACCGGCCATAAAGCTGCCGGCAATGCTGTCCGGGGCAATATCGCCCTCAAACAGGTTTTTGCCGTCCATGTAAAGCGAGAGGTTGATGTGCAGCCCGCTGCCGGCCTGCTGGGGCAGGGGCTTGGGCAGAAAGCTGGCGTGCAGGCCGTTGCGCATGGCAATGGCACGGACGATCTGTTTAAAGGTCATCACGTTGTCGGCGGTTTTCAGCGGCCCAGCGTAGCGGCAGTCGATCTCGTTCTGGCCGTTGCCGCTCTCGTGGTGGCTGTGCTGGGGCGCCATGCCCATCTGCTCCATGGTCAGGCAGATATCCCGGCGCAGGTTTTCACCCGCATCCAGCGGCGCAACGTCAAAATATCCGCCAAAGTCAATGGGAATGCAGGTAGGGTGGCCACGGTCGTCCTTTTCAAACAGATAAAACTCGCACTCGGTACCCACGTTGCAGGTAAGCCCCAGTTTTTTGAATTTGCGGTTCATATCCCGCAAAAAGCCCCGGCAGTTGCCGCTAAAGGCTGCGCCGTCCGGCTTTTCCACATCGCAGAAGAACTGCATCACTCGGCCTTCGGTGGGACGCCACGGCAGAATGGTCACGGTGGAAAGATCCGGCCGCAGCACAAGGTCGCTTTCCTCAACGTGCATAAAGCCCGCAATGGAACTGCCGTCAAAGCACACGCCCTCTTCCAGCGCCTTGGACAGATTGCTGGCCAGCACGGCAATGTTCTTCTGGGTGCCAAAAATATCACAGAAGGCAAAGCGCACAAATTTGACGTTGTTGTCCTCCACGAAATCCAGAATATCCTGTTGGGTGGAATAGCTCATAAATAACCCCCTTACAAAAACTGCATTTCAAATAAAACGCCCAAAGGCCTGCCCTCAAAAAGGGAGCAGGTCTTTGGGCTGGTGTAAGAAATAGGAAAAGGAGAATGGCTAATTGATCCGGCAGCCGGCGGATGCTTATTTTTTTACGCTGTCAGGAGATTATCAGACGTAGTAAAGCATCTTGCTGTAGCTGGGCAGAGGCCAGTAATCCTCGCCGCAGATAGTCTCGGCATCGTCGGCAGCGGCGCGCAGGGCGTCCATCACCGGGAGAACGTTATCGTGGAAGGCAACGGCCTTCTCGCTCTCGGTGGGCAGTGCCTTTGCGGCATTCACGGCATCCTGCAGGGTGTCGATGGCATCGCTCATGGCATCGGCGTCAGAAGAAAGCTTTTCCAAAGTCTTGGTCTCGCTGCGTACGCTGATGTGCTCGCTGACAGCCAGCTTGGAAGCGGCGGTATTGGCAACCTCGCTCATGTAGGCGTTGATGGCGGGCAGCAGCTGCTTGCGAGCCATCTCCAGCATGGTCAGAGCCTCGATGTTGATGATCTTGGAGTAATGCTCCATCTCAACCTCGTAGCGGCTTTCCATCTCCACCTTGGTCAGCACGCCGAACTCCTCCATCAGCTGGATGTTCTTGGGCTCGACCAGTGCAGGCAGAGCAGCGGGGGTATTCTTCTTGTTGGGCAGGCCGCGCTTGGCTGCCTCGGCCTCCCACTCGGCGGTATAGCCGTTGCCGTTGAAGATGACGCGGCGATGGTCGCGGATGGTGCGCTTGATCAGAGCGATGGCTGCGCTGGTAAAGTCCTCAGCACCTTCCAGCTCGTCGGCGTAGCCCTTCAGCTCCTTGGCGACAGCAGTGTTCAGGATGGTGTTGCAGTCGCTCAGGTTCTCGGCAGAGCCGGGCATACGGAACTCGAACTTGTTGCCGGTGAAGGCGAAGGGAGAGGTACGGTTGCGGTCGGTGGTGTCCTTGCTGAACTTGGGCAGAACGTCCACGCCCAGATCCATCTTCATCTTGACGGGGCCGGCATAGGGAGAATCGGATGCGATCGCATCGATGACAGCTTCCAGCTCCTCGCCCACGAAAATGGAGATGATGGCCGGAGGTGCTTCGTTAGCGCCCAGACGGTGATCGTTGCCCGGGGTGGCCACAGAGGTGCGCAGCAGGTCGGCGTATTCATCCACAGCCTTGATAACAGCGGCCAGGAAGATCAGGAACTGCAGGTTCTCCATGGGGGTGTCGCCGGGATCCAGCAGGTTCTCGTGGGTGGTGCTCATGGACCAGTTGTTGTGCTTGCCGCTGCCGTTCACGCCTTCAAAGGGCTTCTCATGCTGCAGGCAGACCAGACCATACTTGGGTGCGATCTTGCGCATCATTTCCATGGTCAGCAGGTTGTGGTCGATGGCTACGTTGGTGGTATCGAAGATGGGAGCAAGCTCATGCTGGCAGGGAGCAACCTCGTTGTGCTTGGTCTTGGCAGGCACGCCCAGCTTCCACAGCTCCTCGTCCAGCTCCTTCATGAACGCAGAAACCTCGGGACGGATGACACCGAAGTAGTGCTCCTCCAGCTCCTGACCCTTGGCAGAGGGAGCGCCGAACAAGGTGCGGCCGGTGAGGATCAGATCCTGACGTGCCTCGTAGTCCTCCTTCTTGACAAGGAAGTACTCCTGCTCGGGGCCGACGGTGGTGGAAACGTAGTCCACATCCTTGCCGAACAGCTTCAGGATACGGACGGCCTGACCGGACAGTGCGTTCATGGAACGCAGCAGGGGAGTCTTTTTATCCAGAGCCTCGCCGGTGTAGCTGACGAATGCAGTGGGGATGCACAGCACATCATCCTTCACAAAGGCGTAGCTGGTGGGGTCCCATGCGGTGTAGCCGCGTGCTTCGCAGGTAGCGCGCAGACCGCCGGAGGGGAAGGAGGAAGCATCGGGCTCGCCGCGTACCAGCTCCTTGCCGGAAAACTCCATGATGGCGGTACCGTCGCCCACAGGGCTGACGAAGCCATCGTGCTTCTCGCTGGTGATGCCGGTCAGGGGCTGGAACCAGTGGGTGTAATGGGTGGCACCCAGCTCCATAGCCCAGCGCTTCATCACGCTGGCAACGACGTTTGCCACCTCGATGTCCAGCGGAGCACCCTTGTGCAGGGTGTTCTTCAGGCTCTTGTAGGTAGCGCTGGGCAGACGCTCCTTCATAACGTGCTCATTAAAGACCTTGCTGCCGTAGATCTCCATAACATTTGCTGCCATAAATCCTACTCCTTACGTGATCTTACTTTTTTCTTTCGCCTTGGGTCTGCCGCAATGCAGAAGCCCAAAGCGTGCTTACATCTTAACAAAAACGGCGCTGCGAGTCAGGAGGTGACCCACAGCGCCGTTGCTGTCTATGGCTAAGATTATAGTCTTTGCGGGCAAAAAAGGCAATTGACAAAACTGACGATTCTGTACAAACACGATCCCGTATTTTTGGAACAACCGCGATTGGTATGACTTTTACGGGAGAAAAGCCCCTTTCAGGACAGCCTTTTCCAGCCGGAATGTGCGCAGCGCGCGGCAATTGTTCTTATTGTAAAAGCATCAGATGACCTGGAACAGGAAAAACTTGAGGTAGTTCGTCTCTGGCACGCCCCACAGAATGGGATGATCCGGTGCCTGCTGCTTTACCTCGATCTGCCGCAGCTGCCGGTGAGCGTCCTTGGCGGCGGCGCGCAGCATCTTGATGAACAACTCCTCGGTGGCAAAGTGGGAGCAGCTGGCAGTGGCCAGATACCCGCCCCGGGGCAGCAGCTTCATGGCGCGGTAGTTGATCTCCTTGTAGCCGCGCATGGCGTTCTCCACCGTGCGGCGCGCCTTGGTAAAGGCAGGGGGATCCAGAATGATAAAGTCGTAGGGGCTGCCCTCCTTTTCCAGCCGGGGCAGCAGGGCAAAAGTGTCCTCGCAGAGGAAATCCATGTTGTCGAGACCGTTGCGCTCGGCGTTGCGCTTTGCCATGGCAATGGCCTCAGCGCTGATGTCGGCAGCAGTCACCCGGGCTGCCCCGCCCTTGGCCGCGTTCAAGGCAAAGCTGCCGGTGTGAGTAAAGCAGTCCAGCACGGTATGCCCGGCGGCAAGGCGTGCCACCGCCCGACGATTATATTTCTGGTCAAGGAAAAAGCCGGTCTTTTGCCCGTTTTCAAAGTCCACATGGTAGTACACGCCGTTTTCACAGATCTCGGTCTGGGTGGTTTCCGGGTGGCTCTCGCCGGGCAGGGTGAACCAGCCCTTGTTTTGTTCCAGCCCCTCCTTGGCACGCAGGGCTTCATCGTTGCGCTCGTAGATGCCGTCAATGGTCTGTCCGTCTGCCCGCAGCACCTCAGCCAAAAGCGGGAAGAGCACCGGCTTCAGCTTTTCCATGCCTACGCTCAGGGTCTGGGTGACCAGAACATTGTTGAAACGGTCCACCGTCAGGCCGGGGAACTGGTCTGCCTCGCCAAAGATGAAGCGGCAGGCGGAAAGGTCGGCAGGCTCCAGCACCGTTTTGCGGTAAGCCCATGCGTACTCCACCCGGCGGCGCCAGAAGGCAGTATCAAAGGTATCGTTGGCATTGCGGGAAATGAGCCGCACCCGGATCTTGCTTTGCAACGAGAGAAAACCGGTGCCGAGATAGGCGCCCTTGGGGCTGACCACATCCACCAGCGTGCCGTTTTCCGGCGCGGTGCCGGGGGCTTCCAGAATGTCGTTCTCGTACACCCAGGGATGCCCGCCCACCAAAAGACCTTCGGCGTGCTTGTTGACTTTATATACAGGATAAGTGCGTTCGCTTTTCATAAAATGCTCCTTCAACTAAGAATGCGCAAAATGATGCTTGTTCTACTCTTTATCATAACATAAAAATATGGTAGAATAAATACAAAATTTTGCGGAAGGAAGAAAACGCTATGGAGATCGAACGCAAATGGATGGTGACCGGCTGGCCGGAGGGGCTTCCCCTTGAGGAAGAGTTCACTATGCGGCAGGGCTATATCAGCGTGCAGCCCACGGTGCGCATCCGGGAGGAGGCACTGACCGGCGGCAGCACCGACTATATCCTCTGCTTTAAGTCCGCCGGGGGCTTGGCGCGGGAGGAGATCGAGCGCAGCATCGATAAAGACCTGTTTATACAGCTGGAAGAGAAGATCATCGGCAAGCCCCTGATCAAGAAGGTGCGCCGGAGCTACCGCCTGCCGGACGGCGCAGTGCTGGAGGTGAACCATGTGGACGAGGGCCTGCCCACAGCGTTCTGGTACGCCGAGGTAGAGTACCCCACGGTGGAAGCCGCGCTCCGCTGGCAACCGGAAGCCTGCGGCCTTGCGGCGTACCTCAACGATGAAGTGACGAACCAGCCCGGCCAAAGCATGGGTGCATACTGGGTGCAAACCAGAGGGTAACGCCAACAATACTGTGAAGGGAATGAATGTTTACGAAAAAGATCAAGCTGAAACTGGAGCTTCAGTATAACTCTCCGGTGATCCTTACCTTTTTTCTGCTGTCCATGCTGGTGCTGCTGGCAGACGGCTGGACGAACGGCTGGAGCACCATGAACCTGTTCTGCGTGTACCGCTCTTCGTGGCGGGACCCACTGGGCTACGTCCGGCTGTTCGGTCATGTGCTGGGCCATGCAAACTGGGAGCATTTTCTCAATAATATGCTGCTGCTGTTGGTGGTTGGCCCGCCCATGGAGGAAAAATACGGCAGCATCCCGCTGCTCAAGGGCATTTTGTTTACCGCGCTGGTCACCGGCGTGCTGCAATGTATCCTGTTCCCCAACACAGGGCTGTTGGGTGCATCCGGCATCGTGTTCATGCTTATCATGTTGTCCTCGTTGGCGGGCTTTTCCGGCGGCATCCCGGTCACTATGCTGCTGGTAGCGGCGCTGTATTTCGGCCAGCAGGTGTATGATATCATCTTTGTGCACGATAACGTGGCAAACTTTATGCACATCGTGGGCGGCTTGTGCGGCACCGCCTTCGGCTATTACTGTGCCCTCCACCGCCGCCCTGCGCGCAGCCGTAAATAAAAAGAGAAGAATTATAGATAAAAACGGGATACCGGAGCGTCTGTGGACGCTCCGGTATCCCGTTTATACAAGAAAGAAAAATAATGAGTGCAGCAAACTGGAAGCTGCGAAACTAACGAGTCATTCTGATTTATTCAGGAAATTTTACAGACGGTTGGTCCTCATGATGTTTTCCGATAATCTTTTCCATCCAAATCATGTTTTACCAACGTCCAAATTTATAACCGCATTTATAAAATTCCCCAACTTTTGAAAAACCCAAATGTGCATGAAATTCTGCGCTGTTGCTGTTAAGGTATTCATCTTCAACTCTCGGATAACCAATACAAGCATACAAGTTCAAAATTCCCATTTCACTCAATCTATTTTCAAGTGCCTCATATATCTTTCTTCCCAAACCGCATTTTTGAGCAGTATGGTCAAGATATACCGTCAGTTCACATGACCAATCATAAGCCGCCCTGCCTACAAAAGCACCTGCATACGCATAGCCTTGAATTGCTCCGTCTTTTTCAATAACAAGATAGGGGTATCTTTTCATAGTCATTTCCATACGCTTTTGAAAATCCATGAGTGTTGGAACGACATATTCAAATGTAATGGCAGTATTCTCAACATAATAAGCATAAATATCTAAAATACGTTCAGCATCTTCAAGCTTTGCATCTCTTACTAATATATCCATAACTGTTCCTCCGTCAATTCCGATTTGTTGAACTAAGCCGAGTATACCATACCAGCCAATGAAAGAATACCCCTCTAGGGGAGAATTGGTTAAAAAAAGCGTTCAAAGTGCGCCGCAGAGCACTTTGAACGCGAACAATAAAAATATTATTTCCATCCCCGGTCGGTGGGGTCCAGCATCCCGGCGGCGGAATACACCAGCGCGTTGCAGATGGCAGCGGCAACATTGCTGCCGCCCTTGCGCCCCATGGCCACGATGGCGGGCACGCCGTGGGTGGTGCACACCTCAAACAGCCGCTCCTTGCTCTCCACCACGTTCACAAAGCCCACCGGCACCCCGATGACCAGCGCAGGGCGCAGCCCGGCGGTTTCAATCAGGTCGGCAATAGTCAGCAGCGCCGTGGGTGCATTGCCCACCGCAAGGATGGCACCGGGGTGTTCGGCGGCGGCTCTTTGCATGGACGCCACCGCCCGGGTGGTGCCGTTGGTCTTTGCCAGTGCGGCCACCTCCGGGTCGGCCATGTAGCACAGCGCGGTGCCGCCCAGCCGCGCAAGGCCCGGCTTTGTAATGCCGGAAAGCGCCATGTTGGTGTCGGTAACGATGGGTGCAGCGGCTTGCAATGCCGCCACGCCCGCCGCCACCGCGCCGGGGGTAAAGCGCAGGTTGCGGGCGTAGTCGAAATCTGCGGTGGTGTGGATCACCCGCTTGACCACGGCGGCAGTCTCCGGCGGTGGGGTCAGGCCCATTGCGTCCAGCTCTGCGGTGATGATAGAAAGGCTCGTCCGCTCGATATCGGCGGGCAGATGGTGCTGTGGGGTCATACGGTGCTCCTCCTTTTCAGTCCCATGGCGGCGTACAGGGCGTTCATGTCCAGCGCCCGGCGCACGCCGTCGGCCAGCAGGTCAAACTGCTGCTGCCGGTACTCCTGCATGGAGAGCAACGGCGCACTGGCAGGGGAGATGCCCTTGCGGCTGCACAGCAACTGTACCAGCTTTTCGGTCAGCTCCCCGGTATCGAACAATCCATGCAGATAAGTGCCCGCCACGTTGTCCTTTACGCAGCCCTCGGCGCTGCCGTCTGCAAGGCGGCAGAAGGGCACGCCCTGCACAGCGGTGCGCCCGGTATGGATCTGGTAGCCGGTCAGCACTGCCCCCGCCAGCTGTGGCGCGGTGACGGTGGCAGTATCCTGTGTGCGGTGCTTTGCGTCCGTAAACACGGTTTGAGTGGGCAGCAGCCCCAGCCCGCGCACGGTCTGGCTGCGTCCGCTCTCAGTGCCCTCGGGGTCGGCAAGGGTCTCGCCCAGCATCTGGTAGCCGCCGCACACGCCCAGCACCGGCGTGCCGGAGGCTGCCAGCTTCTGTACTGCAGCTTCCAGCCCGCACTGCCGCAGCCAGAGCAGATCGTCTATGGTGTTTTTAGTGCCCGGCAGAATGACCACATCCGGTGCGCCCAGCTGCCGGGGGCTTTGCACATACCGCACGCTCAGCAGCGGGTGCTGCTCCAGCGGCATAAAATCTGTAAAATTGGAGATGTGCGGCAGCCGCAGAATGGCAGCGTCCAGCGGCTTGACGGCGGTGTTGCTTTCCAGCCGGGAAGAGAGGGAGTCCTCGTCCTCGATGTCCACCCGCAGGTAGGGCACAACGCCCAGCACCGGCAGATGGGTCTTTTCCTCCAGCATGGTAAGGCCGGGCTTCAGGATGGCAGCATCGCCTCGGAACTTGTTGATGACCAGCCCCTTGATGCGTGCCCGCTCGGCGGGTTCCAGCAGTTCCACCGTGCCGTACAGCTGCGCAAACACGCCGCCCCGGTCGATATCTCCCGCCAGCAGCACCGGTGCATCCACCAGCTTTGCCAGCCCCATGTTGACGATATCGTCCGCCTTTAAGTTGATCTCTGCCGGGCTGCCTGCACCCTCGATGACGATGATGTCTACCTCTTCGGCCAGACTGTCGTAGGCGGCTAAAATGTCCGGGATCAGGCTCTTTTTCAGTTTGAAGTAGGCGGCTGCGGGCATCTGTCCGCGCACCTCGCCGTTCACGATGACCTGACTGCCCACATCGCTGCTGGGTTTGAGCAGAATGGGGTTCATGCGCACATCCGGTTCTATGCCGGCAGCTTGTGCCTGCACCACCTGTGCGCGGCCCATTTCCAGCCCATCCCGGGTGACAAAGCTGTTCAGCGCCATGTTCTGGCTTTTAAAGGGGGCTACCCGGTAGCCGTCCTGTGCAAAAATACGGCACAGCGCGGTGCACAGCAGGCTTTTGCCCGCCCCGCTCATCGTGCCCTGCACCATGATACATTTTGCCCGGCTCATGCAAGCACCTCCTGTAAGGTTTTTAAAAGCTGCTGGTTTTCCGGCGCGGTGCGCACGGCGGTGCGGTACCAGCTGCCGTCCAGCCCGGGGTAGTTGCCGCAGCTGCGCAGCACGATGCCGCGCTGTCGCAGGGCATCGCCCAGTGTTTCCGGCGCTTGGAACAGCAGATAATTCGCACTGCCATCCAGCACCCGCAGCCCCAATGCGCGCAGCCCGTCCCGCAAAATGGGACGCTGCTGCGCGATAAGTACCTGCACCCGGGCTGCATAGGCGGTCTCGTCCAGCGCCGCCAGCCCCGCCGCCTGTGCAAGGCTGGAAACTGTCCACGGCTGCCCGGCGGCCTGCATCTTATCCAGTAGGGCAATGTTGCTGCACAGGCAGTAGCCCAGCCGCACCCCGGCCATGCCGTACAGCTTTGTAAAAGCTTTCAGGATGATGAGATTCGGGCTTGCCAGAAGCTTTTTGGCAGACAGCACCTCACTTTGCGGCAGAAAGTCCAGAAAGCACTCGTCCACCACCAGCAGCGCACCGCAAGCTTCGCACCGGCGCAGCAGCGCTTCCACCAGCGGCAGCGACGTCAGCTGCCCGGTGGGGTTATTGGGCTGGCAGAGGAAAACCATGTCGGTCTCCTCGTCCACAGCGGAAATGAACGCTTCCGTCACTGCAAAATCTTCGCTTTCCCGCAGAAAATGCCGACGGATGGTGCAGCCCGCCGTTTCCAGCGCGGCGGCATACTCCGCAAAGGTAGGGGCGGGCAGCAGGGCGGTGCGGGGCTTTGCCGCCCACACCAGCCGGAAGATGAGGTCTGCCGCGCCGTTGCCGCACAGGATATGCGCTGCGGGCACGGTTTCGTGCACTGCCAGCTTTGCCCGCAAAGCACGGCAAAGGGGGTCGGGGTAGCGGTCGGCGGTGGCAAGCGCGGCAGTAATGGCCTTTGCCACCCCCTCCGGCAATCCCAACGGGCTGACGTTTGCCGAAAAGTCCAGCGCGTCCTGTCCGTACTGCGCCCGGTAACCGGCCCAGTCGCCGCCATGTACCAGCTGCATCATAAAATACCTCGTATCAATAGCCCAAGCGCCAGCGCCAGCAGGCTTTCGGCGTACATCATGCGGTCAGCGCGGCGGATATCCTCCGGCTCAATGGGACGCACGGCATCGCCGATGGTGGGCTTTTTGTAGTATTCACCAAAATAGTAGGCAGGCCCGGCCAGCTGCACATTCAGTGCACCGGCGCAGGCACTTTCGGTCTGGGCACTGTTGGGGCTGGCGTGGTTGCGCCTGTCCCGCCGCCAAATGCGCCACGCACTGCGGGCATCGTTTCCGGTCAGGGCGGCAGCGGCTACCCACAGCAGGGCGGCAATGCGGCTGGGCAAAAAGTTCGCAATATCATCCAGCTTTGCCGCCGCACGCCCAAAGTGCAGATATCGCTCGTTTTTGTAGCCCACCATGCTGTCCATGGTGTTGATGGCCTTGTAGGTCAGTGCCAGCGGAGCGCCGCCCAGCAGCATATACAACAGCGGCGCAATCACGCCGTCGCTGGCGTTTTCCGCCACGGTCTCCACAGCGGCCTTGGTCACGCCTTCGGCGGTAAGCGCCTGCGTGTCCCGCCCCACGATGCGGCTTACCGCAATGCGGGCGGCGGGCAGGTCGGGCTTTGTCAGCTCCCGGTAGACGTTCGTACTCTCTTGCACAAGCCCCTTTGCCGCCAGTGCCTGTCCGCACCAGAACATCTGCACTGCCAGTCCCAGCAGTGGGTGCAGGGCAGCGGCTCCCATGCAGACAAGGCTTGTGATCGCAAAGGTGCCTACCGGCAGACAAAAGGCTAAGATGTGCCCGCCCCAAAGCTCGCCCTCCGGCGTTTTGGGCAGGCGGGCACGCAGTCCCTTTTCCAGCGCAGAGATGGCTTTGCCCATATACACTACCGGGTGCGGCAGCCACGCCGGGTCGCCGAAAATCGCATCCAGCACAAAGCCGCCCAGTACCGCGTAGCCGATCATTCCTGCGCCTCCTTCGTGTACTGCACGGTCTTTACCAGATGCAGCACCCGCTTTGTCGCCCAATCCTTGGCATCCAGCACAAAGCCGCCGGCGTTGGGAGCGCACCATTCATAATAATCCTTGTGGGGCAGGGCATAGCGCTCCATGGCAGCCATCTGGGTGCCGCCGTGGGCTAAGATGACCAGCATCTCCTCGCCGTCCGCAAGGGCATTGTCCACCAGTGCGGAAAATGCTGCGCAGATGCGCTCACAAAACGCGGCCTTGGTCTCGCCGTCCGGGCAGGGGCTTTCACAGTTGGCGGCTACCCATGCAAGGTAGTCCGGGTCGTGTTCCATCTCAATATAGTTTCTCCCCTCAAAGCTGCCAAAGCACATCTCCTTCAGCCCGTCTATTTCTACGAGCCTTGCGCCCGGAAACAGCACCTCAGCGGTCTGCCGGGTGCGGCAAAGGGGAGTGATATACACAGTCTTAGGGGAGATGTCTGCCCGGCACAGCATAGCGCGCCCGGCGGCAGAAAGCGGGATATCCCGCTGCCCCTGATAGCGCTTTTCGGCGTTGTATTCAGTCAGGCCGTGACGTAATAAATAGATCAGCATTCCGGCAATTCTCCTTTCAAAACGGTGGGGATGCCGCAGAACATCTGCACCACGCACTTAGCGCGTGTCGCCAGCATACAGGCCAGACGTCCGGCGTTTTCCCGCGCGGCACGCTCGGCCGGGTCTATGGGCACCACACCGCCGCCCACCTCGGTGGACAGCACGATATCATAAGCGGATAATTTGTCCGCGAGTTTCTCAAGTTCAGCGTTGTCTTTGCACCCGGCGGCAAGCTGCTGCACGTCTGCAATGCAGTGGCCGGGCAGGGTGCGGGCAAAGGTACGCTTGCCGCTGTAAAGCGGCCCGGTGATGAAGATCATAACAGCCCTCCCCATTGGCAGGCGCACAGCGCCGCCAGCATCCATAGCTCAGTCTTTTGCAAAAACCACCCGGCCAAATCTCCGGTAATGCCGCCCAGCTGCTGTACGGCTACATGGTGATACCACAAAAACAGCAAGATTGCAACTGCCGCCAGTGCTCCACCGCCTAAAGCCAGCAGCGCCCCGCAAAGCAGTATCGCCAGCACTGCCAGCACATTGCGCACAGCGGTGCGGTCGGCAGCGGAGGCAAAGGTATGGGCAAGGCCGGTGTTTTTTGCCATGGGAAAGGCCGCCACCGCAAGGCCGGAAAGTGCCCGCTCCAGCACCAGCGCCAGCGTCCACAGAGCGCCCACCCGGGGCGTGAACTGCACGCAGGCGGCGAGGCAGAGGTAAGCCGCAAAATAGCTGCACAGCCGGATGACCGCAAAGGCACCGCAGTGCGGGTCTTTTAAAATTTCCAGCTTCTTTTCCCGGTCGCCGTAGCTGGCAAGGGCGTCACAGGTGTCGGCATAGCCGTCCAGATGGATGCCGCCGGTCACCCACACCGGCACAAGGCAGAACCCTGCCGCCCGCGCCGGGGCGGGCAGAGGCAGCACCCCGCACACGCACCACAGCACCCCGCATAAAAGCCCCACCAGCGGAAAAGCGCACAGCGCATACCGCATATTCTTTTCGTTCCACGCAAACTGCGGCACCGGCACCGCTGAAAACATGGCAAAGGCCACCGCAATGGTCTGCAAAACGATCATTTTTCCACTCCTTTATAATAGACAGGGATGCCGCACATCACCCGCACTACGGCGTCTGCCCGGGCGGCAAGGGCGTTGTTCACCCGTGCCAGCGCCAGCAGATAGCGGTCCGTGTCTCCGGCATAGTCCGCGCCGCCACTGAACACTTCGTTGGAGACAACGATCAAATTTTCGCACTGCGCGGCAAGGCTATCCAGCCCCTGCAAAATGTGCTCGGCAGCGGCATCGCCCGCGCCGGCGGGGTCGTACAGCTCGTTGGCGGTCAGATTGCCTAAGTCTTCCAGCAGCGCCGTGCCCCTGCGGGGCAGACGCACCGTCTCTAAATGCAGCGGGCACTCAAGGGTCTCAAACTGCTTTGCGGCGCGCATTTTGCGGTGTTTTTCCACCCGGGCGGCGCACTCGGCATCCCACACCTGCATGGTGGCCAGATAATACCGCGGCAATGCACTGCGCAGCACAAGCGTTTCGGCGTATTCACTTTTGCCGCTGGCAGCGCCGCCCAGCACCAGCGTCAGCATTGGGGCGTATACGGCGCAATGCCGCCCTCCGCAAAGGAATAGCACCCATCGTACACCGCCAGCGCCATGTCCCACAGCGGGATGCTGGCCACTGCGCCGGTGCCCTCGCCCAGATGCAGCCCGGCGGTGAGCAGGGGCGTTTTGCCTAATGCTTCCAGTACCAGCCGGGCGGCAGGCTCGGTGGAGCAGTGGCTGGCAAACACAGCCTTGGATGCTGCCGGGCACAGCCGCACGGCGCACAAAGCCGCCACTCCGCTGATAAAGCCATCCATCAGCACGGGCACACCCGCCAGCGCCCCGCCCAGAAACATCCCGCACAGACCGGCGATATCAAAGCCGCCCAGCTTGCTCAGTACGTCCAATACATCATCGGGGTCGGGGGCATTGCAGGCAATGCCCCGCCGGATGGCCTCCACCTTGCGGGCAAGCCCTGCGTCGGAAAGCCCTGCACCGCGCCCGGTCATGGTCTGCACCGGCTGTGCCAGCAGCACGGCGGCTACGGCGCTGGAGGTGGTGGTGTTGCCAATACCCATCTCACCGGTAGCCACCAGCCCGTAGCCCTCGGCGGCAAGCTGCCGGGTCAGGGCGATGCCCCGGCCAATGGCCTCCACTGCCTCGGCGCGGGTCATGGCAGGGCCTTTGGTAAAGTCCGCAGTCCCGGCGGCAATGCGGCAGTCCCGCACGCCGGGTACGGGCGCACCGGCAATGCCCAAATCCACCGGCAGCACATCGCAGTGCGCCGCCTGTGCCATCCTGCATACGCTGGTGCGCCGCGCAGCAAGGTTCTCGGCTACGGCGCGGGTCACGCTCTGGTCAGTCTGGCTTATGCCCTGCGCCACCACGCCGTTGTCCGCACAGAGCACCGCCACCGCCCGGCGGGAAAAATCAAACTGCGCCGTGCCGGTCAGCGCAGCGGCATCTTCCAGCAGGGTCTCCAGTGCGCCCAGCCCGCCCAAGGGTTTAGCAAGGCTGGCCCAGTGGGTATGGGCGGCGGCGCGGGCGGTTTCGTCTGGCGGGGTGATGGCAGCAAGCAGCTGCATCAGTTCAGCTTCGGTCATTTTCGTCATCCTTTGTGTTTCAAAAAGTGCTGCGCCGCCTGCACAAAGCGGCGGGGCAGGGCAGTGCCTGCCCAGTAAAGATGCGGGAAACCGGCATACAAATGCGCGTTTGCAAAGCCGCATTCCCACTGCCTTTTTTCGGCTTTGCGCACAGAAAAGTCTGCACCATTTTCGGAGGAATCCCAGTGGTGAAATTCGTGGACGGGCAGTGCTTCTCCGGCGTGGAAAAGCATACTGCCAGCCTTTGCCGTCATGACGGCATAGCCAAAGCGCACCAGCCGCCCGGTGTTGTGCCCGCTGCCCGGCAGCACACCCGCCATGGGGTAAACCTTGCTGTCTGTACCCTCCAGCGTCTGCCCTAAGTACAGAAAGCCGCCGCACTCGGCAGCAGTGGGCAGACCCTCTTGCCCTGCGTCCCGGATAGCAGTACGCAGGGCGCGGTTCTCACTCAGCTGCCGGGCGTACAGCTCCGGGTAACCCCCGGGCAGGTACAACCCGCCGATATTTTCCGGCAGGGCGGCATCCCGCAGCGGGCTGAAAAATGCAAGCTCTGCACCCGCATCCCGCAAGGCGTCCAACGTTTCGGCGTAGGCAAAGCAGAAGGCTTCATCCCGCGCCACGGCAATGCGCACGGCGGGTGCGCACGGCGTAGGAAGCGGCGGCGCAGCCGGGGCAGGGCGGTCGGTCAACACTGCCAGCTGTGCCCAGTCCAGCACAAGGGCATCGGCAAGTTGACCCAGCTTTTGCTGTAAGTCCGATATCTCTCCGGCGGTTTTCAGCCCGAGGTGGCGGCTCTCGATGACGCATCCCGGCAGATGGGGCAGATACCCCACCACCGGCAGACCGGTCTCGGCTTCCAGCATCGGGCGCAGCGTTTTGTATAAGGACTCAGAGCAATCGTTGAGCAGAATGCCCACGATATGGCTGGGCGTGCGGAACTGCAAAAGCCCCCGCAGCTCGGCGGCAAGGGTGATGCTTGCCCCTTTTGGCTGCACTACCAGCAGCACCGGCAAGGCAAGCGTATCGGCCAGCTCCCAAGCGCTTGCACGGGTTGTCAGTCCCTGCCCGTCGTAAAAGCCCATGGCACCCTCGCATACGGCAGCGCCGTGCCCGGCGGCATAGCGGGCGTAAAGCGTGCGCACCGTATCCGGGGCAGAGAGGTAGAGGTCTAAATTATGGCTTTCCACGCCGAGCGCACTGCGGTGGAACATGGGGTCGATATAATCCGGCCCGCATTTGAAGGCGCAAGGGGCAGCCCCGCGTCGCTGCAATGCGGTCAGCACGGCACAGGTAACGGTGGTCTTGCCGCTGCCGGAGCTCGGCGCGGCGATGAGAAACTGCATCATGTCCGTGCCCCCGTAATGAGAAACACAGGGTTGTTAGCCATCAGCAAATGCAGACTGCCCGCCGTTTTTGTGCGGTTGACGGCGATCTGTGTCACCTCCACAGAAAGGCCGTGGGCGGTCAGGGCAGCTACGGCGGCACTGAGCGTTTCCAGCGCAATGGCGGCAACACACAGCCGGGCAACTGAATTTTTGTGCAGTACAGCGTCTATAACAGCGTCCATATTGCCCTTTGTACCGCCGATGAATACAGCATCCGGGGCGGGCAGCGTGTCCAAAGCTTCAGGGGCTTTGCCCTCGATCAGGGTTAGGTTATAAGCTGCGAATTTCTCACGGTTTTTCTGGATAAGTATACAGGCTTTCGGGTCACACTCTACGGCATATACCTGCCCGGCAGGGGCGGCAAGTGCCAGCTCCACGCTCACGCTACCGGTGCCCGCGCCCACGTCCCATAGGGTATCCGTGGGGGTAACTGCCAGCTTTGCCAGCGCGGCGGCGCGCACCTCCTGCTTTGTCATGGGCACAGCGCCCCGGATAAAAGCATCGTCCGGCAGGCCGGGGGTGCGGCGGGACGGCAAAGCCTCCCGTTCGATGAGCAATACGCTCAGCGGTGCAAAGCTTTGCTCTGCCAGTTCCCGGGCAAGGCCAAAGCGGATGGCTTCTGCAGGGGTGCCAAGGTTTTCGCCCACAAGGGCGTGAGCAGCGCCCAGCCCGGCGGCGGTCAGCTTGGCACACAGAGAGGCAGGGGTGTCCCCGCCGCCGGTGAGGAAAAACACCTGTGGATGCGCCAAAACCTCGGCTACCGGGTCGCAGGCACGGCCATGGGCCGATACCAGTTTCCAGTCCTGCCAAGGGCGTCCCACTGCTGCGGCTAAAAGCTGCACGCTGGAAAGCCCGGGCAGCACCCGGACAGAGTAACCCATAGCCCGCAGCAGGGGCAGCAGCTTTGCCGCACCGGAGTAAAACCCGGTGTCGCCGCTGTACAAAACAGCGGTGTCCGTATCCGGCTGCGCAGTAAGACACGCAAGGATTTCCTCCGGCTTATACACGGCTTTGCAGTTGTCAGTGCACCCCGCCGGTAAATGCTCCAACAGGCGCTTTGCCCCAAGGATGAGCCCTGCGCTTTGCAGTGCAGCCAACCCTTGCGCGGTCAGGCTTTCCGGGCAGCCGGAGCCCATTCCGATCAGAGAAATCATACCAGAACCTCCTTGCAGCGTGCCAGAATTTGTGCAGCAGTTTGTCCGTTTTCGGCCGGGCGACGCACCACGATCAGCTGTGCACCGGTATCCTGTGCGGCCTGTGCTTTTTCGGCAAAGCCGCCCACAGCACCGCCGTCCTTGGTGACCAGATACCGGATGGAGAATTGTTTTATCAGGGCGCAGTTCAGCGCATAGCTGAATGGCCCCTGCATGGCAATGATGTTCTTATGTGGGATACCGGCGGCCTCGCAGGCGGCAATGCCCTCCCGCGTGGGCAGCACCCGGGGGAACAGCCGCTCCGGGCTGAGCGCCGCAAAGGCGGCAAGCTCTTTCGCGCCGGTAGCCAGCAGCACATTGCCGCTGCACCCGGCCAGAAATGCAGCCGCGTGGGCGGCGGTGGCAAACACCATGCTCCCGGCAGGCAAGGGGCTTTCTTCCCGCAGCAGTCGGTGATACTCCACCCCGGCCACGGCACATGCAGCCCGGATGTTTTTTGTGGCGTCCACCGCGTAGGGGTGGGTGGCGTCTATGCACAGGGCAGCGCCCTGTAAAAGAGCGGTCATTTCCTCGGGGGTCAGCCGCCCGCAGTGCACGGTGATGCCGTCTGCTTTGCCCTGTTCCTCTGCACCCAGCGGGGTGGCAACACTGACCAGAACCTCCGCTCCCAGCGCCGCCAGCTGCCGGGAGAACACCCGCCCCTCGGTAGTGCCGCTAAAAACCACTGCCTTCATCTGCGGTACCCCCGCGGGGTGACCATTTTACTGCCAAGCTGCTTTGTGGCAGCGTTGCCGATGTACACGGTGGTAAACATATCCACCGTGGTGCTTTCCAGCTGGGCAAGGGTCAGGATGCGGGCAGTCTGACCCTCCCGGCCGATATTGCGCACAATGCCGCAGACGGTATCGGCGCTTTTGCCACTTTCCAGCAGGATGCACACCGCCCTTGCCAGATAGTCCGGCCTGCCCTTGGAGGAGGGATTGTACAGCGCAACGCAGAAATCTCCCATGGCGGCGCAAGCCAGCCGCTTCTCGATGACCTCCCACGGGGTCAGCCGGTCGGAAAGGGAAATGACGCAAAAATCGTGCGCCAGCGGTGCACCCAGCACCGCTCCGCCGCTGAGAGCAGCGGTCAGTCCGGGCACGACTTCCACGGCAACATCCGGGTAGTCCGGGGCAAGTTCCAGCAGGGGACTTGCCATGCCGTACACCCCGGCATCGCCGGAGCAGACCAGCGCCACCCGCTTGCCGGTGTGTGCCTTTTCCAGTGCCCAGCGGCAGCGGTCGATTTCCTGCGTCATGCCGGTGGAATAGTATTCCTCGCAGGGGAATTCATCGCGGATGAGGTCAAGATAGACCTTATATCCGCAGATGGCGTCAACGCTTTCCAGCGTATTCGCGGCCTGCTGGGTCATATAAAAAGGTTTGCCGGGGCCAAGTCCCACGACATAAACCACCTTCTCGGGACGGTCAATGTCAATTTCCATCACGTCAATCATTCTGCCACCTCCAGTCCGGGGCAAAGGGCCTGCACGCCAGCGCAAAGGTCACGCCGCTGCAGGCAAATTTTGGGTAAAACAGGCTGCCGCCTGCGTCCAGCACTGCCGCCCGCTCACAAACATTATCCACTCCGGTCACACTTTGTACAAAAGGGGAGGGGGTGAACTGTCCGGGCACGTTGCACAGCTGTGCGGCAGAGTAAAACCGCACCGGCCAGCCACGCGCCTGACAGAAGGCCAGCAAGCCCGGTTCATTCTGCTTCAGGTCGATGCTTGCGGCGGCGGTAACTGCCTGCGCAGCAAAGTCGTACCGGGCGCAGAATGCGGCAAAGGCAACTTCCAGCGTTTCAGCGCTTGTGCCCCGCTTGCAGCCGATGCCCAGCACTCCGATGCGCGGCACAAGATGCAGTGCCTGCCCGGTGGGGCAAAGGGTGAGTGCAAAGTCGGCTTTTTCCGGGGTATCAGCGGGGAATAACCCTGCGGGCACGGTGCCTGTTACCGGGAAATCAGCCCGGTAATATACCGGCTGCCCGGCCAGTAATTTGCCGCTGACCAGCTTGATGCGCTCCGGCTCCAGCACCATGCAGTTTTGGTGCTTTGCCCACTCGTCCACCGCAAAAATGCCGTGGGCATCGGTGGCGGTGGTGATCACCGGCACGGCTCCGCATACAGTGGCAATGGCCCGCGCAAGATCGTTTGCGCCGCCCAGATGTCCGGACAGAATGGGCACGGCAAACCGCCCGCATTCGTCCACCACTACCACAGCCGGGTCGGTAGTCTTGCTCTTGCAGTGGGGCGCGATGGCCCGCACTGCAATACCCGCAGCTCCTACAAATATCAGCGCATCCGAATGCACAAACTGCGCGCTTGTCCATTCTGCAAGAGAAACACCATCCTGCCCGCACCGGGCAACGCTGCCTGGCAAGGCGGCGGAAAGACGCTTTGCAAGCGCAAGGCCAGTTTCCGTAAAGGCAAGGTAAGCGCGGGTCATACCGGTTCTCCTTTGCGGAACTCGGTGGTAAAGGCGGGGTCGTACAGCTTGCTGCGCTCGTACTGCGTGCCGAGAAAATCTCCCACCACGATAAGTGCCGTCTTGGTAATGCCCGCTGCACGGGTGCTCTCAGCCAAAGAACCAACTGTGCACCGCACGATTTTTTCTTCCGGCCAGCTGGCCTTGAACACCACGGCGGCGGGGGTGTCCGGTGTATACGCGCCCTGCAAAAGCGCCGCCTGCACCTTATCGATCAGCCCGATGGACAGGAAGATCACCATGGTCGCGCCGTGGGCGGCAAGGCTTGCCAGCCTTTCCCGCTCCGGCACGGGGGTACGCCCCTCCATGCGGGTGATGATGACCGTCTGGCTGACCGTGGGTAAAGTATACTCGGCGTTCAGCGCGGCGGCAGCGCCGCAAAAGCTGGAAACACCGGGGGTATCATCGTAACAAATGCCGTCTGCGTCCAGCGCGTCCATTTGCTCCCGGATGGCACCGTACAGGCAGGGATCGCCGGTGTGCAGACGCACGGTGGTCTTACCTGCGGCTTCCATCCGGCGCATCACGTCCAGCACCTGCTCCAGCGTCATCTCGGCGCTGTTATAGATGGCACAGCCCGGCTTTGCCAGCCCCAGCAGCGCCGGGTTGACCAGACTGCCCGCATAAATAATACAGTCCGCGGCCTGTAAAAATGCTGCACCGCGCTGGGTGATCAGATCCGGCGCGCCGGGGCCTGCGCCCACAAAATGTACCATGTGCGTTACTCCTTCCATTCGTCTAACAGGCGGGCGGCAGTCTCGGTCTGTCCCAGCGGGCCGTGCTGGTTTGAGAACAACACCGCACCCACCCGGAACGCCCCGCCCGCGCGGCGGTCAAGATGCAGCTGGATGGCGGCAAGCAGGCTTTGCAGCACCAGCTCCCGCAGCCCGGCTGTATCCAGAATCTCCAGACAGGCATCCGTGGTGGCTGCATTGTACAGCGCAGTGCACACCTTCCGGTCAGCACCGCACAGGGCGGCGTGGGTGCAGAACAGCTCCGTGCGGCAGTCTGCCGTGTGGGAGTGGGTGTTCATAATGCCGCCCGCCAGCTTGCACAGCTTGCCGATGTGTCCCACCAGCAGCACCTGTTCAAAGTGCGCCGCTGCTGCCATATCCAGCGTATCTCCGATAAAGTTGGACGTTTTGACCACCGGGATATCAGCAAACTGCGGATACGTTTCGTGCAGATAGTCCAACCCGTAATTGCCCGGGGCAAGGATGAGCCGCCGGTGGTCGTTTGCCCGCAGCGCCGCCTGATTCATCTCCAGCTGGATGGTGTCCAGAATGGCTTGCTGGCTCATGGGTTCTACAATGCCGCTGGTGCCCAGCACCGACAGCCCGCCCTCCACCCCGATATGGGGGTTGAAGGTGCGCCGGGCCACTTCCTCGCCGCCGGGGATGGAGATGGTCACGGCAAAGCCGCCGGGATAACAGGCGGCTTCCGCCTCCCGGCGCAGCGCCTCAGTGATCATCTGCCGGGGCACATGGTTGATGGCGGCCTGCCCGACCGGCTGGTCCAGCCCGGGCTTTGTCACCTTGCCCACTCCCGCGCCGCCGGTAATACATACCTCGGGCGTGCCGGGCAGCAGCGTCACCGTGGCGGTCACCGGCAGACCGGTGGTCACGTCCACATCGTCGCCGCCGTCCTTTTCAATGGCGCATTCCGCACCCTCGGCAACGGTGCGGCAGAACAGGGGAGCCACCTCCACCACGATGCCCTTCGGCGTGCGCAGGGCGACGGTTTCCGGTGCTGTGCCGGTCAGCAGCAGACGAGCGGCCCCGGCAGCGGCCAGCGCCGCACAGGTGCCGGTGGTGTACCCGCAGCGCAGCAGCTTCTGCCCGCTGCGCACATAGTGCTCAAATTGGGGTTTTACCGGCTTTTGCGGGTCAAAAACAGCGCTGTACTGTACTTCCGTCAGGCCGTAGAGCGCTTTGATATTTTCCCGGGCAAAGGCCTGTGCCGGGGACATGGGCGCAGAAACGCCGTGCGGCGAAACGCAGACCACCGCGTCCGCGATCTTCTGCGCCATGTCCAGCTCGTGCAGGGTCACGATGACCGCAAGCTGCTGCTCATGCGCCAGTTTTTGCAAAATGGTCAGTAGTTCGATCTTGCCCTTGATATCCAGAAAAGAGGTGGGCTCGTCCAGCAAAAGCACCTGCGGCTGCTGACAGACTGCCCGCGCCAGCAGAATGCGCTGCCGCTGTCCGTCACTGACGCAGTTGAAGTCCCGGTTGGCCAGATGCGCCGCGCCCACCAGCTCCAGCGCATTCTGTATCTGCTTTTTGTCCTCGGCGGAAAGGATGCCCAACCGCCCGGTGTAGGGGATGCGTCCTGCCGCCGCAAACTCAAAGCAGGTGGTCAACTCGGTGCGGCGGGTGTGGGGCAGCATCAGCGCCAGCTTTTGCGCCCGGGCGTTGCCGGGGATGTGGGCAAGCTCCTGCCCGTCCAGCAGCACCGCGCCGCCCAAAGGGGCCAGCTGCCCGGCCAAGGTTTTGAGCAGGGTGGATTTGCCCGCGCCGTTCGGGCCGATGAGTGCCAGCACCTGCCCCTTGGCAGCGCCCAGCGCGATATCCCGGGCAAGGGCAGCTTTGCCGTAGCCGATGGCAAGGGCGTTGGTTTCAACAGAGTACTTCATCGCACATCCTCCCGGTTGCGGCGCAGCAGCAGCCCGATGACCACCGGCGCGCCGAATACAGCGGTGACCGCGCTGATGGAAAGTTCCATGGGCGCAAACAAGCTGCGGGCGATCAGATCACACAGCAGGCAGAACGCTGCCCCGCCCAAGCAGCACCCGGGCAGCACATACAGCGGGCGGGCGCTGCCCAGCAGCTGCTTGACAAGGTGCGGCACGGCAATGCCCACAAAGGAGATCGGCCCGGCAAAGGCAGTAACGCAGGCGGCCAGCAGGCTGGAAAGCAGCACCAGCAGCCGCGAGAACCGCCGCACATCCACGCCCACACTGCGGGCGTAGGCTTCGCCCATCTGGTAAGCGGCCATGGGCTTTGCAAGGCAGAAGGCCGCCGCCAGCGCGGGCAGCACCACCAGCGCTGCCGTGCGCACGTTGCCCCACGTCATGCCGGAAAAGCTGCCCTGTGACCAATTGTGCAGGTTGACGATGCTGCTGTCCTGTGCAAAGGCCACCACAAACTCGGTGATGGCAGAGCAGATGTAACCGATCATCACGCCGCAGATTACAAGGATGCTCATGCGCTGCACCCGGCGGGCAGCGGCCAGCACAAAGGCCATGGCCGCCATAGCGCCCGCAAAGGCCGCAAGGATGAGTACGGCAGAGCTTGTCAGCAGGCCGTAGTTCAAAAACAGCACCATCACCAGCGCCACCGCCAGCTTAGCCCCGCTGGAAATGCCCATCACAAAGGGGCCGGCAATGGGGTTTGCAAAAAAGGTCTGCAACAGATAGCCTGCTGCCGAGAGCGCAGCGCCCAGCAACACGGCCATCACCGCGCGGGGCAGGCGCAGCTGTGTGATAATGCCTACGCTCAGCGCGTCCTGCCCGCGTCCGGTCAGGGCAGCAAGCACGGCCTGCGGGGTAAGCGCAACGCTGCCCCAGAACAGGCTCACGGCAAACAGCACCGCCAGCAGCAGGGCAAGGCAGCAATAGGAAAAAACAAGGCGTTTGCGGCTGGTCATAAGCGGCTCCTCAGGTGATCTTGATCAAAAAATGCAGGGTGTCGGGGTCGGCAGTCTCCCCGGTAAAAACAGCGTGGAGGTCCAGCATAAAATCTGCCAGTGCCATGCTCTGCTGGAAAAAGCTGGGCGTCGTGCACCAGATGTTCCCGCTTTGCACCGCCTTGCATTCTGCCAGCAACGCGCAGCGGGCAAGCAGTTCTTCTTTTGTGGAGATGCTGCCCTCGATGGTGCCGTTATAAATGAGCACATCGGCATCCTTGACCCCAGCGTAAAGATCCTCCAGTGGGATATTCATGGTGGAAAGACTGTTGCCGCTGTCGGCAAGGTCTGCAAAAACGTATTCGCCCCCGGCCATGCCGATCATCTGCGCCACATAGTCTCCGCTTTTGCGCACAGTGGCAAGGCCGCTGGAAGTAATGGAGAAAAACGCGCAGCGTTTGCCGGTGGAGGGCTGCTCCAGCAGCGGTGCAATGCGCTGCGCCTGCTGCGCAAAAACCTCCTCGGCAAGGGCTTCTTTGCCCAGCAAGATACCGTACAGTTTGATCCATTCCATCCGTGCCAGCGGGCTGCTCTCGTAGCTGGAGCGCTCCACCAGCACCGGAATGCCGAACCGTTCCAGCTGCTCCTTTACCTCCGGGGTGTGGTAGATCATGGTGTTTTCTACTGCAAGGCCGCATTCTGCGGTCAGGATGCGTTCGTAGTCCGGGGCGCTGTACTTGCCCGCGTAGGCGATGCGCCCGGACTGCATGGCCTGCCTTGCTTCGTCCAGATACCAGCCCTCGGCGCGGGTGCCGGAAAGGGCAATGCTGTCCAGCGCGTCCAGATGGAGGAACAAGTCCATAGCAGAGGTGGACACCAGATAGATGTTCTGCACCGGCTGCTGCAAAACAGTCACGCCCTCTGGCACGGTGCGCAGGGTGGCAGCACCCTCCGGCCGGACAAGGAACTTTGCCTGTGCGTCCGGGATAGTCAGCAGGGTAGAGCCGTCTGCATAGCAGTCGGCGGTAAATTGGGTGGCATAGTCCAGCGGGTAGGCGTGGTCAAAAACCAGCTCGTCTGTATCGGCGGGTGCGGTGGGCGCGGCCGTGCAGCCTGCAAGCACCAGCGCGGCGGCGGGCAGAGCCTTTAAAAATTGTGCGCGGGTCAGCTTCATGGAAGGTTACTCCAAGGTAAAGGTCAGGGTGTATTCGATCTCGTGGGGCTTGCTCATGGCAACAGTGTCGGCGGTAACAGTCAGCGGGGTGCCCAGAGCAGCTACCGGGATCTCAAAGGTGGAGTTGCCCTCGGTATTGGTGGGCAGATACTTCTCGCCGTCCACGATCATGTAGTCGTAGTTGGGGCTGCTCCACACGATGGTGGCAGTCATCTTGCCCTCGGCCACGGTCAGGGCAGCGGGGCTGTCCACGGTGGCGCGGCCGGAGCCGCCCTCCAGCACCACGGCAGCGGTGTATGCACCGTCTGCGGGGGTCTCGGCGGCCTGCTCGGTCTTGGGCTCGGCGTTGCGCACGCTGACGATATGGTCGTACCACTTGCCCTTGGTGCCCAGCAATGCCAGCTGGAAGTCGGTATCCAGTGCTTCTACCGGGATGTCGTAGCCGTACACTTCCTCAGTGGTGCCGTCTGCGTAGGTAACGGTGTCCACGGTGGGGATGAGCCATGCGGTCTTGTTGGCCTCGGCATCGGCGGCAAGGCCGGGGTAGAGGTTCACGATCTTTTTGGAAGCCAGACTGACGTGGAAGGTCATCACGCCGTTTTCCACGGTCAGGGTGCCCTTGCCGTTGCAGGCTTCATTGGGGTGGAACATACTGCTGTCGGTCTCGAAATCAGCGGTATATACGCCATCCGGCAGGGCAGCTTCGGCCACAGCAGAGGAAGCCACCACGGAAGAAGCAACAGAGCTTGCCGCAGCAGAGGAGGCGGGGACAGCCCCGCCGCAGCCTGCCAGAGAAGCAGCCAGCACCACACCGGCCAGAGAAACGATGATAAACTGTTTGCAACGCATAAAATAAATACCTCAGTATCCTAAATTTTTGCCCGGCGTCTAAGCTGCCTGGGCAGGGGGCGTTTTCTCCTCGTGCGGGGAATGCGCCCATAAAAGAAGCCCTCTCCGTATGCTTGGCAGCGCCGGAGAGGGCTTCTGAATCCATTAGCCGTTCAGAAGATCCATAGCGGCCTTGGTATGTGCAATGTACAGCTGCTGGACATCCGCAATGCGGCCCAGACCGGAGATCTGGCAGTCCACACTCTCAAAGCAGCCTGCGGCGGTAAACTGGCTCAGCCAGCTGTCGGCGTCCTCACCGGCCATGTCGTTGTTGGCGTGGTCGCCTGCCACCACCATCAGCGGGCGCAGGATGACCTTGGTGTAACCGGCAGCCTTCACAGCCTCGATGACAGCCTCGCAGGAGGTGTCCTCAGGCTCGCCCTCCACCGTGCCGATGAACACGTTGTCGTAGCCCAAGGTCTGCATGGTGGTCTGCATCTGGCTGTAGCTCACCTTGGCAGTGTGGGAAGTGCCGTGACCCATAAAGACGAAAGCGGTCTTATCGGCGGCGGCAGCAGCGGCGCTGTCGTAACCGGCTTCCTTCACAGCGGCAGCGGTAACAGCCTTGGCAACGGCTTCCTTGTCAGCATTGATGACGGAGGCATCCGCGCCCACCTCGCCCAGCAGGGGCTCGGCCACAGCAACGCTCTCAAACTTGTCGCGGTACTGGTCCAGCATCTCGTTCATCTCGTCATACTCGGCACCGTGCATCAGATGGGTGGGCTGCACGATCAGGTTCTTCACGCCGTTTGCCACAGCGCGGTCCAGCGCCTGCTGCATATTGTCGATCTTCTCGCCATCGCGTGCCTGCACATGGTTGATGATGATCTGTGCGGTAAAGGCGCGGCGCACGCTCCAGTCGGGGTAAGCGGCCTGCAAGGCGTCCTCAATGCCCTTGATGTCGGCAGCGCGGCTGTCGTTGAAGGAGGTGCCGAAGGACACCACCAGCAGCTCGTTCTCACCGATCTCATCGGCGTTGCGGGCATCGTCCTTGGAGGCATCGCCGGTGTCGCGGCCAAAATAGTCGGGGTCGGCGTTCTCGCCCTCCACCAGCTCCTTCTGGGCATCGGTCAAAGCGTCCCATGCAGCCTTTGCGGCTTCGCACTGGGCATCGGTGTCATCGGTGCGCTGCTGCACATAGATGGCGTCAATCAGGTCTGCCACGTTCTGTGCGGCCAGTGCGTCAGCGTCAGCGCCGGAAGCCTCGCTGCTGGCGGCAGAACTGGCAGCAACAGAGGAAGCAGTGCCGGAGGCGGCCCCGCCGCAGCCGGTCAGTACACCGGCGCACAGAGCCAGAGCGGTCAGAGCGGCCGCCGTTTTGCGGATGTTGCGTTTTTTCATCTTGTTTTCCTTTCCTGATGTGGGTAAAATACGGCACCGAACAGAAGGGTACAGGAAAGAGAATCGGCAAAAAACGGGGTCTTTTGCTTGCGAAATGGCAAAGCAAAAAGACCCCGTTTCCTACAGGCTTTTTGGTACAACCAATTCCTCGTGATCTGGGGCGGCAAAGCCCCGGTACCAACAGCGGGCAGGTTTCCTGACTGAAAGCTCAACGCCCGCTGCCGCCTTCCCAAGCCGGATGGCTCAGTGACTGGTGCAAAAGCACCCTGACAGTGGACTCCCTTATCACAGTGACGAGATCGTGCGGGATTGACACCCGCTTCCCTTTTAACGTTCCTGCCGCTGCTCGGTGGGGCAAAGTGACAGAACGCACCTGCTGTTTTCTGTTCAGTTCGTCAAAAAGTATAGCACAGCCCTATACAAAACGCAAGAAAAAACGGAGAAATGCTTGACCTTCCCCCTGCCGGAAGGTGTATACTTGGCTCGAAACTGAAAGCAAGGAGGCAGCCCATGTTAAAGATCGAGCATCTGACCAAAACCTACGGCGGCAAGCCCGCCGTGCAGGACCTTTGCCTGCACATCCGCCCGGGGGAGTTGTGTGCCTTTATCGGGCACAACGGCGCGGGCAAGACCACTACCTTAAAATGTTGCTGCGGTATCCAGCAATTTGATGCCGGAGAAATTTATGTGGACGGCATTTCCGTGCGGGAGAACCCGCTGGAATGCAAGCGCCGCTTGGCCTATCTGCCGGACGACCCGCAGCTTTACGATTATATGACCGGCATCCAGTACCTTGATTTTATCGCAGACATCTTCGGCGTAAGCGCCGCACAGCGGGCGCAGCGCATCCGGCAGTACGGCGATGCTTTTGGCCTGACGCAGGATTTGGCGCAGTCCATCGGGGCATACTCCCACGGCATGAAGCAGAAGCTTGCCATTATTGCGGCGCTGCTGCACGAGCCGAAGCTGATTTTAATGGACGAGCCCTTTGTCGGGCTGGATCCGCTGGCTTCCCATCAACTCAAGACCCAGATGAAGGCCTTTTGTGCGCAAGGCGGGGCGATCTTTTTCTCCACCCATGTGCTGGAGGTGGCCGAAAAGCTCTGCGACAGGGTAGCTATTCTGCGTAAAGGTCAGCTGGTGCGCGAGGGTGCTATGGAAGAGGTACGTGGTGACGACACGCTGGAAGAGGTCTTTCTGGAACTGGAGGATACGGGGGAAGCGCTATGATCCGTGCATTGCTCAAAAAACAGCTACTGGAACTGGGTGCGGCCTTTGTGCGCAGCAGCAAAACTGGCAAGCGGCGCTCCCGGGCAGGAGCATTCGGGTATGCATTGCTGTTTGCAGTGCTGATGCTGCTGGTCATGCTCAGCTTTGGCTCAATGGCGCTGCCGCTGGCGGTAACGCTAGTGCCACAGGGGCTGGACTGGCTCTATTTTGTGCTGATGGAGCTTTCGGCGTTGACGGTCAGTGTGCTGGCCAGCGCCTTTACCAGCTACGGGCATTTGTTCCGCTGCCGGGATAACCAGCAACTGCTGGCGCTGCCCATCCCGCCGGGCGCTATTTTTGCGGTGCGCTGCGGCGGGGTGTACCTGACCGGGCTTATTTATCTGCTGCTGGCGTGGGTGCCCTCGGTGGTCTGCTATGCGCTGGCGGCACCCCGCCCCGGCGAAGCCCTGCTGGCGGCGCTGCCGGTGGCACTGGCGCTGGCGGGAGTTTCCATGGTGCTGGCCGTTCTGCTGGGCTGGGCAGTAGCGCTGCTCAACCGCCGCGCCCGGCACAAAAGCCTTGTCACCGTGGTGGGTACGCTGCTGTTTCTGGCGGTCTACTATGCAGCGTTCTGCTGGGTGAGCAACGCAGTGGACGCCCTTGCGCTGGATGCCGTACAGGCAGGCGCAACCGCCGGTCGTGCTGCTGCACCGCTGCGTTTGCTGGGTCTGGCTGCAGTGGGCAACGTCCCGGCGCTGCTGCTGTTTCTAGCGCTGGCTGCGGCCTGTATGGCGCTGTGCGGTAAGGCGCTGGCAAAGCCCTATCTGCGGCTTTTGACCCTTGAACCGGGCAGAACCAAAGCGGAATACCGCGCAAAGACGCAAAAAAAGCAGCCCCCGCGCCGGGCATTGCTGCGGCGGGAACTGCTGCATCTGGGTGCTTGCCCTATGTGGCTGCTCAACTGCGCACTGAGCAGCCTGCTGCTGCCGGTGCTGGGCGTGGCAGTGCTGTGGAAGGCTGCTGCTCTGCGCGCCTTTACCGCAGCTTACCCGCCGGAGAGCCTGCCTATGCTGGTGTGCGGGATGGTGTGCGCCATAGCCGCCATGAACTTTATCACAGCGCCGTCGGTGTCGCTGGAGGGGGGCACCCTCTGGCTGCTGCAAAGCCTGCCGGTTGCCCCGCAGCAGGTTCTGCGGGTAAAGATGGAGCTGCAATTGCTGCTCACGCTGCCGGGGGCGTGGTTTTGCGCCGGGTGCGCCATGGCGGCGCTGCGCATTCCGGCAGGGCAGGGGCTGCTGGTGCTTGCCGTGCTGGCAGCCTTTGTGTGGCTGACGGCGCAGCTTGGGCTTGCTTTGGGGCTGTGCCTGCCGAACCTCCACTGGGTAAGTGAGGCCGCCGTGGTCAAGCGGAGCGCCGCCAGTATGCTGGCGATGTTCGGCGGGTGGCTGCTGGCGGGCAGGGTGCTGTTTTTGCCCCTGACCTTACTGGACTACGCTGTGCCGCCGCTGGCCGCACAGACTGTTTGTCTGGCTGTGCTGCTGGGACTGGATTTGCTGCTGCACCGCTGGCTGTGCACCCGCGGCGCAGCCCGGTTTGCCGCCCTGCACTGAAGTGGGAAAAACTTTATTAGAACAAAATCGGGCAGCCTGCGGGCTGCCCGATTTTGCATTTTCACGGGAGGGGTGTAACGGAAAACAGCAGGATGCAGTGCCTGTTTCCTGCGGAAACAGGCACTGCGGGAAGAACGATGTTTTTTGCAGTTACAGCGCATCCAGTGCGGTGCGGGCGGCGCGGATATTTGCTTCACTGGTCTGCCAGATCTCAAACTCCGAAAAGCCCGGCAGACCCATGGGCACGCCCTCTCGCCGGAAGGTCATGCGGCTGTCCAGTACCTGCTTGCCGGAAAGGTGGAACGCCCGGGCACCGGTCTGGGCAGCAAGGGCGGGGATGTTGGCAGCGGATACGCCTGCGCCCACCAATATCTCCACCTCCTGCCCGGCAGCTTCCACCAGCTGCTGCAGCAGGGCAGCGCCCTGTGGGGCACTTACTGCCTGTCCACTGGTCAGAATGGTAGCAAGCCCTAGCTGCTTTGCGGCTTCCAGTGCGGCAAAGGGGTCGCAGCAGACATCAAAAGCACGGTGCAGGGTGCAGTCCACGGTGCGGTGGGCTTTTTCAGCCGCCTGCCGGGCTGCGGCATAGATGGGGCGCAGAGCGTCTGTGTCCAGCGCTCCCGTCGGGGTCAGCACACCGGTCACGATGCCGTCGGCACCGGCAGCGACCAGTTCGGCGGCGCACTCGGCCATTTGTGCAAGCTCGTAACGGTCGTAGCAGAAATCGCCAAAGCGGGGACGGATAAGTGCCCGCACCGGCAGGCCGGTCTCAGCCTTGACCTGACGCAGCAGGGCAGGGGAAGGGGTGGTGCCGCCGATAATCAGGTCGGCGCACAGCTCCAGCCGGTCAGCGCCGCCGCGTTTTGCCGCCAGTGCGCTGGCGGTGCTGTCTACGCAAACTTCCAGAGTGCAGTGCATAGCGATACCTCCATCTACAAAAAACGATTTTGAATGGCCGCCGCGCTGCTTTGGCCATTTTCAGCGGAATGAATACTTTAATTTATCAATGGGAAAATCTGCGGATTTTCCCATTGATTTTTTCACAGGGGGGGGGAGAGCAAAGGAAAAGTGCTTTTGTTCGATGCTGTGCTCTAAAAAAGGCTGTTGCGCCATGATATGTGCAACAGCCTCGGGGAGTTATGGTTTATTTTACGCTTTCAAGGAAGCGGACAAAACCGGCGCGGCCTGCTTCGTCCAGCTTGTACACACCGGCATCGGCCAGCACCTGTGCGAACACATGGCCTACCTCGTCCTGCAAGATCAGGTGCACATTGTCGGCGTTCAGCTCCGGGTGCTTTGCAAGGATCTCCTCGGCCCACTCGGCATGCTTTTGCAGGGCTTCGGGGTACTCTGCGGTGGGCAGATGCGCCACCAGCACATCAGCAAGGTCGAACAGCTCCTGCTTCAGGCGGCTGGGCAGCACGGCCAGACCCATCACCTCAATCAGGCCGATGTTCTCTTTTTTGATGTGGTGCAGCTTTGCATGGGGGTGGTACACGCCCAGCGGATGCTCCGGGGTGGTGATGTTATTGCGCAGCACCAGATCCAGCTGATACTTGCCGTCCCGCATCCGGGCGATGGGGGTAATGGTGTTGTGGGGCTCGCCGTCGGTCTCGGCAAAGATAAAGCAGCTCTCGTCGGTGTAGCTGCGCCAAGCAGCCAGCAGCTTATCGGCCAGCTCCACAAGGCGTGCATCGTCCGCACAGGTCAGACGGATGCAGCTCATGGGCCAGTGCACGATACCGGCCTCCACGTCCTCAAAGCCGGGGAACACCCACGTCTTTTCAATGGGAGCTTTGGCCATGGCAAACTCGTAATGACCGCCCTGGAAATGGTCATGGCTCAGGATGCTGCCGCCCACGATAGGCAGGTCGGCGTTGCTGCCCACAAAATAGTGGGGGAACAGACCCACAAAATCCAGCAGCTTGCGGAAGGTTGCCCGCTCGATCTTCATGGGTGTGTGCTGGTTATTGAACACGATGCAGTGCTCGTTGTAGTAAACGTAGGGACTGTACTGCAAATTCCACGCGCTGTCGTTGATGGTCAGCGGGATGATGCGGTGGTTTTCGCGGGCGGGGTGGTTCATGCGGCCGGCGTAGCCCTCGTTCTCCACGCACAGCTGACACTTGGGGTAAGCGCTCTGGGGTGCAAGCTTTGCGGCGGCAATGGCCTTGGGATCTTTTTCCGGCTTGGACAGGTTGATGGTGATATCCAGATCGCCGTACTCGGTCTTGGTGACCCACTTCAGATCGCGCTTGATACGGTAGCGGCGGATGTAGTCGGTGTCCTGACTGAACTTGTAGAACCAATCGGTGGCGGCCTGCGGGCCCTCGTTTTCGTACCGCTCCTCAAAGTTGGCGCGCACAATGCTGGGGCGCGGGGTCAGCACGCCCATCAGCTTGGTGTCGAACAGATCGCGTGCGGTGGAGTTATCCTCGCACACGCCGCGGGCAACGGCATCGTCCACAAGGGTCTTGAGGATGCTTTCCAGATCGGTGTAGCACACCTCGCCCTCCGGGGCGGTAAAGTCGTCCAGCTGCATGGTCATCAGCAGCTGATTGCGGATATAGATCTCGTCATCGGGCAAGATCAGCCCGGTGTCCAGCCCGTAGTTCACGAGCTGCTGGATGGCAGTAGAGATCACAGCACAGCACCTCCCTCAGGACGAATGCTCAGCACATGGCAGCGGCCTGCGCCGAGGATCTTTTCCATGTTTGCCTTAAAGTCTGCCAGCATCTCCACCGGCACAAAGGCCTGCACCGTACCGGCAAAACCGCCGCCGTGTACGCGCACAGCACCCTTGCCGCCCAGATAGTGCTTGGCAGCGGCGATGGTCACAGCCACCTCCTGATGCTCCTTGTAACCGGCAGGGATGACGTTCTGCAAATACTCCCAGCTACTGTCGCCGGAGGCAGTTACCATCTGCAAAAAGGCATCAAAATCGCCCTCGCGCAGGGCAGCCACCTGCTGGGGCACACGGTCGTTATCGGCGTAGAAGTGGAAGGCGCGCAGCACAGCGCGGTCGCCGCACTGCTTGCGGCAGGCCGGAATATTTGCAAGGAAGGTTTCAAAGGGCACGTCCCGCAGCACCTCGCCGCCGCACACAGCGGCCACAGCGCGGCACTCGTTGGGGATGGCGGCGTACTCGTCGGTCAGGTCGGCATGGTCTGCACCGGAGTCCAGAATGCACAGCGCCAGGCCGGCCTTGGAAAAGTCCACCTGCACTGGCTCCACGTCGGGGTTTGCCTTGTCGGCAAAGTCGATGGTGATAATGTTGCCCACGCTGGAGGCCATCTGATCCATCAGACCACAGGGCTTGCCAAAGTACACATTTTCAGCCCACTGGCCGATCTGTGCAATGGCAATGGGGGAGACTTTTTCATCCATGAAGCAGTCGTTCAGAATCACGCCGACCAGCACCTCAAATGCGGCAGAGGAAGAAACGCCGCTGCCCTTGGGCACATTGGAGGAAATGTACACGTCCAGACCGGACAGCTTTGCGCCACGCTGACGGAAAGCCTCGCACTCGCCGCGCAGTAGGGAAGCAGTGGTGTTCTCCTCCTCCTTGCGGGCGGTCAGGTCATCAAGGTCGATGACGCACAGGTCGTAGCCCTCGCTCTGCACGCGCAGCTGGTTCAGGCTGTTGGGGGCGGCAGCAGCGATCATATCAATGTTCACGCTGCCTGCCAGCACGCGGCCATGCTGGTGGTCGGTGTGGTTGCCGCCGATCTCGGTGCGGCCAGGGGCACTATACAAACCGGCCTCGGTATGTGCGCCGAAGGTGGTCTCTAACCCGTCCAGAACAGCCGCATAGCGGGCTGCCTGTGCAGGGGTCTCGTCGGGGGTGCAGCAGTACAGCGCAGCCAGACGCGCAGCGTGTGCGCCCTTGGTCAGCTCCTGCTTCCAGGTGGAAATGGACTTCATCATGGAAATTTCCTCCTACTATTATGATCGGAAAAGTCGATGCAGCCGTTCGCAGCTGCCGTAGCTGCTTCTATAATAGTCAAACGCAACGCAAAAAACCATGTGTTATTGTTGCATCTCGATGAAAAGTTGCAAAAAGCGCCTGTGCAGCTCAATCGACTGCTGTCGAACAAATAAAATAAAAGTTTTTCGGGCGAATCAAAATGCTTGGCATAAATGCACACAAATCCCGGAATTTTGAGCGCAGCGCCCAAAAAAGACGGGATGGAAAATTGCACTTTGCACAAAAAAATACCCCCGCACCGATGCAGCCATCGGGCGCGGGGGGTGTAGTTCAGCGGGTAAATTCGCTGCCAGTCAGACCATCAAGGTTCAGCATTCCTTCCAGAGCGGCAATGTCGGCGTTCACGTCCAGCGCGTCGGCTTGGAACAGCTTGTCCAGCTGGTTTTCAAAGGCGGTCACCAGCAGGTCCATGCTGCGCTCGATGCTGTGCTTGGCCTCGGTAATGTTCGTGCCCTCCACCGCCTGCCCGGAAAGGCTGGCGTAGGTGTTCAGCAGCTTGAGGGCGGTAGGCAGATAATAGTTCATAAATTTTTGCAGCTGTGCTTTTTTGTCCGGGTCCTTCTGCGCCAGCGCAAAGATGCGCCCGCTGACCTCTTCCAGTCGGGAGATCTTCGCGCTCATCACTGGGTCAGGGATGGCATCGTTCACCTCCCGCAGCTGGCGCAGCAGGACGGCGTACTCGTCCTCTGCGGCGGGCTGGGGCTTGGATACCGGAGCTTGTGCGGGCTTTTTAGGCTGCGGTGCCGCGCCCCGCACCACCAGCGTGTCGGTGCGGTTGTCAATGTAGGCATCCGCGCCGAAGTATCCGTGCTCGATGGCGCTTTTCACCGCGGCACGTCCCCGGGCGGCGTCCACCCCGGCAGCGGCAAACAGCTCCGGCAAAGAGATGTTATCCCGCTCGCCTACCACCTTATCAAGCAGCCGCTCCAGCTTGCGGGTGCTCTTCATCCGCAAGCCGGTCAGCAGTGCACCGCCGCCGCCAATGGCCATGGCAATATTGGAAAACAGCTCCCCGGGGTCGGGCCAAAACTTCCACACACTGATGACATCCACCGCATCCGTCACGCCGGCAAACAGAAAGACCGCACCCATGATGGTGCAGAGGGTGGCAATGGTCTTGTGCCATTGTTTGGCGCTTTTCTGCTCTGCCGTTGGGATGTCCTGCCCATAGGATGCGTTTGCTTTCTGCGTTGAGACAGGTTCTGGGGCGGGGCGGTAGCCGCCCCGGGCAGCGGCGGCTTCCTGCTCCTCCTTCTGCACCTTCTGGTCGATGCCTTTCAGGATGAACAGCAGCACCCCCAACGGCCCGGACATCGCCATCACGATAAAGATGGCAATGGTGGGGATCTTTGCAAAATAATGTTTTCTCGGCTCCATGAAATAAATTTCCTTTCACAGAAAGATAAAAATAAAAGACCGCGTTCCACTCTATTATAGCGGAGCGCGGCCTTTTTGTTAAGGGGGTATTTCTGTGCGCGAAAAGTTTACTTCATCAGGCTGCAAACGGCTTCGGCATAAGCGGCGGGGTCGTCCACGGGCAGACCCTCGATCAGCTGTGCCTGTGCGTACAGCAGAGCACTGTACTTGTTCAACTTCTCGGTGTCGCCAGCCTCCTGCGCGGCCTTCAGGGCGGCAAACACGGGGTGGTTCACGTTCAGCTCCAGCACCTTGTCGCTCTTCACGCCCTCGCTGCCGGGCTGCTTGGACAGCACCTTCTCCATCTCAATGGACAGCGGGCCGTCAGCGCTCAGGCAGACGGGGTGATCCTTCAGGCGGGTGGAGACCTTGACCTCCTTCACCTTGCCGTTCAAAGCGTCCTTCATGGCGTCGAACAGTGCCTTGTTCTCGGCAGTGGCATCCTCGGCGGCCTTCTTCTCCTCCTCGGACTCCAGACCCAGATCGCCGCTGTTCACGTTCTTGAACTCCACGGTGCCGTCCTTGCCCTCGGCATCCTTGCGGGGGTAGCTGCGCATGATCTGCAGGCAGAACTCATCCACGTCCTCGGTCAGCAGCAGGACATCATAGCCCTTGTCCAGAACCAGCTCGGCGGCGGGGAGCTTTGCCAGACGATCGGTGGAATCACCGGCGGCAAAGTAGATGAACTTCTGCTCGGCAGGCATCTTGTCCACATACTCCTGCAGGGTGACCATCTTCTGCTCCTTGGCAGACCAGAACAGCAGCAGGTCGCGCAGCAACTCGGCGTGCATACCGTAATCAGAATAAGCACCAAACTTGATCTGACGGCCGAACTCCTTCCAGAACTCTTCGTACTTTGCACGGTCGTTGTTCAGCATGGCGTGCAGCTCGTTCTTGATCTTCTTTTCCAGTGCATTGTGGATCAGCTTCAGCTGGCTGTCCTTCTGCAGCATCTCACGGCTGATGTTCAGGCTCAGGTCCTGACTGTCCACGATGCCCTTTACAAAGCTGAAGTAATCCGGCAGCAGGTCGGCGCACTTTTCCATAATCAGCACACCGGAAGCGTACAGAGCCAGACCCTTCTCGTAGTCCTTGGTATAGAAATCGTAGGGGCGGTGGCTGGGCACGAACAGCAGGGCGTTGTAGTTGGCAGTGCCCTCGGTGCGGCTCACGATGACCCGGGCGGGATCGGCGTAATCGCCGAACTTATCCTTATAGAAGCTGTTGTACTCCTCGTCGGTCACTTCGCTCTTCTGCTTCTTCCAGATGGGGATCATGCTGTTCAGGGTCTCCAACTCGGTGTAGGTCTCCCACTCCGGCTTGTAGTCCTCAGGCTTGGGATCCGGTTCCGGCTTCTGACGGCTCTTTTCGCGCTCCATCTGGATGGGGTAGCGCACATAGTCGCTGTACTTCTTCACGATAGCCACGATGCCGTATTCGTCCAGGAAGTTGTCGTATTTCTCAGTGTCGGTATCCGGCTTGATGTGCAGAATGATCTGGGTGCCCACGGTATCCTTCTGGGCGGGGGTCATCTCGTAGCCGTCCACACCGGAGGACTCCCACTGCCAAGCCTCGTCCGAGCCGTAAGCCTTGGAGATGACGGTCAGCTTATCGGCCACCATAAAGGCAGAGTAGAAGCCCACGCCGAACTGACCAATGATATCGATGTTTTCGTCCTTGTTGTCCTTTTTGAAATCCAGAGAGCCGGAGTGAGCAATGGTGCCCAGATTCTGCTCCAGCTCTTCCTTGGTCATACCGATGCCGTTATCCTCTACGGTAAGGATGCGGTTTTCCTTATCGCGGGTGATGAGAATGCGGAAATCGCCCTTGTTCATGCCCACGGAGGTGTCGGTCAGGCTCTTATAATACAGCTTGTCGATGGCGTCTGAAGCATTGGAAATCAGCTCCCGCAGGAAGATCTCTTTATTGGTATAGATGGAGTTGATCATCATGTCCATCAGCTTTTTGCTCTCTGCCTGAAATTCTTTCTTGGCCATAATACAAAACCTCTTTTATCACATATTTGGTGCGCCGTACCCGGTAAACTGCCGGGATGCTTAGCACTCATAACTTCTGAGTGCTAATATACAACGACTTGCAGGGAAAATCAAGGCTTTTCATAAAAAGTTAAAAAAGTAAAAGATTTGCTGCCCCGGTGCACGAAACGGCGTTCCGGGATCGTTTGTTATATAAAGAACGAAATTTTTTCGGAAAAGCTTTCCCACTTTTGCGCAGACTGTGCTATAATGGAGCGAGTATGCCGGAAGGATGTGAGAAAATGTCAAAACAGGGCGATGCCGCCTACGCATGGTTCTTAAAGGGCTATAATTGCAGTCAGAGCGTGGTGGCGGCGTTTGCACCCCAGCTTGGCCTGACCGAGGAGATGGCGCTGCGCCTTTCCGCAGGGTTTGGCGCAGGCATTGGCCGGATGCGGGAGGTGTGCGGGGCGTTCTGCGGTGTGGTGACCGTGCTGAGCATGGTCTACGCCGACCCCGCCGACCCCAAGGATAAATCCCGGATGTACGCACTGGTGCAGCAGGCGGCAGAGCAGTACCGCGCCCGCAACGGCGGCAGCATCATCTGCCGGGAATTGCTGGCAAAGGCGGGTGCTGCCCCTGCCGGGGGCACAGCGGCAGAGGAACGCACCGCAGAATACTATAAAAAGCGCCCCTGCCCGGAGCTGTGCCGCATCTGCGCCGACCTGTGCGCAGAATTTATCGCAGCCCACCCGGAGGGGCGGCACGGCTTTTATAAGGAGGATGCGTAAATGCAGCTTGAGCAACTGGAACTGACCGGCGGCGGTACGCTGACGCTCTACCTGCGGGAGAGCGTGGAAGCCATGCCGCATTTCCGGCAGCGCCCGCTGGTACTGGTGGTGCCCGGCGGCGGTTATAACCACGTCAGCCCTCGGGAGGGCGACCCCGTAGCGCTGCAATTTGCAGCGGCGGGATATCACACGGCGGTACTGCACTACGCAGTAGGGGAGAACGCCCGGGATGCGCTGCCCATGCGGCAGCTGGCACAGGCCATCGGCCTTGTGCGGCAGCACGCAGAACAGTGGAATATTTTGCCGGATCAGATCGCTTTGTGCGGCTTTTCGGCGGGCGGGCATCTGGCACTGTCCGGTGCAGTGTGGGAGATCCCCAGCATGGCAGACCAGCCGCGGCCCAACGCCCTGCTGCTGGCCTACCCGGTGGTCACCGCCGGAGAATACGCCCACAGGGACAGCTTTGTGCAGCTGACAGGCACGCAGGATGTTGCCGCCCACCAGCGCTTTACACTGGAGGATAAGATCACCCCCGCCACACCGCCGGTGTTCGTCTGGCATACCATGGAGGACGAAACTGTCCCGGTGGAAAACACCTTGCTGCTGCTCAGCGCCCTGCACAAGGCAGGCGTGCCGTGCGAAGTGCACCTGTTTGAAAAGGGCTGCCACGGCACCAGCATCTCCACCCCGGAGGTGGACGCCGACAGCACCCACCGCAACCGCTGGGTGCAGCTTGCGGTGGAATGGCTGAACGATACCTTTTCCTTCCACGCCTGAGATAACCGACTGAAACAGGAAAAACGTGTGTAAATTTTAGTCATACCTACAAAAAATTCACAAATAAACCGTTGACTTGCACAGGCGTATGCCGTATACTGTCCAACGGGGATAAAACCACGAAAGAAGGAAACAAAAATGGTTATGGATCCCACACTGCCGCGCATCAAGGTGCGCGATCTGCTTATGCAGGCATTTCTCACCGGCTGGGAGCGCTCCGATAAGAGCACCTCGCAGGACGAGTACCTGCAAAGCTCCATTCAGGTCATTGAGATGCTTCAGGTAGAGCCGGAAAACCTCTACGCAGAGGAAGGTCTTGGCCTGCCGGACGGCGAAGAGGTGGATCATCTGGATGATCTGCTGCGGGCAGACGGCTTCTGGCTGTACTACGGGGTGGAAGCGGAAAACTTCTTCCTCATCCAGTGGTACCCGGACGAAGCCGCTGCCAATGCAAAGCTTGCCCAGCTGGAAGAACTGGGCGACGGCAAGCAGTATCTGGTAGATCTGACCCTCAAGCGGGCAAACCCTTCCGAGGCTGAAAACTTTGGCAATTCTAACCCGGTGCAGCTCCGCTCCTGAAACAAACGTTAACGTATTGAGTTGAAAGGAAATTTTGCTCATGCAGCTTTCTGTTACGGAACGCGAACGGCTTTATGCCATTTTGGAAAAATACGATCAAAACCCCAAGGTGCAGCAGATGCGGGAGTTCATCCAGCACGGGGACGTTACCACCTATCAGCACTGCAAGAATGTGGTGCTGGTCAGCTGTTGGCTGAACCATCGCCTGCATCTGGGCGCAGACGAGACCTCGCTGGCTGTCGGTGCTTTCCTGCACGATTTTTATCTGTATGACTGGCACAAAAAGGGTACCTTCCATGGCATCCGCCGCCTGTTCGAGATGCACGGCTTCTCCCACCCGGGCCGCGCCTGCGTCAATGCAGAACAGGTGTTCCATATCACCAAAAAGGAACAGAGCATCATTTCCAGCCACATGTGGCCGCTGACCTTCCGTCATGTGCCCAGCTGCCGCGAAGCTATCATCGTCTGCCTTGCCGATAAGTACTGCGCTGTGGTGGAAAGTATGTTCAAGCACAGCCGTGTGGCTGCCGCCAAAAACGCCAACGGCGAATACGACGAGTGGTAAAACTGAATCATCACAAATAACAGGAGCCGCTGCACTTTTTGGTTGCAGCGGCTCCTTCTGCCTTATACGTCGTGAAAAAAGCAGAGCGGGAAAATCTGCGGATTTTTCCGCTCTGCAAATAAAAATAATTCTGCGTCCGGTGGGGCTGGTTACAGCTTTTTGAACCCCTCCGGTTCGTCTGCGGCGGCGCGGCGCTCCATCAGATAGGTGTCCAGCCAGTGGCCGTGGCAGTCCCGCGCAATGCGCTCCCGATGCCCCACCAGCCGGAAGCCGCACTTGGCGTGCAAGGCGCGGCTGGCAGCGTTATCCTGTAAAACGGTGGATTGCAGCGTCCAGTACCCGGCCTTTTCAGCGGCGGCGCACAGTGCGCTCAACAGCTGAAAGCCCAGTCCGTGCCCACGAAACTGCTCGCCTACATAGATGCTTACCTCGGCCACGCCCCGGTAACACCACCGGGGGTCTACCCGGTGCAAAGCACACCACCCTGCCAGCACCCCGCCGGAAAGGATGACCAGACGGCACTCCTTTGTGTGGGAAGCGTCCCACGCGGTATAGGGCGGGCATTCGGTCTGGAAGGTGGCGTATTCCGTGGCAATGCCCTCAACATAAATTCTGGAGACCGCGCCCCAGTCCTCCGGCGTCATAGGCCGGATGATGATCTTATCCATACTTTCATCCTCGGCGGGCCGAAAATTGCCCGCATTCTCTTTCCACTCCCGGATAAATTTCAGTATAGCAGAATTTGCCGCGCGGTACAAGAAGCGGACTGCACAGAAATTGTTTTGACATCTCACCTGTTTGTGATACAATAAGGGAACAGGAATGCGGCGGGGGGTGCGCCGTATCCCATGGAGGATGTATGAGAAAAACTGTCCGGGTACTGCTGTGTATGGTTTGGCTTATGCTTTGCGCGGCGCTGCCTGCCTTTGGCGCAGAGAGCGCACCCCATGTCACGGCAGAAACTACAATGGCTCAGCTGCGCGCAAACCCGGCGATCCAGGGAACCGGCTATTATACATATTGCCGTGAGATGACGCCGCTGATGGTGGAACGCTGGAAAAACAAGACCTTGCACGATTATTTTGGCGACACCGACCGGGAATCCGGCATTGCTGCGCTGAACCTTATCATTGATAACTATAATAAGGGCGTCAAGGTCACCTATCAGGTCTACACGCCTGAGGAGATCGAACACAATTCCAGTCTGGGCTGTGTGCAGCTGTTTTATTATCCGGCCGAGACCCCCAACGCCAAAACCGCTATCGTAGTGCCCGGCAACGCCTTGACCGCAACCTCGGAGATGGGTGAGGGCGGCTCCACGGCCTATGAGCTGCATAACCGAGGCTATGCCGTGTTCGTGCTGCGCTACCGCACCTTTTTGGATCTGGGCAATAACGCCCCGCTGGAGGATCTGGCAAGGGCGGTGCAGCTGGTGACAAGCCTTGACGAGGAACTTTCCATCCATACACAGGGCTATGCGCTGGTGGGCTACTCCTCTGGCGGCCAGCTTGTGGGCGTGTTCGCAAATAAGGAGCGCGGCTACGGTCATTACGGCGCTGCAAAACCCGGTGCACTGCTGTTGGCTTATCCGGTAGTGAACTTTTCAGAGGTAAAGATCGCGTATCAGGCACTTATGGATACCGGCAACTATGGGTGGCACTATTACTGCTCCAGTGTGGCAGATCTTGTCACGGACGATTATCCGCCGGTATTTTTCTGGTACGGAAAGGACGACAAGGTGCTGCCCTGGATGATCAATCAGGTGCAGGGCCCGGCGCTGCAAGCGGCGCTGGAAGCCCACAAGGTACCTTATGTTATGAAGGTGTTTGAGTCTGCGCCGCATAGTATCGGGGTGGGCTATACCACCGATGCCGAGGGCTGGCTGACAGATGCCGTGGCTTTCTGGGAGCAGCAGACCGCTGCCTGACCATAAATAAAAAAGGAGTAGAACATGATGGATCAGAATACTTGTTTTGCATACCTGAACATGGAGCTGCCGGACGATATCCGCCGCCTGAAAGAGGCCGGTTACTACGACGCCGCCATTGCGCGCATCGATGCCTGTCTGGCCGAGGACTGGACTGCCAGCCAGAACCAGCCCCTACACCCGCAGGGTGCGCTGCCGGTAAACCCCACCCCCCACGGCGTGGATGCGTGGCGGCAGGGTCTATTGGCACACCGGGAAATTTTGCGCCGTCTGCCGCGGGACTACACTCTCACCGCCGACCAGCTGCTGAACAAGCTGCAGGCCACCCTGCGGGACTTTACCGCAGAGGAGTTCGCCGCACTGGACGCTGCCGGGCAGATGGACTGGCGCTTTGTGGAAGGGCAGAAGCGCTATATCTACCGCGCCGCCGAAACGCTGGTGGCTACCCATCCCGACCTTGCCGCCCGTCAGCTGGACCCGCCCGTCCCGGAGCGCAGCTGGGATCGTTTTGAACCCCAGCACGACCAAATGGTGCGCACCGGCGCAGCCAGCGCAAACATCACCCTGCGCACCAGCATCGGCATGACTGACGAAACCTTTGCCCGCGCCCTTGCCGCCGCAAAGGCCAAGGGCAGAAACACCGTGCACGTCAAGGTGTGGTTGCCGCTGCCTGCTGCCTGCCCGGCACAGAGCAATATCACGCTGGACAGCTTTACCGCCCAGCCCACTTATATTGCGCCGGAAACCGCACCCCAGCGCACCGCGTACTGGGAGGCAGACCTTGCCGAGAACTGCCGCTTTGGGGCACAGTACAGCTACCGCAGCACTGCGCACTACGCTGCCCCGCTGGAAATGCAGGCCGACCCGGTGCAGCCGGATTTTGACACCGCCGAGCAGCTGCCCCACATCGCCTTTACCCCCTATATGAAGGCACTGGCTGCGCAGCTGACCGAGGGCATTACCGACCCGGTGCAGAAGGCAAAGCGCATTTATGATTTTGTCACCCTGAATGTGCACTACCACTTCCAGCCCATGTATTTTGTACACGAGAACATCACCGATAACTGTGCCCGCAGCCGCCGGGGCGATTGCGGCGTGATGGCCGCTACTTTTATCACTCTTTGCCGCATTGCAGGCATCCCGGCAAAGTGGCAGAGCGGCATGGTGGCACGGCCGGAGACAGCCGGCTGCCACGACTGGGCAATGTTCTATATTGCCCCCAAGGGCTGGATGTACGCCGATTGCTCTGCCGGTGCCTCCATGGCGCGTGCGGGCAACGAGAAGATGCGCCTGCACTACTTCGGCAATCTGGACACCGACCGCATGGTGGCCAACAGCGACATCTGCGCGCCTTTCGACCCGCCCATGTGCTCCTTCCGCGCCGACCCCTGTGATAATCAGGTAGGCGAGATGGAGGTAGACGGCGTGGGTCTGTACGGCCAGCAGGTGGAGACCACGCAGGAGATCGTAAAGCATCAGGAAGTATAAGCACATCCGGGTCTGCCATTACCGCAAGACCCGGATTTTTGAGTTAAAAGGAGAATGTCTATGGAATTTTTGGCAGGACTGTACACGCTTCTGCTGGTGGCCATCTGCCTGCTGCAGGCGCTTTTGCTGCACCGCACCGGCAAGCCCGCAGCTCAGCAGGACGATGAAGCCCTGAAGGAGTGGCTGCGCCAGCAGCTGGAAGCGCAGGCGCGGGTGCTGGAAGAAAAGCAGGCGCAGCAGGCACAGCAGAATCTGGCCGCGATGGCGCACATCAGCGATACCCTGCAAACCGCAGTGCAGGGCATGAGCAGCACCCTGACGGCAGGGCAGAACACCCAGCAGCAGACCATGGAGCAGCGCTTGCAGGGGCTGGAAGCCTCCAACGCCCGCAAGCTGGAAGAGATGCGCAAAGCGCTGGCAGACGGCCTTGCCGCCATGCAGGCACAGAACGCCCAGAAGCTGGACGAGATCCGCCACACCGTGGACGAGCAATTGCAGGACGCACTGCAAAAGCGGGTGACCGAAAGCTTTAAGGCGGTCAACGACCAGCTGGAACAAGTGTACAAGGGCTTGGGCGAGATGCAGAGCCTTGCCGCCGATGTGGGCGGGCTGAAGCAGGTACTCTCCGGCGTTAAGACCCGCGGCATTCTGGGCGAGATCCAGCTGGGTGCGATTCTGGAAGAGATCCTTGCGCCGGAGCAGTACGACACCAACGTAGCCACCATCCCCGGCAGCACCCAGCGGGTGGAGTACGCCATCCGTATGCCCGGTGTGGACGGCAACAGTGTCTGGCTGCCCATCGACTCCAAATTCCCCGGCGATACCTATGCCCACCTGCAGGATGCGCAGGCCTCCGGCGATGCACAGGCAGTGGAAAACGCCCGCCACGCACTGGAACTGGTGCTGCGCAGCGAGGCAAAGGATATCCGGGAAAAATATGTGGAGCCGCCCTATACCACGGCTTTCGGCATTCTGTTTCTGCCCTTTGAGGGTCTGTATGCCGAGGTGGTGAACGCCGGGTTGCTGGAGGTTTTGCAGCGGGATTATCAGGTGAACGTGGCCGGCCCCAGCACTATGGCAGCATTGCTCAACAGCCTGCAAATGGGCTTCAAGACCCTTGCCATCCAGAAGCGCTCCGGCGAGGTGTGGCAGCTGCTGGGGGCAGTCAAGACCGAGTTCGATAAGTTTGGGCAGGGACTTTCCAAGATGCAGCAGCGCCTGCGCCAGACCGACGAAGAGCTGGATAACCTCATCGGGGTGCGCAGCCGCGCCATCAACCGCAAGCTGCGTGCGGTGCAGACGCTGGACGAGAACACCGCTGCCACCCTGCTGGAACTGGACACCGAGCCGGGCAGACCGGTAACAGCACGTCTGCCGGAGAGCGGGGAAGAGCTTTGATGCGCAGAAGCTCCCCGCATTATCCCTTGCGAAATTTCTGACGATGTGCTACAATAGGAATTGTTCTCAGAAATATTTGCCAATTTACGGCACAAGATAAACCCAAAAGGAGTCTGAACGGTATGAGCATGAAAAAAATCAGCGAAGCCATCCTTGGTGTGGGCGTGGACGATACTACCATCGACCTGTTCGAGAGCCAGTATCCGGTGCCCACCGGGGTCAGCTATAATTCCTATGTTATTCTGGACGAAAAGACCACCATTCTGGACACGGTGGACGCCCGCGCCACCGAGCCTTGGCTGGAAAACCTTGCCGAGGCACTGGGCGGCCGCAAGCCCGCCTATCTGGTAGTCTCTCACATGGAGCCGGACCACGGTGCCAATGTGGCAAAGCTGGCAGCCCTCTACCCGGAGATGCAGGTGGTAGGCAACGCCAAGACCTTCCAATATATGGAGCAGTTCTTTGGCGCAGATGCCATTGCCCCGGAGCGCCGCGTGGTAGTGAAGGACGGTGAGAGCCTGAGCCTTGGTGCCCACACCCTCACCTTTGTGTTTGCCCTCATGGTGCACTGGCCGGAGGTCATGGTCAGCTATGAGAGCAGCGAGAAGGTACTGTTCTCTGCCGATGGCTTTGGCCGCTTTGGTGCAGTGGCAAAGTTTGACGAAAATGCCGACTGGGCCAGCGAAGCCCGCCGCTACTACCTGAACATCGTGGGAAAGTACGGCCCGCAGGTGCAGGCGCTGCTCAAAAAAGCTGCTGCACTGGATATCAAGACGATCTGCCCGCTGCACGGCCCGGTGCTTACCGGTGATCTGGGCAAGTACCTGAACTACTACGATCTCTGGTCCAGCTATAAGGCAGAGGAGCCGGAAAAGATTCTGGTAGCCAGTGCCTCCATCCACGGCCACACCCGCGCCGCTGCCCACACCATGGCTGAAAAGCTGCGTGCACAGGGCGCAAAGGTGGTGGAGATGGACCTGACCCGCACGGATGTTTCCTATGCCGTTACCGAAGCTTTCCGCTGCGGTAAGATCGTGCTGGCCTGCGCCACCTACGATGGCTTCCTCTTCCCGCCGATGGAGAATCTGCTGACCCACCTCAAGACCAAGAGCTTCCAGAACCGCACCGTCGGCCTGATGGAAAACGGCACTTGGGCACCCATGGCTGCAAAGCTTATGCGCGCCGAGCTGGAGAGTATGAAAAATATCACCCTCTGCGAGAATGTGGTCACCATCCGCTCTGCCGCCAACGCTGCTGCCGAGGCACAGATGGACGCCCTTGCCGCAGAGCTCGTTGCGAAGTAACCCGGCATAAAATCAAGTAAACGCAAACACTCCCGAACTTTCCATAAAAAGCCCGGGAGTGTTTTTTGTTCCATTATCTGCTAGATTATGAGCGGAAAACACGAAATTTTACGTCATTTTTTGAAATGGACACAAACAAAAAAGCGGTGAAACGAACAAATTTTGAACGCCTCACCGCCATATTCTGGAGCAGGATACGGGACTCGAACCCGCCGCCTACTGCTTGGGAAGCAGTCGCTCTACCGGATGAGCTAACCCTGCAAGTGCTCCATTATTGTAACAAAGCAGGGCAGGAATGTCAAGGCTTTTCCGCGCGAAATTTGCGGTCAGCTCATTTTGGCCCAAGTCAGGTCCAGCACCGGGAAGAATGGGTCGAATACCAAGTCCCGCACGCCGTTTGCCAGCAGCAGACGCTTCTGCTGCGCCAACAGGGGCACCACGGTGCAACTTTCCAGCAGCTGCCGCTCGCACTGCGCCAACAGAGCGCAACGGTCCTTGCCGGTCTGCTGTGCGCTCAGTGCCAGCCGGTCGGCATAAACGGTATCGGCGTAGCCGGTCAGGCTGCCGCCCTCAGCGGTGAATTGCTGCAGCATCTGATATACGCTGCCGCCCTCGGCACGGATGGGCGCAAGGGCAATGGTGTATTTCCCAGCGGCAATGCGGGCGTCAAACTCGTCCTGCTCCACCTCTTCCACCGAGAAGAACAGGGAACACTCCTTCTGCCATGCGCTGTTGATCTGGTCGGCCAGTTCGCCCAGCCCGGCGTTCTTGGGCAGCAGCAGGGTCACACCGGAAAAATCCGAGGTAGCCATGCCCTGCCGCGCAGCCAGATACAGGGCCTTTGGCTCCGGGATGGTGGGCAGGGGATCCCCGGCAGTTTCGCGGTAGTCCAGCCCATCCACGGTCAGACCCTCCGGCACAAGCCCCTTTGCAACGGCGTACAGGCCGCTGGAGGGCACATCGGCGTTTTCCCGGGCAATACCGGCCAGCGCCTGCCGCAGCTGCTGGTTCTGGAACACCGACCCCTCCGCTGCGTTGAACAGCAGCGCCCATGTGGTGTCGGAATAGCTTACCGTCTGTAAGCTGGTGGTTTCGCCGCTCTCGTCCAGCGCGGCAGAGCATTTGTCATCAGCAATGAGCTGGGCTGCGCTCTTGCCGCTGCCGCTGGTGTCCTGCACCAGACGCAGACTACCGACCAGCGGGCTTTCCACGGTACGGCGCAAAAACAGGCCGTTTGCCGTCCAGTTGTACAGGTAAAAGCTGCCGCTGGCAAGCGTAGTCTTGGCGGTCAGCCCGTAGGTGCCCCGGGTGCTCTCAAAAAAGGCCTCGTCACAGGGGGCTGCACCGGGCATGGCCAGCTTTGCTAAAAAGTTATCGTCCCGCTCGCTCAGCCGGAACACCAACGTCAGCGGCCCATTGGCCGAAACGCCCAGACTGCTTTCGTCTGCAAGCCCCGCTAGCACGGCGGCGCTGTTCTGAATGGCGGAGAACTCCACCGCATAGGGCGAGGCGGTATCGGCGCGGAAAATGCGCCGGAAGGCAAATACAAAATCCTCGGCGGTAATGTCGTACTCTGTGGCGGCGCCCTTGGCGGCAGCGTAGGTCAGACCGTCCTTCAGGGTAAAGGTGTAGGTCAACCCGTCTGAGGAGACCGTCCACTTCTCACAGAGCTCCGGCACAAGTTCGCCGTCCGGGTCCTTGCGCACCAGCGTGCCGTACAGATTCTCGCAGGCGATGACATCCGACGCACCGGAGGCCACCTGCGGGTCCAGATTTGCAGGGATGCTGTCCACGAACCAAGTAAAGCTGGCAGAGTTTGTGGAACTGCCGCAGCCGGTCAGGGCAAAAAGAAACGCAGCAGCCAGCACCGCTGCGGTAAAACGCAACCATCGTTTCAAAAAGAATAACCTCATTCCGTTTATCTTCGCGCAGAAACGGCAAAAAGCGCTCTGCAACGACAAGTGTAGCAGAAAGCAACAGAAAAAACAATTGCCTTTTTGTGAATTTATCGGGCTTTTTGAAGCAGACTGTGCGGTTTTCCGTTGCCAATTGCGCACAAATGGACTATAATGGTACAGCAAAGTGATCCCCGCGCTGCCCGTGCGGCGCGGTGTTATACCATGATCCTATTAGAGGAGGAACTGTTTTTATGCAGAAAGATCAGCAGAAGCTTGCCCAGCTTATTCAGGGCAAAAAGGTCGCCTTTATCGGCGCAGGCGTCAGCCACAAGACCCTCATCAAGGAGTTTGTGGAGCTGGGCGCTCATGTGACTTTGTGCGACCAGAAAAAGAGCGTGGAGGACTTTGGCGATTACGCCGCCACCATCCGGGAGCTGGGCATCGACCTGAGCCTTGGCGAAAACTATCTGGACGGCTTCAAGGGACAGGACATCATCATGCGCACCCCGGGCTTTGTGGGTTACTTTGAAAAGCCACTGCAGGATGCCATGGCCGCCGGCACCATGGTCACCAGTGAGGTGGAACTGTTCTTCGATTTCTGCCCCTGCGAGATCGTAGCAGTGACCGGCTCGGACGGCAAGACCACCACCACCACCCTTATCTCCAAGTTCTACGAGGCCGCAGGCCGCAAGGTGCACTTGGGCGGCAACATCGGCGCAGCCCTGCTGCCCATGCTGCCGGAGGTGTCCCCAGAGGATGTGGCTGTGGTGGAACTTTCCAGCTTCCAGCTGATCAGCATGCACGCAAGCCCCAATATTGCTGTGGTCACCAACGTGACCCCGAACCATCTGGATCACCACAAGGATATGCAGGAATACATTGATGCAAAGCGCAATATCCTGCTGTACCAGAAGCAGCCCTGCCGCGCCGTGCTGGGCTATGAAAACGAGATCAGCCGCTCCATGCAGGCAGACTGCAAGGGCAAGCAGGTGTGGTTCACCCGCCTGCACGATACCGACAACGGTGCCTTCCTGCGCAAGGACGGGATGCTCTGCATGGCCGAGGATGGCGTTGTGACCCCCTTCCTTGCCCAGAAGGATGTCAAGCTGCGCGGCCTGCACAACATCGAGAACCTGCTGGCTGCTGCCGCTGCCGTGTGGGGCGAGGTGCCCGTAGAAGCTATCCGTCAGGTGGGCAGCACCTTTACCGGCGTGGAGCACCGCATCGAGCCGGTGCGTACTCTGGACGGCGTGCTGTACTATAACGATTCCATCGGCACCAGCCCCACCCGCACCATTGCCGGTCTGCGCAGCTTTGACCGGAAGGTCATCCTCATCGCAGGCGGCTACGATAAGCACATCCCCTACGAGCCGCTGGCACCGGAGATCATCGCCCACGTCAAAAATCTGGTGCTGATGGGCGCGACTGGCCCCCGCATCGAGCAGGCTGTACGGGAGTGCTCCGGCTTTGACGAGGCCGCTCTGCCCATTCAGCATGCAGACAATATGCAGCACGCCGTAGAGCTGGCGCGTGCCGCCGCAAAGCCCGGCGACATCATCATCCTGTCCCCGGCAAGTGCTTCTTTTGACCTGTACCCAAACTTTGAGGTGCGCGGCCGCGAGTTCAAAAAGATCGTCAACGCGCTCAAGTGATTGCACAGGTAAAGGATGCAAAGCGCCGTACCCGGTTCGCGAATGCCTGCCGGGGTCTGCCGGTGCTGGACGCTCTGCTGCCGCTGGACTGTGCGCTCTTTCGCAAAAGTCAGCCGTGGCGGTTCTACGCGGGCCCTACGCTGGCGCTGGAACTTTCCGGCAGCACGGCATGGCTGGCCGGGCACGCAAACCCCGCAGAACTGGCAGGCTTTTTGTCCTTCTGCGGGTGCGAGAGCGCCATTCTGGACGGGACTGTCTGCCCGCCGCCGGACGGCTGGCACAAGGCGGAAGCACTGACCGTGTTCGGTCTGCCGCAGGCTGGGCCGCTGCCCCTGCCCGCCGTGGACGAAGCTTTGTGGGCGCAGCTGACCCTCTGTCGGGAAGCTTCTGCCGCCCGGGTGGCAGAAGCACTTTATCCCGCAGACCTCACCCGGCAGGCAGACTTTTACTCAGAGCTGTGCACAAAGCGCAGCCGGGGCAGGGCAGCGGCATGGACATTGGAGCAGGGGAGTACAGTCGTTTGCACCGTGGGCGCTTATGCCCTGTGCAATGGGCAAGCCTACATGGCCTGCGGGCAGACCGCAGAGCCGCTGCGGGGCAAGGGCATCGGCGGGCGGCTCATTGTGGAAATGGCTAACAGCCTTGCCGCCGAGGGTCTGCGCCCGGTGTTCCTCTGTGCACCGGAGCGGGTACGGTTTTATACCCGCCTTGGCTTTGCAAAACAGGCCGAGTACGCCCGCTATGTGCCCGAGAAATGCTAAAGCTTCTTGCACAAAGAACCCAATAATAACAGGAAGGAACTATCACGTTATAATGTCGATTCTGAACCACTTTTTTGATTATAAGCCCGAGGTGCTGGCGCTGGACGAAAAGGCCATGGAGCTGTGCCAACCCTACTTCCGCCAGATGGAGGAGATCCGGGATTTCAACCAGCTGAAGATGCTCAAGGCCTTTGCCGATACCCAGATGTCCTCCACCGATATGCTGGGCACCACCGGCTACGGCCTGTGGGATACCGGCCGTGCCAAGCTGGAGCAGATCTTTGCGCAGGTCATGGGCGCAGAGGATGCACTGGTGCGCAGCCAGTTCCAGAGCGGCACCCACACGCTGGCGGTGGCGCTGTTCGGTCTGCTACGGACAGGGGACACCCTGCTGGCCGCCACCGGCCGCCCCTACGATACGCTGGAGGGCGTCATCGGTCTGGACGGCAAGGGCAAGGGCACCGGTACCCTGATGGACTACGGCGTAAACTATGACGAAGCCCCCCTCAAGGCCGACTTCACCCCGGACTACAACCTGATCGCCCAAAAAGCCCCTAGTGCAAAGGTGTGCCATATCCAGCGCAGCCGCGGCTATTTACAGCGCAACGCCTTTGATCTGGCTACCATCCGCAAAATTGCCGATACCGCCCGCGCCGCAAACCCGGAGATCATCATCTTTGTGGATAACTGCTACGGCGAGTTCACCCAGACGCAGGAGCCCTGTCAGGTGGGCGCGGATATCGCAGTGGGCAGCCTGATCAAGAACCCCGGCGGCGGCATTGCTCCCACCGGCGGCTACATCGTGGGTCGCAAGGATCTGGTGGAACTGTGCGCTTACCGCCTGAACGCCCCCGGCCTTGGCAAGGAGCTGGGCTGCACACTGGAGACCCCCCGAGATATGTATCTGGGCTTCTACTACGCCCCCGGCGTGGTGTGCGAGGCCATTAAGACCGCCATCTACGCCCAGTGTATGCTGGAGCTGCTGGGCAAAAAGCCCATCCCACGCTACTGCGAGAATCACAACGATATCGTCACCTGCTTTGATGCCGGTACGGCGGAGGCGCTCATCGGCTTCTGTCAGGGCATTCAGGCTGCCAGCCCCGTGGACAGCTACGCCGCCCCGGAACCCAGCCCGGAGCCGGGCTACACCGACGAGGTGGTCATGGCCAGCGGCAGCTTTACGCAGGGCAGCACCATCGAGCTTTCCTGCGACGGTCCTCTGCGCGCCCCTTATACCTGTTATTTGCAGGGCGGCTTGAACTTTGCCGCCAGCCGCGCCGGTGTGCTGCTGGCTGTCCAGAAAGCTTATTTTAAGGAGTAATGTTTGCCCTGCGGGCAGGATATCCTTATAACAAAAAGGAGCTATCGCACAACACGCTGCGATAGCTCCTTTTTTCCCTCTATACACAAAGTAACACACAAATAAACGCTTACACGGCACGGGCCTGCATGGCGGGGATCGGCTCGATCATAGCCGGGTGCATCCCTTCGCGGTAGTCCAGATCTCCCTGATCCAGACCACGCAGCAGCACCTCTGCGGTAGCAATGTTGGTGGCAATGGGTACGCTGTGCATATCGCACAGGCGCAGTAGATTCTGTTCGGTCAGGCTGGCGGCATCGGCCTTCAGCGGGTCGCGGAAGAACAGCACCAGATCCACCTCATCGCAGGCAACGCGGGAGGTGATCTGCTGTACACCGCCCAGCTTGCCGGAGAGGTAGCAATGCACCGGCAGACCAGTAGTCTGCGCAAGCATCCGGCCGGTGGTACCGGTGGCGATAACATTATTGCGGGAAAGGATGGCACTGTAAGCGGTACAGAACTGCAGAGCCAGTTCTTTGCGGGAATCGTGGGCAAGAATTGCGATCGTCATAGGATGCTCTCTCCTTTACTTATTTTTACATAGTACCAGTTGTGATGTACGAATTTTTGAAGTTCTGTGAAACGAGAGTGAAATCGATATCAAATCTTACAATATAGTTTTACCGCACAAAAAACGCTCTGTCAAGAGAAGATTTTGCTTTTTTAACCTATAAAAACATAAAAGTACTACTTTTGCATTGTGAGAAACGGCGAATTCTTGGATACATACCACCATCCAAGAGAATCCATTTTCTGAAAAAAGTGAAATATTTTTCACTTTTTCACTTGAATCGAAATACAGTCCATCCCGATAAAACAAAAATACAGGCCAAAGCAGCTTGCATCGGCCTGTACAGGAAATTTTTTTCAACTGTGAAAAACTTGCTCTGCCGCGCCCGCAGGCCGAACAGAATTGTAAAAAAATTATGAAGAAGCCGGGGCAGGGGAGATCAGCGAATCTGCCCGTCACCGTGGATAACGTACTTGTAGCTGCAAAGCTCCTCCAAGCCCATGGGACCCCGGGCGTGCAGCTTCTGGGTAGAGATGCCCATCTCACAGCCCAGACCAAACTCGCCGCCATCCGTAAAGCGGGTGGAGCAGTTCACATACACAGCGGCGCTGTCTACCGCAGCGGTGAACCGGTCGGCGTCTGCCTGCGTCTGGGTCAGGATGGCCTCGCTATGGCCGGTGGAGTGCTGCGCAATGTGGGCAATGGCCTCATCTACACTGTCCACCACCTTGACGGCAAGGATGTAGTCCAAAAACTCGGTGTCAAAGTCCGCAGGGCCGGCAGGCGTGCCGGGAATGATGGCGGCAGCGCGCGTGTCCAGCCGCAGCTCTACCGGCAGCTTGCCCGCAGCCACGCGGTCGGGGCCAAGACGCTGTGCAAGCTTGGGCAGAAACTCCTGCGCAATGGCAGAGTGCACCAGACACACCTCCTCGGCGTTGCACACGCTGGGGCGGCTGGCCTTGGCATTTTCAATAATGTCCAGCGCCTTGGCCTGATCAGCGGTGTCGTCCACAAAAATGTGGCAGATGCCGGTACCGGTCTGGATGCAGGGTACCTTGGCGTTTTCCACGCAGGCGCGGATCAGCCCTGCGCCGCCCCGGGGGATCAGCAGATCCACATAGCCCACGGCGGTCATCAGGGCGTTGGCAGAGGCGTGGGTGGTGTCCTCGATCAGGCAGACCGCGTTTTCCGGCAGGCTGTTCTCCCGCAGCCCCTGCCGCAGTGCCTGCACAATGGCGTTGGCGCTGCGCCAAGCCTCCTTGCCGCAGCGCAGGATGCAGGCGTTGCCGCTCTTGATGGCAAGGGCGGCGGCATCGCTGGTCACGTTGGGACGGCTCTCGTAGATGATAGCAATCACACCCATGGGCACGGCGGTCTTTTCAATTACCAGTCCGTTGGGGCGCTCCACTCGCTTCAGCACCCGGCCCACCGGGTCGGGCAGGGCAGCGACCTCTTCAATGCCCTTTGCCATAGCACGGATGCGCTCTTCGGTCAGGGCAAGACGATCCAGCATCACCTCGCTGATATGTCCCTTTGCAGCGGCCATATCGTCGGCGTTGGCGGCAAGGATAGCCGTCATGTTTGCCGGGCTGCACAGCTGCGCAGCCATACTGCACAGTGCCTGTGCGCGGCTGGTGCCATCAGCCAGTGCCAGCGCAGCCTTTGCCCCGCGGGCGGCTTCCAGAATTTCCTGTGTGGTCATAGCTCAAACCTCCTGTGTGGACAGCGCGGGCTGCTTGTGCCCGGCAAAGCGGGTGCCGATGGGCTTGCCCGCAGCGATATCATACAGCAGTTCCGGGTGTGCGCCGTTGGCGATGACCATATCCGCACCGCTGCCGGTCACCATGCGGGCAGCCCGCAGCTTGGTTGCCATGCCGCCGGTGCCCAGTGCAGAGCCTGCACCGTCTGCCAGCGCCATCACCTCCGGGGTGATCTCCTCCACCAGTGGGATGAGTGCCGCATCCGGGTGGGTGTGGGGGTTCGCAGTGTACAGGCCGTCAATGTCGCTCAGCAGCACAAGCAAATCGGCCTTGCAGCAGCAGGCCACAATAGCGGCCAGCGTGTCATTGTCGCCAATGGAGGTGATCTCATCGGTGGCAACACTGTCGTTTTCATTGATGATGGGCAGTGCACCCAGTTCCAGCAGACGGGTCAGGGTGTTCTGGATGTTCACCCGGCGTTCGGTGTGCTCCACGTCCACGCCGGTAAGCAGGATCTGCGCTACCGTGTGATCATAGGCACTGAACAGCCGGTCGTAGGTGTACATCAGCTCGCACTGCCCCACGGCAGCGCAGGCCTGCTTGGTGGTGGTATCCTTTGGGCGTGCAGGCAGCGAAAGCTTGCCTACGCCCATGCCGATAGCGCCGGAGGATACCAGAATGACCTCGTGTCCCTCGTTCTTTAAATCGCTCAATACCTTGACCAGTTCCTCTGCATGGCGGATGTTCAGCCGCCCGGTGGGGTATGCCAATGTGGAGGTGCCCACTTTCACAACGATGCGCATGATTCCATTAACCCTTTCCCATTTCCTTTGTTTTGTCGTAAGCAGCCAGCACGGCATCCATCACCGCACCGCGCAGCCCATGTTCTTCCAGTACCCGCACGCCCTGAATGGTGCTGCCGCCGGGGCTGCACACAGCATCCTTCAGCGCACCGGGGTGCTTGCCGCTTTCCAGCACCAGCTTTGCGCTGCCCAGTACCATCTGTGCGGCGTATTCCTGTGCCTTTGCCCGGGGCAGACCGCAGGCCACGCCGCCATCGGCCAGCGCTTCAATAAACTGGTACACCCATGCCGGGCCGCAGCCGGAGACGCAGCTTGCAGCATCAATCATGCCCTCGGCCACGGCGTCCAGCCGACCGGCGGGAGCCATCAGCCGGCAGAATGCAGCCTCCTCCTCGGCGGTTACGTTGACGGAGCAATACTGGATCATGCCTTCGCCTACCGACGCCGGGGTGTTGGGCATGATGCGGATGACAGGGTAGTCGCCGCCCGCCATCTCTTGAATGCGTGCCACCGGCAGGCCGGCAGCCATGGTGCACAGCACGAACCGCTTGGTGCGCTCGGCAAGGACGAACCGCAGGGGCTCCAGCATGGCTTCCATCATCTGGGGCTTTACCGCCAGAAAGATCAGGTCGCAGTCACCGGCCACCTCGGCGTTGGTAGCCGTCTGACAGCCCAGTTCTGCGGCCAGCGCCTCGGCCTTGGCCGCCGTGCGGTTGGCCAGAAATACATTCTCAGGCTCGGTAGCCTTGCACACAGCGCGTGCAATAGCACCGCCCATGTTTCCACAGCCTAAAAACCCAATGGTTTTCATCATAATAATAACCCTCCCTCGGCAGGTATGCACTGCATAAAATTCTGCTTCTTATTCATTCTAAGCAACCGCTGGGAGAAAATCAAGACTTTTGTCTTATTTTTGGCGGGCAGATTGAAAAACAGCACCTTCGCGGCGGGCAGCGCACACACAAACTTCATAAAAAGGTAAGAATCTCTACTTGAAATAAGGTCGTATTTTGCGGTAAAATAAACTATGGGGTATCATTTACGGAAACGGCAGAGGAGTCTGCCGGGAAAGGATGGGTTTTTGTGTCACAAACGACAAAACGGGCACTGGAGGCATCTTTCAAGAAGCTGCTGCTGGAAAAGCCCCTGAACAAAATTACGATCAACGATATCACCGAGGACTGCGGGGTAAACCGCATGACCTTTTATTACCATTTCAAGGATATTTACGATCTGGTGGACTGGATCTTGGCGGAGGATGCCGCCAAGGCAATGGAAGGCCGCCGGGGTTTTGGTACATGGAGCGAAGCCTATCTGGACGTTCTGCGCCAACTGCAGGATAACAAGACCCTTGTGCTCAACGTTTACCGCTCGGTGGGCAGGGAACAGGTGGAGCAGTACCTTTATAGGCTGCTGAACCCCATCCTGAAGGATTTTGCGGACCGTGAATGCCACGATATCACCGTGCAGGACGCAGATAAGCAGTTTGTTGTCGATTTTTACAAGTATGCACTGGTGGGTATGACGCTGGAATGGACCCGCCGGGATATGAGAGGCGACCCCAAGAAGATGGTGGAGCGCGTGAGCACCATGATCCACGGGGATTTCCGCCGGGCGCTGTGCCGCCTGAGCAGCGGCAGCTTGAAAATAGAGGAATGATGTGCTTTGTGGCTGTGCGGCTTCAATAAAATTTTATCAAAGGATACGCCGTGATGGGTTTTCCATCACGGCGTATTTTCTGTTTATGGCACAAAAACGCGCAAAGTGGTAGGATGTGGTCAAGCAAAATAAGGATTTCCAAAGGAATCATTTCGGGAGGAAAAAGTTATGAATACATCTCTTGATAATCTGACTCACAAGATGCAGCGTGCTGCGCTTGGTAAAATAGTGGACGTGGCGCTTTCCTGCGCCGAGCAAGACCGTGAAAAAACAATGTGCCAGCTGGTAGATGCTGCAAAGCAGTTCTACGGCAGCGGCTTCAGCGACGAGACCTACGAGAACGCCAAAAAGGTGCTGACCGACCCCGACAGCAAGTGGACGAAACTCATCAACTGCGTGCTGGACCAGACCGACCCCCATGTGGCGCGTACCACTGCGCTGAATCTGGGGTACGAAGCCTTCTTCCGCGGCACTAAGATGATCCGCGAGAACCGCGTCAAGTACCAGTGCAACATCCCTTGGCTGATTTTGTTCGACCCCACCTCTGCCTGCAATATGCACTGCGTGGGCTGCTGGGCAGGCGAGTACGGCAACAAGAACAACCTCAGCTTTGAGGATATGGACAAGATCGTCACGCAGGGCAAGGAGCTGGGCGTGTACCTGTATATGCTGACCGGCGGCGAGCCGCTGGTGCGCAAGAAGGACGTGCTCAAGCTGGCAGAAAAGCACAACGATGTGCAGTTTGCCATCTACACCAACTCCACCCTCATCGACGAGCCCTTCTGTGAAGAGGTGCGGCGTCTGGGCAATATCGCCTTTATGCTGTCCATCGAGGGCACCCCGGAGACCAACGATGCCCGCCGCGGCGAAGGCCACTATGCCGCTGTGATGCACGCCATGGATCTGCTCAAGAAGTACGGCATCCTCTTCGGCACCTCCATCTGCTACACCCGCCAGAACATCGACGCTGTCACCAACGATGCGTTCATGCGGCTCCTGTGCGAGAAGGGTGCACACTTCGGCTTCTACTTCCACTATATGCCGGTGGGCAATGAGGCCGCCCCGGAGCTGATGCCCACCCCGGAACAGCGCAAGTATATGATCGACCGTATCCGCTATCTGCGCTCTTCTGCGTGCGATATCCCGTTCTACCCCATGGACTTCCAGAACGACGGCGAGTTCGTGGGCGGCTGCATTGCCGGCGGCCGCAATTACTTCCACATCAACTCGGCCGGTGACGCAGAACCCTGCGTGTTTATCCACTATTCCAACGCTAACATCCACGACAGCAGCATTCTGGAGATCCTCCGCAGCCCGCTGTTCATGGCTTACCACAACGGTCAGCCCTTCAACAAGAACCATCTGCGTCCCTGCCCGATGCTGGAAAACCCCGAGCTGCTGGAAAAGATGGTGCACGAGACCGGTGCCCACAGCACCGACCTGCAGTCTCCGGAAAGCGTTGAGCACCTGTGCGAGAAGTGTAAGGCTTACGCCGCCGACTGGCAGCCCACCGCTGATGAGATCTGGTCTCACCACAAGATCCGCGAGAGCCGGTATGAGAACTATAAGGACTGGAAGCCTTCTCAGCCGCAGGACTGAACTGAAACCTGATTCAAAACAATAACAAGACCCCCGCCCTGTGTTCCTGCCCGGAACATAAGGCGGGGGTTTTGCTGTGTAAACTGGAATTTTTTACTTCTTCATCTTAGGCGCAATAAGCAGCACGACTGTTACAAGGAAATATAAACCATACAGTAACCAAGTAATGGTATTGTTCCAAGGAAAACTCATTTCTGGATGGTTCAATGCAAACATTATAAATATAACAGCTATAATCAACATTAGCAAACCGATAATCCTTGACGTGCTCTTTTTCATGTAAATCACCTCGTCAAATTTGACCTATAATACGTTAAAAATGCCCCGCATCGGAAGTGCTCTGATGCGGGGCAGGGAAGGTTTACTGGTTCTCAGCAGGTTGCGGTGCAGCGGGCTGTGCGGCTGCATCGTCTGTGGGGTCGCCGAACTGGTCGTGATAGCTGTTCAGCAGGGTCAATTCCTGATTGCGCTGCAAGCCGTGGATGACCAGCTTTTTGATGACATCGTAGATAACGGCAAACAGCGGCACGCCAACGATCATGCCTACAAAGCCCCACAGACCGCCAAACAGCAGAATGGCGAACAGTACCCAGAAGCTGGAAAGACCGGTGGTGTTGCCCAGAATTTTGGGCCCGATGATGTTGCCGTCCAGCTGCTGCAAAACCAGCACGAACAGCACGAACCACAGCGCCTTGATGGGGCTCTGGATGAGGATGAGCAGCGTGGCGGGAATGGCACCGATGAAGGGGCCGAAGAAGGGAATCACGTTGGTCACACCAATGATCACCGATACCAGCAGCGCACTGGGGAACTTGAAAATCAGGCAGCCGATATAGCACAGCACGCCGATGATGGCAGAGTCCATGATCTTGCCGTTGATGAAACCGCCGAACATTTTGTCTGCGTACTTCACTTCCTCGGTGATCAGCTGCGCCCAGCGGGGGCGGACGATGCTGTGCAGCACCAGCTTGCCTTGCTGCACGAACCGCTTGCGGCTGGCCAGCATATACACCGCCACGATGATGCCGATGATCAGGTTTTTGGCCACCGTCACCACGTTCAGCACACCAATGGCTGCACCACTTACGATATTCTGCATGGAGGGCAGCAGGGTGTTCTTGAGCCATGTGTTCCATGTGTCCAGATTGGTATTCAGGGCAGCGTAAGCCGAATTGAGCAGCTCCGTGATCTGTTCGTTCTTTTCAATAAACTCCAGATGGTTTGCCCAGTTCATGAACTTTGTAATGTTGGCCTGCGCGGTGTAGTACAGGGTAGTCACGCTGGTGATCAGCTGCGGCACGATCATCATGACCAGTGCATACACCAGCAAAAGCCCGAACAGGATGGTAAGCGCCACGGACAGCGCGTTGACCAGACCGTTCATCTTTTCCGGGATGAACCGGCGCAGAAAGCCTTCGATGCTGTTGCACACCGGCTTGAGCAGATAGGCAATGACGGCACCGTAGATAAAGGGCATCAGGATGCCGGTCAGGGTAGAGATGGCCGAGCCAAAGCCGTCAAAGCGGTAAATAAGGAAAAAGAAGATGATGCTCAGTGCAATGGCACCAAACCCTGCGAGCATCCCATAGAGATACGGTTTGATGTGCGGCTTTTTGTCCATCATGACAAACTCCATTCCTGCTGCGGGCAGCGGGAATACCCACAGCGCTTATTAAATTTTGTTGCTTCTGCGCCAGATGTGCAGCTTTTCAGCCTCGCGGATCAGCTCCTCGCGGAAGTCCGGGTGTGCCACGCTGATCAGAGCCTCGGCCTTTTCCCAAGAGGTCAAGCCCTTCAGGTTCACGCAGCCATACTCGGTGCACAGATAGTGCACGTTGGCGCGGGTGTCGGTAACGATGCTGCCATTCTCCAGCGTGGGACGGATGCGGCTTTCCAGCTGGCCGGTCTTTTTATTAAAGAAGGTGGAGGACAGGCAGATAAAGCTCTTGCCACCCTTGGAAAGGTATGCGCCCAGCACGAAGTCCAGCTGACCGCCTGCGCCGGAAATGTGCTTCACACCGGCGCTTTCGGCATTCACCTGACCAAACAGGTCGATATCCACGGCATTGTTGATGGAAATAAAGTTGTCCAGTGCGGAAATGCTGCGGATGTCGTTGGTGTAGTCCACCGGGGCAGACATACACTCCGGGTTATCGTTCAGGTAATCGTACATCTTCTGGGTGCCGGCACCAAAGGCGTAGACCTGACGGCCCTTGTCCAGCTGCTTGCGGCTGCCGTTGATCTTGCCGGCCTTGGCAATATCCACAAAGGCATCCACATACATTTCGGTGTGCACGCCCAGATCCTTCAGATCGCTCTGCGCGATCAGCCCGCCGATGGCGTTGGGCATACCGCCGATGCCCAGCTGCAGGCAGGCACCGTTAGGAATCTGCGGCACAATGAGGTTGGCTACCTTCAGGTCAACCTCGGTAGCGGCACCGGCAGCTGCCATCTGGCCGATGGGGGGATTTGCGCCCTCCACGATGCCGCTTACCTGAGAAACGTGTACGCAGTTCTCCATGCCGCCAAGGCAGCGCGGCATATTGGTGTTGACCTCTACGATGATCTTCTTGGCCTTTTCGCACACAGCACCCAGATGCGAAGCGCTGGGACCGAAGTTGAAGTAGCCGTGCTCGTCCATGGGGGTCACCTGAAATACTGCCACATCCACGGGGTCGCTGCTCTCGCGGTAGTAGCGGGGCAGCTCAGAGTAGCGGATGGGGGAGTAGAAGGAGAAACCCTGCGCAATGGCCTTGCGCTCAATGCCGCCCATGTGCCAGCTGTTCCATGTCATGTGGGCAGCAGGGTCGTCGATCTGGAAGATCTCCGGCACCCACATCAGAATGCCGCCCCGGAAGTTGACTCCTTCCAACTCCGGCAGGCGTTTTGCCAGCTCGGCGTCCACGGCCACAGGGGTGTTCACAGCCCAGCCGTAATCCACCCAGTCGCCGCTTTTGACCAGAGCGGCAGCCTGCGCAGCAGTCATAAGCTTCTGTGCGTACAGTTCCTTGCAATCCATTATAAACCATCCTCTCTTAAAATACATAAAAGAATTGTAAACAATTCTGTGCGGACAAATTATGCAGCTGTTTTACGCCTGTTTTGCGGAATGCACACCGTTTTGCCACATCTGTATGGTAACCTTATAAACAAGGCAGCAGTGTGTACTCCGCTCTGCGCAGAACAGCTCAACTTAGTTATAACATTAACAAAGTGTAGAATCAATAGTTTTGGCTAAAAAACAGTCAGTATAGCATAATGAACAGTTTTCTTAGCTTTATGTGGGGATTGTTTGGTACGCAAAAAACAAAAAAGTTGAGAAAAAGTCTTGATAAAATTTTGACGATGTGCTTTACTAATAGCGTGGGAAGCAACTGCGGAGCAGTGTGGGATGATTCGTTTAAAATTTAACGATAAGACGCACTGCAGCAGTTTCAGGTTGCACCCAAGGCTGGAAAGTGCTATCATGGCAGAACCACATCGCGCTTAGTAATTACAGCGCACAAGGAGGACACTGACCGATGGCAACAGCAGTTTATCCCGGGTCGTTCGATCCGGTCACCAAGGGACACCTTGATATCATCAAGCGCGCGGCAAAGATCAACGACCACCTCATTGTGGCGGTGCTGATCAACAGCGCCAAGCATCCGCTGTTCACAGTGGAGGAGCGGGTGGCTATGCTACAGGAATGCTGCAAGAACATCCCCAACGTGACCGTGGAAAGTTTCGACGGCCTGACCGTGGAGTTCGCAAAAAAGCGTCACGCATCCGTAATGGTGCGGGGGCTGCGGGCGGTAACGGACTTTGAAAACGAGATTCAGCTTGCGCAGACCAACCACGCACTGATGCCCGGCATCGAGACCATGTTCCTTGCCACCAGCATCAAATGGAGCTATCTTTCCTCCACCATCGTAAAGGAAGCGGCGTACTACGGCAGTGACATCAGCAAGTTCGTCACACCCAATGTGGAAAAAGCCGTCAGCGAAAAATACGCACAGCTCCGGGAGAGGGAAAAATCTGATACCGCAAAAATGCCGCAGGGCGTTTTGATAAATGGGTAACCAATAAGTAACACACATACACAATTCAGGAGGCTATTCACATGAAAAAGATCGTTATCGCATCTGCATGCCGCACCGCTATCGGCAAGTTCGGTGGCACTCTGGCCAACGTTCCCGCTACTGAGCTGGGCTCCATCGTCATCAAGGAGGCTCTGAACCGTGCAAACGTCAAGCCCGAGCAGGTCGATCATGTTTACATGGGCTGCGTCATTCAGGCTGGTCTGGGCCAGAACGTCGCTCGTCAGGCTGCCCTGAAGGCTGGCCTGCCCATCGAGACCCCCGCTGTCACCGTCAACGTGGTCTGCGGTTCCGGTCTGAACTGCGTGAACATGGCTGCTCAGATGATCGAGGCAGGCGATGCTGATATCGTGGTCGCAGGCGGCATGGAGAACATGGACATGGCTCCCTTTGCAATGATGAAGGGCCGTTACGGCTACCGCATGGGCGCTCCCATGGGCAAGAGCGAGCTGGTCGATACCATGGTCAACGATGCTCTGTGGGATGCCACCGGCTTCAACAAGCACATGGGCATGACCGCTGAGAATGTCTGCACCAACGAGACCTTCCAGAAGAAGTACGGCTACAGCCCCATCACCCGCGAGATGCTGGATGAGTTCTCCTACAACAGCCAGGTCAAGGCCGACAAGGCCATCAAGGACGGCGCTTTCAAGGATGAGATCGTTCCTGTTGTCATCAAGGGCAAGAAGGGCGACACCGTGTTCGATACCGATGAAGGCCCCCGTCTGACCCCGGTCGAGAAGCTGGCAACCCTGAAGCCCGCCTTCACCAAGGACGGCATCGTGACCGCAGGCAACTCCTCCGCCATCAACGACGGCGCTGCTGCTCTGGTCGTCATGAGCGAGGAGAAGGCTAAGGAGCTGGGCGTGAAGCCTCTGGCAACCTGGGTCGCCGGTGCTCTGGCAGGCGTTGAGCCCGAGGTCATGGGTCTGGGCCCCATCGCTGCTACCAAGAAGGTTATGGCTAAGACCGGCATGACCGTTGCTGATATGGATCTGGTCGAGGCCAACGAGGCATTTGCAGCACAGTCCATCGCTGTCGGCGAGGCTCTGGGCTTTGATAAGGACAAGCTGAACGTCAACGGCGGCGCAATCGCTCTGGGTCACCCGGTCGGCGCTTCCGGCGCTCGTATTCTGGTCACCCTGCTGTACGCTATGAAGCACCGTGGCGCTCACAAGGGTCTGGCTACCCTGTGCATCGGCGGCGGCATGGGCTGCGCTACCATCGTTGAGATGGACTAAGCACTCTTTCTCTGAATCCTGACTGAACCACAGACCCGGAGCGCCGGAGGGAACCGGAGAGCTCTCCCGCGTTCCGGGGGCTGTTTTGAAAAAACTGAACTGTATGAAATGGAGGTTTTCACAATGGCATTTGTAAAAACCGAGGTGCAGGGCGCTGTTGAGATCATTACCATCGACCGTCCCAAGGCACTGAACGCCCTGAACCCCGAGGTTCTGGCTGACCTGAAGGCTGCTTTTGAGGCAGTCGATCAGGAGACTGTCCGCTGCATCGTTCTGACCGGCGAAGGCGACAAGAGCTTCGTTGCTGGTGCTGATATCGGTTCTATGAGCACCATGACTAAGGCAGAAGGCGAGGCCTTCGGCAAGCTGGGCAATGATGTGTTCCTGTTGATCGAGCATTTCCCCATCCCCGTCATCGCAGCCGTCAACGGCTTTGCACTGGGCGGCGGCAACGAGCTGGCTATGAGCTGCGATATCCGCATCTGCTCTGACAACGCTGTGTTCGGTCAGCCGGAAGTCGGTCTGGGTATCACCCCGGGCTTCGGCGGCACCCAGCGTCTGGCTCGTCTGGTCGGCATGGGCATGGCAAAGCAGCTGGTCTACTCTGCGCTGAACATCAAGGCTGACGAGGCTTACCGCATCGGTCTGGTCAACGCCGTGTATCCGCAGGCTGAGCTGATGGAGAATGTCCTGAAGCTGGCCGGCAAGATCGCAAAGAACGCTCCCATTGCTGTGCGTAACTGCAAGAAGGCAATGAACGACGGCATCAGCCTGCCCATCGAGAAGGCTGTTGAGGTCGAGGAGAAGTTGTTCGGCGCTTGCTTCGAGACCCACGATCAGCAAGAGGGCATGGCTTGCTTCCTGTCCCGTGAGAAACCGAAGCCCAAGGCAGTGTTCACCAACAACTAATCCATTACATAATTTTTGATATTAAAGGAGAGATTTCCTATGAAGATCGGTGTTATCGGCGCTGGCACTATGGGCCAGGGCATCGCAAAGGCATTTGCACAGGTTGAGGGCAACACCGTTGCTCTGTGCGACATCAAGCAGGAGTGGGCCGAGAATGGTCTGGCAAAGATCAAGAAGGGCTACGAGAAGCTGGTCGCTAAGGGAAAGATGACTCAGGAGAAGGCTGACGCAATCGTCGCCGCCATCACCCCGGGCCTGAAGGAAAATCTGTGCGCAGACTGCGATCTGGTCGTTGAGGCTGCTTTCGAGGATATGAAGGTCAAGCAGACCACCTTCGGCGAGCTGGATAAGATCTGCAAGCCCGAGTGCGTCTTCGCTTCCAACACTTCTTCTCTGTCCATTACCGAGATCGGCAAGGGTCTGTCTCGTCCCCTGATCGGTATGCACTTCTTCAACCCCGCAGACCGCATGAAGCTGATCGAGGTCATCGCCGGCTGCAACACCCCCGCTGAGACCGTTGAGAAGATCAAGGAGATCTCCGTTGCCATCGGCAAGAGCCCTGTTCAGGTCAACGAGGCTGCTGGCTTTGTGGTCAACCGCATCCTGATCCCCATGATCAACGAGGCTGCCTTCATCAAGATGGAGGGCGTTTCCGATATCGCAGGCATCGATACCGCTATGAAGCTGGGCGCCAACCACCCCATGGGACCCCTGGAGCTGGGCGACTTCATCGGCCTGGATATCTGCCTGGCCATCATGGATGTCCTGTACCATGAGACCGGCGACAGCAAGTATCGCGCCTGCCCGCTGATCCGCAAGATGGTTCGCGGCGGCAACCTGGGCTGCAAGACCGGCAAGGGCTTCTACGTTTACAACGCAGACCGCACCAAGACCCCTGTTGACCAGCTGTAATTTCTGATAAACATTTCTCCCGGCCGTGGGGAAAGCGGTCGGGAGGAATTTGTTTGCAACCGGGAAGGGGAGAACCCCGACCCCGGGAGATAAAAAACACCCGTTAGGAGGATATAGCGATGGATTTTACTCTGTCCAAGCAGCAGCAGATGGTGCAGAAAATGTACCGCGAGTTTGCTGAGAACGAAGTCAAGCCTCTGGCAAAGAAGGTTGACGCAGAGGAATACTTCCCCAAGGAGACCGTCGAAAAGATGGGCAAGCTGGGCATGATGGGCATCTATTTCCCGACTGAGGTCGGCGGTGCAGGCGGCGATGTGCTGTCCTACGTCATGGCCGTGGAGGAACTGAGCAAGGTCTGCGGCACCACCGGTGTCATCGTCTCTGCTCACACCAGCCTGTGCGCTGCTCCCATTTACGAGAACGGCACCCCCGAGCAGAAGGCTAAGTACCTGCCGAAGCTGTGCAGCGGCGAGTGGCTGGGCGCTTTCGGCCTGACCGAGCCGGGCGCTGGTACCGATGCACAGGGTCAGCAGACCATTGCCAAGGAAGATGGCGATTACTGGGTGCTGAACGGCTCCAAGATCTTCATCACCAACGCCGGCTTTGCTGATGTGTTCATCGTCATCGCCGTTACCGATAACGTGCTGGATAAGCGCGGCCGTCCCACCAAGCTCTGCTCCGCCTTCATCGTGGAGCGCACCGACCCGGGCTTCTCTGTTGGTAAGGCAGAGGACAAGATGGGCATCCGCGGTTCTTCTACCTGCGAGCTGATCTTTGAGGATTGCCGCATCCCGAAGGATCGTATGCTGGGCGTGCGCGGCAAGGGCTTCCAGCTGGCAATGGCTACGCTGGACGGCGGCCGTATCGGCATCGCTTCTCAGGCTCTGGGCATTGCCGAGGGCGCTCTGGAGGAGACCGTTGCCTACGTCAAGGAGCGCAAGCAGTTTGGCCGCAGCATCTCCGCATTCCAGAACACCCAGTTCGAGCTGGCTGAGATGAAGGCTCGCGTTGAGGCTGCCAAGTATCTGGTCTACGCTGCCGCTCTGAAGAAGCAGCAGGCCATGGACGGCGCAAAGGTCCGTTACAGTGTGGAGGCTGCTCAGGCTAAGCTGATCGCAGCCCGCACCGCAAGCGATGTGACCCGCCGCTGCCTGCAGCTGTTCGGTGGTTACGGCTACACCCGTGACTACCCCATCGAGCGCATGATGCGTGATGCCAAGATCACCGAGATCTACGAGGGCACCAGCGAAGTGCAGATGATGGTCATTTCCGGCGCGCTGCTGAAGTAAGGGAGGCAAGAGTTACAATGAAAGCAATTGTTTGTGTAAAGCAGGTTCCTGATACCTCCGGCAAGGTGTCCGTCAAGCCCGATGGCACTCTGGATCGTGCATCCATGGCAACCATCACCAACCCCGATGACCTGAACGCTCTGGAGGCCGCCCTGAAACTGAAGGACGCCACCGGCTGCGAGGTCGTTGTTGTCACCATGGGTCCCCCGCCGGCAGAGGGCATGCTGCGTGAGCTGCTGGCCCGCGGCGCTGATAAGGCTGTTCTGGTCTCCGGCCGTGAGTTCGGCGGTTCCGATACCTTTGCAACCAGCCAGATCCTGGCTGCTGCCGTCAACAAGATCGGCGTTGGCCCTGAGGACGTTGTGTTCTGCGGCCGTCAGGCAATCGATGGCGATACCGCACAGGTTGGCCCCCAGATCGCTGAAAAGCTGCATCTGCCCCAGGTCACCTACGTTGCCGACATCCAGAAGGACGGCAACACCCTGACCGTGAAGCGTATGCTGGAGGACGGCTACATGATGGTCAAGGTGCAGACTCCCTGCCTGCTGACCTGCATCAAGGAGCTGAACCAGCCCCGTTACATGAGCGTCAATGGCATCTTCACCTGCTACGACAAGCCCATGGAAGTGTTCGATTACAACGCTCTGAAGGATGATCCGCTGATCGAGGTCGATACCATCGGTCTGAAGGGTTCTCCGACGAACGTCTTTAAGTCCTTCACTCCTCCGCAGAAGGGCGCAGGCACCATGCTGACTGGCGACGACACCGCCGCACAGCTGGCAGGTATCCTGGCCAAGAAGCACCTGATCTGATGAAAGGAGCATAGGATTACAATGGCTGATTTTAACGAATACAAAGGCGTATGGGTCTTTTGCGAGCAGCGCCAGGGCGCACTGATGTCCACTGACTTCGAGCTGGTTAGCGAGGCCCGTAAGCTGGCCGACGAGCTGGGCTGCGAGGTCACCGGCCTGCTGCTGGGTGACAACGTTGAGGGCATTGCCAAGGAACTGGGCGGCTACGGTGCCGACAAGGTTCTGGTCTGCGACAGCCCCCTGCTGAAGGATTACACTACCGACGCATACGCAAAGGTCGTGTGCGATATGGTCAACGAGTACAAGCCTGAGGTGCTGCTGATCGGCGCTACCAACATTGGCCGTGACCTCGGCCCCCGCTGCGCAGCCCGTCTGCACACCGGCCTGACCGCCGACGCTACCCATCTGGATATCGATACTGCAAAGTACATCGACTTCCTGAAGGAGAGCTCCACCATCGACCTGTCCAAGCAGAAGTTCGATATGGAAGACCGCAACCTGAAGATGACCCGTCCCGCATTCGGCGGCCATCTGATGGCTACCATCATCTGCCCCCGCTTCCGTCCCCAGATGTCCACCGTGCGCCCCGGCGTTATGAAGAAGGCTCCCTTCGATCAGGCCAAGGCTGATGCCTGCCAGATCGTCAAGCCCGCCTTCAGCCTGACCGCTGAGGACATCAAGACCGAAGTGCTGAGCGTGGAGAAGGCCGCTGAGAAGCTGGTCGACCTGATCGGCGCAGATGTCATTGTCTCCGTTGGTCGTGGTATCAGCAAGGATGTCAACAAGGGCATCGAGCTGGCCGAGCAGCTGGCAGCCGCTCTGGGCGGCGGTGTCGTGGGCGCTTCCCGTGCCGTCACCGATGCAGGCTGGATGACCGCTGACCATCAGGTCGGTCAGACCGGCAAGACTGTGCACCCCAAGATCTATGTGGCTCTGGGTATCTCTGGTGCTATCCAACACACCGCCGGTATGCAGGATTCTGAGTGCATCATCGCTGTCAACAAGAACGAGGGTGCTCCCATCTTCGGCGTTGCTGACTACGGCATCGTGGGCGATCTGTTCAAGGTCGTGCCTGAGCTGATCAAGCAGATCGAGGCAGCAAAGGCTGCTCTGTGATCGCCTGTTCCTGAGCATTGTTCAATAGCATAGCCTGAATTGTGAGAGGCCGTTGCACATTTTTGTGCAGCGGCCTCTTTTTTGTGTTTTTTATAAAGGAGCTGTTGTGCCGGGTACTGCACAGCAGCTCCGATTTGCTCCACAGGAAAGGAACGCAGAAGGGAACACAGCGAAGCGCCACAAAAACGTACACAGAAACTACAATATGCAAAGCGGTGCATATAAATACAGTGATATACAAAACGAAACGCACCGAAGTGTCCCAAAAAGTGTGCGGAAGCTGTTGCACTTGGCTTGCTTTGGCGAGAAGTGCAACACAACTGTAACGTTTTTGGACTCTTTGTTACGCTTGAGTTGCGATAAAAAGGCGAGAATTTTTTAAAAAATCTGTATTTCTTCTGCAAATCAAGCTCTAAACCTCTTGACGTCTGTATGGTTTTGTGATACTCTTGTTACACAAGAGTTGCGGATGTGATACGACAGAGTTGCAGACAAGTTGCAATATCCAAGATCACACTGCATAAGGCAACAGACCGGAGGCAATCTTATGAAGCGTGCAATGAGTACCGTGAAGAATATCGCAGCAGCTGCAATGACGCTGGCTGTGTTTTTTGGCTTTGCAGGCTTCAAGCCCGTCACCGCAAACGCTGCACAGGCTGCCATGCCTGCCACCGCTTCTGTGGAAGAAGAGAACTCCTACTTTGAGGAAGACGCTTACCAGCGCAGCTTCCTGACCCTGATCAATAACGAGCGTGCACAGGCTGGTCTGGCTCCTGTTGCTCTGGGCGACAGCAACCACAACGCCGCTGCAATGGAGCGTGCCGAAGAGCTGGCAGTTTCTTACTCCTACGTTCGTCCCAACGGTCAGCGCGATTTCACCGTTCTGGCAGAGAACGGTATCAGCGATGTCTCCATCGGCGAGAACTACATGGCCGGCTGCTCCACCCCCGATTCCGCAATGGATCAGTGGATGGCTACCGACTTCACCCGTGAGCGTATCCTGAACGCCGATGCTACCACCGTGAGCGTTGGCTACTATGAGGGCGGTGTTTACAATAACTATTGGGTGCTGATCTTCTCTTACCCCGAAAATTCTCACACCGAGGATTACCGTCAGGAAGTTCTGAATCTGGTCAATGCCCAGCGCGCAAAGTACGGTCTGACTGCTCTGGAAATGGGCGATGACGCGCTGACCGCCGCTGCACAGACCCGCGCCGAGGAGATCTCCGTTGTGAACTCCCACGTCCGTCCCGATGGTTCCAAGTGCTTCACCGTCCTGAAGGACTACGGCGTCACCGATACCCCCACCGGCGAGAATGCCGCATGGGGCAGCGTCTCTCCTGAAGAGGTCGTCAACGCATGGATGAACTCCGAAGGCCATCGTGCCAATATCCTGAACCCTGAGGCTCGCAAGATGAGTGTTGGTTACTACTACAACAGCAACAGCACTTGGGGCCATCAGTGGATCCAGATCTTTACCAAGTGATTAACTGCTTTCTTCTTATAAAAAGACTGGCGGGGCCGCAAGGCTTCGTCAGTCTTTTTATTTGCGCCCGTTTGTGTTATACTTATTCTGAGTTATTATCAGGAGGATCTAACGTGGAGGATTACCGCACCGTCCGGGGCACGGCCACCGGCGAATACGAAGAGAAAAAAAGCCGCTTTATCGCACAGCTTTCCTTTGCTGACAGTGAGGAAGCTGCGGTGGCTTTTCTGGAGCAGGTGCGGGCGGCTAACCGCACCGCGCGGCACAACGTTTACGCTTACCGCCTGCGGGCGGGCAACCGCGAGCGCTATTCCGATGACGGCGAGCCGGCCAAGACCGCCGGTACGCCCGCGCTGGAAGTGTTGCAGCACAGCGGCCTGACAGACCTGATCGTGGTGGTCACCCGCTACTTTGGCGGTGTGCTGCTGGGCACCGGCGGCTTGGTGCGCGCTTACACTACCGCCACTGCCCGTGCGCTGGAAAACGCCGAGGTGGTCACTGTGCGCAGCGTGGTGGAATTACAAGTGACAGTGGACTACGCCCTTTACGAGCGTGCATCTCTGCTCATTGACGCCGCCGGGGCAAAGCAGGCACCGCCGGAGTTTACAGACCGGGTCACCCTGCGCTGGCAGATGCCGGAGCATACCGAAGCCCCGCTGCTGGAGCAGCTGCGGGAACTGACCCGGGGCAGCGCTCAGGTAACGGTGTCTGACCCGTTCTACGCACCATTTTAAAAAACAAAGTCTTTTTTGCAAACCGACACGGAACTTCCCCCTTCGACACGGCCGATGTGCTACAATTGCCGTAGCGCAGCAATTGGGATCGGCTGTGCGCAGAGGGGAGGGGAGAAGCCCGAAAAACAAAAGGAGGATCTGTATGGATGTGCGCCGGAGAACCGAGGAGATCGAACACCTTACCTTTGCACCGTGGGCGACCTTCAGCGATGCAAGCCGCGGCAGAGTCGTGCCGGAGCCGCAGGATCCGCTGCGCCCGGTGTTCCAGCGGGATCGCGACCGGGTGCTGCACTGCAAGGCCTTCCGGCGTCTCAAGCAGAAAACGCAGGTGTTCCTCTCGCCGGAAGGTGACCTGTACCGCACCCGGTTGACCCATACGCTGGAAGTTTCGCAGATCGCCCGCACCATCGCCCGGGGTCTGCGCCTGAACGAGGATCTGACCGAGGCCATCAGCCTTGCGCATGATCTGGGGCACACTCCCTTTGGACACGCAGGCGAAAAGGCACTGAACGCTCTCTGCCCGGACGGCTTCCACCATTATATGCAAAGCCTGCGTGTGGTAGACCGGCTGGAAAAGGACGGCGAGGGCCTTAACCTGACATGGGAGGTGCGCAACGGCATCGTTACCCACACCAAGGGCACATGGGCGGCTACCCCGGAAGGGCGTATCGTGCGTCTTGCGGATCAGATCGCCTTTGTCAACCACGATATCGAGGACGCCGTGCGCGCCGGTGTGCTGGACGCTGCCACCCTGCCCAAGGACTGCACGGCAGTGCTGGGGCAGACTAAGTCCGCCCGCATCACCACTATGATCAACAGCATCCTCACCCACAGCGAGGAAGATGTCCGCATGGGCACCGAGGAATACGAGGCTTTTCTCGCTTTGCGGGATTTCATGTACGCCACCGTGTATGTGGACAAAAACGCCAAGCGCGAGGAGCAGAAGGTGGACAAGCTTATCGCGGAACTGTACGAGTACTACCTGACCCATGTGGATCAGATGTCCAACTTTTATGTGCAGCTGGCCTATCAGGAGGGACGGGAACGCGCCGTCACCGACTATATCAGCGGTATGAGCGACGAGTTTGCCATCCGCACCTTTGAAGAACTGTTCGTGCCCCAGAAATGGCACGTCCTTTAAAACTGGAGAGGTCGTTTAAAACAACATGATCCCACATGAATACATCGAGGAACTTACCCGCCGCACCGACATCGTGGAACTGGTGGGCAGCTATGTGCAGCTCAAGCGCAAGGGACGGCTGTACGGCGGTCTGTGCCCCTTTCACAGCGAAAAAACGCCGTCCTTCTATGTGTACCCTGACACCCAAAGCTTTTACTGCTTCGGCTGTCAGGCAGCCGGAGATGCCATCAGCTTTGTCAAAAAGATCAACAATATCAGCAGCGGCGAAGCTATCAAGATGCTGGCTTCCCGCGCCGGTATGCCGGAGCCGCAGGAGGACGACAAGACCGGACGTCTGCGCAGCCGGGTGCTTTCTATGAATAAGGAGGCCGCCCGCTTCTTCCACGCCTGCCTGAACTCTACCGTGGAGGAGGCACGGCAGGCGCGCGCTTACTGGCGGCGGCGCGGGCTGGACGATAAGACCATCGTCCGGTTCGGGCTGGGCTATGCCCCCAACGATGGGCAGGCACTGTACCAGTACCTGCGGGATAAGGGCTACAACCAGCAGGAACTGGACGCCAGCGGCTTGTTCAAACGCAGCCAGTCCGGGCGCATCTACTGTCTGTTCTGGAAGCGTGTCATGACCCCTATCTTTGACCTGCGCGGCAACATCATTGCCTTTGGCGGGCGCGTGATGGACGACTCCAAACCCAAGTACGTTAACAGCCCGGAAACGCTGGTCTACCACAAATCCGAGACAGTGTTTGCCATGCAGATCGCCAAGCGCAGCGCCTCCCGGCGGTTCGTGCTGTGCGAAGGCTACATGGATGTCATCAGTATGCAGCAGGCGGGCATCGACACCGCCGTCTGCGCCTGCGGCACCGCCCTGACCCCCGGGCAAGTGCGCATCATCAGCGAGTATGCCGATGAGGTCATTCTGAGCTATGACTCGGACGAGGCTGGCCAGAAGGCGACCCTGCGCTCACTGGAACTGTTCCGCAACAGCCCGGTAAAGGTGGGCGTTTTGCAGATTCCCGGCGCAAAGGACCCGGACGAATACATCAAAAAATACGGCCCGGAGCGTTTTCAGGCACTTCTGGACGGGGTGGGCAATGCGCTGGACTTCCGGCTCAAGCGCCTGCGAGACCAGTATGATCTCTCGCAGGATGCACAGCGTCTGCAATATATAAAGGATGCTGTGGAAATGCTGGCAGAGCGCTCCAACCCCACTGAGCAGGAGGTGTACGCCGGGCGGCTGGCAGAGGAGACCAACATCTCCAAAACTGCCATTCTGGCGCAGCTGGGTACCGCAGTAAAGCGGGCGGGCGGCAAGTACCGCCGGGAGAAAAACCGCGAGCTGCTGCGCTCCGGCGAGATGGATCAGATCAAGGTCCCGTACAGCGCAGGTGGCAGTCAGGCGCTGGGCATCGCCAGCGCCCAGCAGCGGCTGCTGGCAGCTATCCTGCGGGAGCCGCGCTATCTGGAACTGGCCAAGCAGCAGCTGACGGCGGAGCAATTCATCCAGCCGCAGCAGAAGGAACTATACGAAGCGATGCTCAATTGCAGCCGGGAGGGCGTGGAACTCAGCCTGACTGCACTGCGGGCATTTGTAAGCGAAGAAGCATTGAATGAACTGAGCCGGCTTGCGGCACAATACAGCGATGTGAACTGCACTCCGGACGATATCCGTCTGTATCTGGACAGGATCGCCCGGGGAATGCCGGTTGCTAGCAAAGCTGCTGCAATGTCTGGCGATGAGATCACACAGTATCTTCAGTCGATGCGCGAAAAAAAGCAGGGGACGCTGCCCGAACAAGACTGATCCCTGTTTTCCCTCCGGCTGGAGCTGGAGAGAAAAGGAGCAGGAATCATGCAGAAATTGTCGCAAACGGAAGAACTTGCCCGCAGCCTTGCCGCAAAGGCTCACCGTCACACCCTGACCACGGAGCAGATCAGCCGTGCCATGGAAGAAGCGGATTTTGATATTGCACAGCTGGACGAGCTTTACGCGGCGCTGGAGCAGCGGGGCGTTCATCTGGCAGAGGAGGAGCCTGCCGAGCTGCCTGTGCTGGATGATGCCCAGATCGGCAGGCTGGAGAATGAACTATCCTCGGAGGGTGTGGCACTGGATGATCCGGTCAAGACCTATTTAAAGGAGATCGGCCGGGTGCCGCTGCTGACCGCCGGACAGGAGATGGCGCTGGCAAAGGCTGCCCGGGCCGGGGATGCAGAGGCGCGCCGCGCCTTGAGCGAGGCGAACCTGCGGCTGGTGGTATCGGTAGCCAAGCGCTACGCCGGGCGTGGACTGCCTTTTCTGGATCTCATTCAGGAGGGCAACCTCGGCCTGATGAAGGCTGCTGAAAAGTTTGAGCCGGAGCGGGGCTTCAAGTTCTCCACCTACGCAACCTGGTGGATCCGTCAGTCCATCACCCGCGCCATTGCGGATCAGGGACGCACCATCCGCATCCCGGTGCATCTGGTGGAGAGCATCAACCGGGTCAAGAAAACGGCGGGCGATCTGCTGCACAAAAATGGGCGGGAGCCCACCGTGGAGGAGATCGCCGCCGCACTGGATATGGAGCCGGACAAGGTGCGGGAACTGTTGCAACTGTCGCAGGAACCCATCAGTCTGGAAACGCCGGTGGGGGAGGAAGAGGACGCCCATCTGGAGGACTTTATTCAGGACGAGGACGCCGGTGTCCCGGTGGACGAAGCCGGGCGCCAGCTGCTGCGGCGGGAACTGCTGCACGTCCTTAAAAGCCTGACGCCCCGGGAGGAACGGGTCATCACCCTGCGCTTTGGTCTGGAGGATGGCCGTGCCCGCACCCTGGAAGAACTGGGCAAGGAGTTCAACGTGACCCGGGAGCGGGTGCGTCAGATCGAAGCAAAGGCGCTGCGCAAGCTGCGCCACCCCAGCCGCGCAAAGCTGCTGCGGGATTATCTGGACGAGTGAGCATTCTATATAATAGGACAAGGCCGCTGCACGGCGTTCCGTGCGGCGGTCTCTTCTTTTTGCGGCAGGGAAGCGGAAAAGTAATACCTCCGGGCGCAAGAGCAAAGATAGACAAATTGCACAAGGGTATTATGAACAGGAACGTGCAAAATAAAAAAATCAAGTACTTGGAAAGTAAACAACTACACGCCGCCGGGCGTTCGAAAACAAACCGAAAATTAAATTTATTTCAGCAAAAAACTGAAAAATGGCTTGACAACAGGGGTTTTTGGGTGTATACTGCGTTAGTATCACATAATGGACTAGTGCGTCAAAAAGGGAACTGTGATGGCTGCCGCTTGAGGGGTCACCCCGAAAAGTTTGTGCAAAATGCCGGAAGGTTCCGCAGGACGCGGGTCGAATTATGTGTGTCTGCTCAAATTTGACCCGCGTATACGACATCCCGTAGAATATAAAAGTAAGGAGTGGTTGATTTTATGATGAAAGTCAAGCCCGTAAAGCTCGGCAAAACCGAGCGCATGAGCTTCTCCCACATCGACGAAGTCATCAGTATGCCGAACCTGATCGAGGTGCAGAAGAACTCGTATCAGTGGTTCCTGGATGAAGGCCTGAAGGAGGTCTTCCACGATATCGGCACCATTGAGGACTACACCGGCAATCTGGCACTGAGCTTTGTGGACTTCCGGCTGGATAAGGAGCCGAAGTACAGCATCAAGGAGTGCAAGGAGCGCGACGTTACCTATGCAGCCCCCCTGCGCGTCACCGCCCGTCTGCTGAACAAGGAGACCGGCGAGGTGAAGGATCAGGAGATCTTCATGGGCGACTTCCCCCTGATGACCGACGCAGGCACCTTTGTCATCAACGGTGCTGAGCGTGCAATCGTCAGCCAGCTGGTCCGCTCTCCCGGTGTGTTCTACGGCCATGCTAAGGATAAGGTCGGTAACGACCTGTACAGCGCCACCATGAACCCCAACCGCGGTGCATGGCTGGAGTACGAGACCGATGCCGCCAACGTGTTCTATGTCCGTATCGATAAGAACCGTAAGCTGCCCGTCACCGTGCTGTGCCGTGCACTGGGCCTGTCCTCTAACGAGGATATCCTGAACTACTTCGGCGAGGACGAGCGCATTCTGGCCACGCTGGAAAAGGATACCACCAAGAACCGCGAGGAGGGCCTGCTGGAGGTCTACCGCAAGCTGCGCCCCGGCGAGCCCCCTACGGTGGAGTCCGCTACCAGCCAGATCGATATGCTGTTCTTCGATCCGCGCCGGTACGACCTGTCCCGCTTCGGCCGCTATAAGATGAATAAGAAGCTGTCTCTGGCACGCCGCATCATGGACCATGTGGCCGCAGAGAACGTGGTGGATCCCTTCACCGGCGATCTTCTTGTCGAGGCCGACAAGAAGATCGACCGCAAGCTGGCCGAGCGGATCGATGCTGCCGGCGTGAATCTGGTCGTGCTGAAGATCGATGATCCCATGAAGGATCAGCCCCACAAGGTCAAGGTCATCACCAACGGCTGCGTGGACGCACAGGCCATCATCGACAGCTACTACCCCGCATTCAAGGGTGTGGATGTCAAGGAGTGCGGCATCAACGAGCGCTGCTGCCTCAAGGAGCTGCGCAAGATCCTTGATAACGCCTCCAGCGCCGAGGAGGTCATGGAGAGCCTGAAGAAGGATCACGACCTGCTCATCGGCCGTACCGTCACCATCGACGATATCCTGTCCTCCATCAACTACCTGAACGGTCTGGGCTACGGCATCGGCACCACCGATGATATCGACCATCTGGGCAACCGCCGTATCCGCAGCGTGGGCGAGCTGCTGCAGAACCAGTTCCGCATCGGTTTCTCCCGTATGGAGCGCGTCATCCGTGAGCGCATGACCCTGCAGAGCCAGGATCAGAGCGTCATCACTCCGCAGGCACTGATCAACATCCGTCCTGTGGTGGCAGCCATCAAGGAGTTCTTCGGCTCCTCTCCGCTGTCTCAGTTCATGGATCAGAACAACCCTCTGGCTGAGCTGACCCACAAGCGCCGTCTGTCTGCTCTGGGCCCCGGCGGTCTGAGCCGTGACCGCGCAGGCTTCGAAGTCCGCGACGTTCATTACAGCCACTATGGCCGTATGTGCCCCATTGAGACCCCTGAAGGCCCCAACATCGGTCTGATCTCCTATCTGGCATCCTACGCCAAGATCAACGAGTACGGCTTCGTGGAGGCTCCCTACCGCAAGGTCAAGAAGATCTACGACGAGAACAACAATCTCATCGAGCAGGTCGTCACCGATGAGGTGGAGTATATGACCGCCGATGTGGAGGACGAGTACGTTGTGGCACAGGCCAACGAGCCGCTGGATGAAGGCAAGCACTTCATCCGTCCCCGTGTGTCTGCCCGCCGCCGCGACGAGATCCTGGAAATCGACGCAGAGAAAGTCGATTACATGGACGTTTCTCCGCGAATGATGGTCTCTGTTGCTACCGCTTGCATCCCCTTCCTGGAGAACGATGACTGTAACCGTGCACTGATGGGCTCTAACATGCAGCGTCAGGCAGTGCCTCTGATGGTCACCCAGCAGCCCATTGTTGCTACCGGTATGGAGTACAAGGCTGCTACCGACTCCGGCACCGCTGTGCTGGCCAAGAGCAACGGCGTTGTGGAAAAGGTCGATGCCGACCATGTTGTGGTGCGCAACGAGCAGGGCGCTCTGGAGGATTATTCTCTGATCAAGTTTGCCCGCTCCAACGCAGGCACCTGCATCAACCAGCGCCCCATCGTAGAAGTGGGCGAGACCGTCACCGCCGGTCAGGTGCTGGCCGATGGCCCCGCAATGCGCAACGGCGAGATCTCTCTGGGTAAGAACGCCCTGATCGGCTTCATGACCTGGGAGGGCTACAACTACGAGGACGCCGTCCTGCTGAACGAGAAGATCGTGCGTGAGGACGTGTACACCTCCATCCACATCGAGGAGTACGAGACCGAGAGCCGCGATACCAAGCTGGGACCCGAAGAGATCACCCGCGACATCCCCAACGTTTCTGAGGACGCCCTGAAAGATCTGGACGAGCGCGGCATCATCCGCATCGGTGCCGAGGTCAAGAGCGGCGATATTCTGGTCGGTAAGGTCACCCCGAAGGGCGAGACTGAGCTGACCGCTGAGGAGCGCCTGCTGCGCGCCATCTTCGGCGAGAAGGCCCGCGAGGTGCGCGACACCTCTCTGCGTGTGCCTCACGGCGCATACGGCATCATTGTGGATGTCAAGGTCTTTACCCCGGAGAACAGCGACGAGCTGCAGCCCGGTGTGCGCGAGGTCGTCCGCTGCTACATCGCTCAGAAGCGTAAGATCAGCGTCGGCGATAAGATGGCAGGCCGTCACGGCAACAAGGGTGTCGTTTCCCGCATCCTGCCGCAGGAGGATATGCCCTACCTGCCCGACGGCACCCCGCTGGACATCGTGCTGAACCCCCTGGGCGTTCCTTCCCGTATGAACATCGGTCAGGTGCTGGAAGTCAACCTGGGCTACGCTGCCAAGGCATGCGGCATCAAGGTTATGACCCCCGTGTTCGATTCCGCGCGTGAGAACGACATTGGCGATACCTTCGATACCGCCCGTGAGCTGTGGCACGGTGAGAATGCTCCCGCATATCCCACCAAGCTGCCCAAGATCATGGGTGAGAAGGGCCACATCATCGACTTCTCCAAGATCGAGCTGGACCGTGATGGCAAGACCACCGTTTACGATGGCCGTACCGGCGAGAAGTTCGATAACCGCGTTACCGTTGGTTATATGTACTACCTCAAGCTGCATCACCTGGTCGACGATAAGATCCACGCCCGTTCCACCGGCCCCTACTCTCTGGTCACTCAGCAGCCTCTGGGCGGCAAGGCTCAGTTCGGCGGTCAGCGCTTCGGCGAGATGGAGGTCTGGGCACTGGAAGCTTACGGCGCCGCTTACACCCTGCAGGAGATCCTGACTGTCAAGTCCGATGATGTGGAGGGTCGTGTCAAGACCTACGAAGCCATCGTCAAGGGCGAGCCCATCCCGCAGCCCGGCATCCCCGAGTCCTTCCGCGTTATGCTGAAGGAACTGCAGTCTCTGGGTATGGACGTGATCGTGCAGGATAAGGACGGCAACGAGATCGATATGCGCCAGAACTTCGACGATGAAGAGACCGGCTTTGATATGCGTGACGTTGCCGGTACCGAGACTGTGGTGCAGGAGAGCGAACTGACTGATTACAACATCAAGGACGCCGATGCAGGTTTCGATGATCCTTCTGTGCTGGAGGACGATAACTCCGGTGCCGAGGCTCCGGCTGCTTCTGACGAAGTAGATTTCTGATCTGGATACACAACACAGCCTTCCCCTTGGCCGCGTGCTGCAGCAGGGGAGAAGCGCCTGTGATCCTGTAACAGAAAAGCCGCCTGTATCATCGAAACAACTAGAGATTAAGAAAGGGTTCGTTTCATGGAAAACAACGTTTTCGATTCCATTAAAATCGGCCTGGCTTCTCCGGAGCAGATCCGCAACTGGAGCTACGGCGAGGTCAAGAAGCCTGAGACCATCAACTACCGCACCCTGAAGCCGGAGCGCGACGGCCTGTACTGCGAGCGCATTTTTGGACCTACCAAGGACTGGGAGTGCCACTGCGGCAAGTATAAGCGCATCCGTTATAAGGGCAAGATCTGCGACCGCTGCGGCGTCGAGGTGACCAAGGCCAAGGTCCGCCGTGAGCGTATGGGCCACATCGAGCTGGCCGCTCCTGTGAGCCACATCTGGTACTTCAAGGGCATCCCCAGCCGCATCGGCCTGATGCTGGACATCAGCCCCCGCCTGCTGGAAAAGGTGCTGTACTTTGCAAGCTATATCGTCACCGATCCCGGTCTGACCCCGCTGGACAAGAAGCAGCTGCTGACCGAGAAGGAATACCGCGAAATGCGCGATCGTTACGGCGACGAGTTCGAGGCTGCCATGGGCGCCGAGGCTGTCCAGACCCTGCTGAAGGAGATCGATCTGGATCAGCTGAGCGCTGAGCTGACCGCCGAGGTGGAAAAGTCCTCCGGCCAGAAGCGTGTGCGTATCCTCAAGCGTCTGGAGGTTGTTGAGGCTTTCCGCATCTCCGGTAACCGTCCCGAGTGGATGGTCATGGATGTGCTGCCCGTGCTGCCGCCTGACCTGCGCCCCATGGTTCAGCTGGACGGCGGCCGCTTCGCCACCTCCGACCTGAACGATCTGTACCGCCGCGTCATCAACCGCAACAACCGTCTGCGCCGCCTGCTGGAGCTGG